>Ga0180433_10002890_pt1 | contig 25891 bp, 8 predicted proteins | sample SS_ome_8_FD_132980 | JGI IMG/M metagenome (GOLD analysis project Ga0180433, IMG submission 132980) | Hypersaline lake sediment archaeal communities from the Salton Sea, California, USA - SS_1_D_1 metaG | ecosystem: Environmental > Aquatic > Non-marine Saline and Alkaline > Hypersaline > Sediment... | reverse complement strand
TGTATAATATAGTACAAAAGTTTTCGTTTGATACGATCACAGACATACAAGCAGTGCTCAGAAATCAAGTTCAAGCATCTATAAAGGATTATAAACTAAGAAATTTTTATAATTCTCATTTTCCTAGACTAAAAACATCAGATATATACTGGAACTTGGAAACCAGTGCTACTAATATATCTACAGGTTATTTTAATGATCTACGCGGCGGTATAACCTCGGAAGTTTATATACTTGAAAATCAAGTTATAAATGGAGAATATGATCTTGGACAAACGGGTGACTTTATTGTTAATATTCTAGAAAACAAGGATGTAGAATATTGGGTAAAGCTGGAAAACGAACAACAAGAACAACGATGGAATCTTATAAACAGTGAATTCAAAGCACAACTGGGATCATATGCCAGCGATTCAGTTCTCAGTGCGCTAGTACCAGGTGCGATGGCAAAGTTCAAAGCACCTAATAACTGGTATTTTGACAAACATGGAAATCTCACAACAATAACCAAAGGAAATACGCAGTATAAATGGACTAAAGTAGTGGAAGTAGACCTAGATGGCACAGTTTCTCAGAATTCTATACAAGGTCCTGTGACATTTAATGATGTAATTCCTTCAGGATCTTGTCTAGTAGAAGTTATTCCTTTATTTTCTACAGTGTTAGATGAAAATATCATAGATGACATAGTAGAACAAGTGTCTAACTATCGAGTATTCGGACTTCGCTATGATACTGATAATCATAGATGGTTGATTATAACAGATGATAATCTCAAGATTAATACTAATTTTTCTTTGGATAATCAAGGCGATTCTTCAGATACCAATCAAGATGCTAGTTGGTTGTTATTATTTCAAGCTCAGGGATTGAACTATAAGTTTGTACAACGTGCTCAGAGGTATATTTTTGAAAGTGATTCCCAAATAAAATTTTATTATGATCAAGATAACAAAGTCTATGACCCTAAGCTAAACCAGATAGTTCGAGATAGTATAAACATATTGTCAGTGAATACAGCAGTTGATCAAACAGGAGAATACTCGTCTTATCCTTTAGAACGATCTGTGGATTGGAAAATTACCAAACAGTACACTGATCTAAAAGGCTACATAGATACTAGAAAAGTAGAAGTTAACTTTTTTGACAGTGACGATGACGGTGTGGTGGATGATCCTGACGTATTCGATCATATAGTCAGTGATAACACAGATATAAAATGGATATTTTCCAAGAGGTATTTACTAGATACAGATGCTGAAACGTTTAAATATGTGAATGCTGAAACAGAAAATATACAAGTTATCAGTGATGATGAATTATCCGGCATAATAGATAGTGTTTCTAAAGGATTTATAATACCTCCCCAGCAGATATTTTATAACCATACAAAAAATATATTTCAGTATTATGATAGCGAATCAGATTCATTCAGAATTAGTGTGGATTATAAAGCTTATCGCGGAAGGGACCAGTTGTCGTTTAGATATGAACATGCAGCAGATGAAAATAACAGAATAGATCCCAGTAGATCGAATATAATTGACATCTATGTGATGACTAGAACATATGATCTAGAGTTTAGAAAGTGGTTGTCTGGTGTTATATCTGAAAAACCCTTGCCCATGAGCAGCGATGCTCTTCATATGAACTTCGGTGAAGAAATAAACAAGCTAAAATCTATAAGTGATGAAACTATATTACATCCTGCCAAGTACAAGATATTATTTGGGGAAAATGCAGATGATAATCTCAAAGCTGTGTTTAAGGTAGTAAAAAACACAAACATAGTATCCAGTGATAATGATATAAAAGTTGGCGTTATATCAGCGATAAATGAGTACTTTGCACCTGATAACTGGGATTTCGGTGATGTATTTTATTTTGTTGAATTAGCTAGTTTTATAATGAAAAAACTCGAATCTAGTATACTGTCTGTTGTAATTGTTCCTCTACAAGAAAATCTTTCATTTGGTAGTTTGTTTGAAATAAATTCAGCACCTGATGAAATATTTATTAGTTCTGCCACCGTAGATGATGTAGAGATAATTTCATCAATAACTGCTGAAAAGCTGCAATCGCAAGGTACTGTATTTTCAGGAGAAGTAACAGCCAGTGATCAGATACAAAGTTCTGAAGTATAAAGGTAGAATAGGAGAATATAATGTCGTTTGATAATAACCAAAGTGACTCTTTGCAGTCTAGAAAAAATTCTGATCGTACCAGCGAGAATCTAATACCTAGATATTTTAGAACAGACGCTAATAAGAAATTCTTGCAATCTACTGTAGATCAATTAATAAAACCCGGTGTAGCAGAAAAACTAAATGCTTATATAGGCAGAACCACAGCCAAAGCGTTTAGAAAAGGAGATACATATCTAGAAGAAATAAATCAATCTAGACAAGATTATCAATTAGAACCTTGTGTGATATACAAGGATGATTTCGATAATATCAATTTCTACAAAGATTATAATGATTATATAAATCAACTAAGAAATTATAATGTAAATGTATCCAACCATGATAAGATAAACCAGCAAGAGTTTTATGCATGTAATCCCTGTATTGATTGGGACAAGATATCTAACTTCAGAGAATACTATTGGCTGCCGTATGGTCCTATCAGTATCACAGTTGATGTTGTTGATGGTGTTTTGGATATAGATCAAGATATTATAGGAAAAAAACAAGCATCTCTCGAATATCCCAAGGAATTTGATCTATCCAACGGTATGAGATTAAAATTTTCAGGGAAGGTGTTTCCTGAAAAATACAAAGAAAGTACATGGATTGTAGAAGGTGTAGGAGAATCGATTACACTAGTAGATGAAAATAGCTTAGTAATAATAAATGATGTCGTAGATCCCCAAGGTAACGTCTATGACTCTCTGCAAGTGATACCTTTTGATACAGAGAATTTTGACACAGTTCCTTTTGATAGTGCACAAGGGTTCGCAGCAAAAAAAGATTATATTGTTATAAATCGAGCTTCCAAAGACAAGAATCCTTGGTCAAGATATAATAGATGGTTCCACATCGATGTTATAAAAAAATCATATGAACTAAATGATCAGATTTTTGTGTTCGATCAAAGCAGTCGAGCAGTGAGACCTATAATAGAATTTAAATCTGATCTGCAGTTGTTTAACTTCGGTAAACAGTTCAAGTATAACATAGATGTCATTGATACAGAGACAACCGACATATATTCTGACATAGAAGGTTTGGTTGTAGATTTTGATGATCCGCAAGCACAGATACCAAAAATAAGCGGTATAGAAATCTATAAAGGAATGACTGTAATATTTATTTCCGAGCAAGATTCTCTGTATAACACCAAGATATTTACACTGGATTTACTAGATAGTCAAGGCTCTAGTCGCGTAGCACTCATAGAAAATGACTATGAGCCTGAAGAAGGTGATTCTGTTATGTCTTTGTACGGTGATCAACAAGGCAAAACCTTGTATTTTTCACAAGATCGTTGGCATTTTGCTCAGGAAAAACGCACGTTAAATCAACAACCATTGTTTGATTTATATGATGAACAGCAAAATAGCTTTGCTGATAACATAATATATCCAGGGAGCAGTTTTCAAGGGTCTAAGATTTTCTCTTATCAGATAGGTCAAGGTCCTGTAGATTCAGAATTAAATTTTCCTATTTCCTATAGAAATATCAACAACATAGGAGACATAGTTTTTGACTTCAATCTACTCAAAGATAATTTTACATTCAAGACATCAGATACTCAAGAGTCAGTTACAGTTAATACCAGTCAGGGTTTTGTAAAGAGATATGTTTCTGAGCAAGATCACGTGTTTTTATCTGCGTGGACCAAAGCTGATGAACTGAGTCGTCAAAAAGTAATAAGATCATTTGTTGCAAGTAGAAATCAACAAAGATTTATAATAGATCACTATGATTCTGTGGAAGCATTGGATCATGTAGATACATTTGTTTATGTCAACAATATACTGTTGTTTAAAGACATAGATTATACCTTGGTTCTGGAAAATAAACGAGTAGTAGTAGAGTTTTCTAGAAATCTTTCAGATTCAGATGTAGTCACAGTAAAGACCAAATCAGATATAAACAAAAATAGCAAAGGCTATTATGAAATACCTATAAATCTAGAAAGAAATGTATTAAATCGAGATATAACTACGTTTACATCAGGCGAAATAAATGATCATGTGCAGAGCATAGTTGAAGAGTCCAAAGATTTTAAAGGAACATTTCCAGGACCTGGTAATCTCAGAGACATTGGGGAAGTATCTGGTCTAGGTAGGAAGTTTGTTCAGCATTCAGGATCGTTAAACATTCCGTTGTATCATGTTACACATAAACAAAATAACATCGTAGATGCTATAGAATTTTCTAAAAGTGCATATTCTAAGTTCAAGAGAAGATTCATACAAGAATCAGAAAATATCACAGATGTCAGCGATATTATGTTGGTATTTTCCAAGATAATGTCAGTTATAAGTTCTGAAAATAACAACAATTCACCTTTTTATTATTCGGATATGATACCTTTTAAAGGCGAATTAGTGCAAAGGTTCGAGATAACGGAATCAGGAAATAGGTACTATCCTTTAGAGTATGATTTTGATTATAACACGCAATCAAATCATGCAGTGTTGGTATACTTGATCAGAGGTTCTTCTAAGACTCAGTTATTGAAAGGGATTAATTACACTTTGCAAGATCGTGAATTTTGTGTAATTGACACCGATACAACAGAAATACTCAAAGGCGATGTCATAGAAATCAGAGAATATCAGAGCACTGACGGCTGTTGTATACCTCCTACTCCTAGTAAGCTAGGAATATATCCCTTGTATGAACCTATGATATTCACAGATTATTCATATTTTGAAAATCAAGGATCGGGAGTAAAAGTCATACAAGGGCATGATGGGTCTATAACACGTTGCTACAGTCAAGATGGATATCAAGATTATAGGGACTTATTGATTCTAGAACTAGAAAAACGCATATTTAATAATATAAAAGTTCATTATGATGCTGATATATTTAATTTATATGAGTTTTTGCCAGGTTATCATCGAAAGAATAATCCAAAGAAATCAGATATAGACAGAATTCTAGTCAAAGATTTCAACTCGTGGTTAAGCATTGTAGGAAATATAGATTATACATCTGGTGATTTTTTTGATAAAAATAACAAGTTTACCTACAATTATTCACATTTATTAGATCGAGAAAATCCTATTCCTGGGTTTTGGAGAGAAATATATCGAGGGTTGTACGACACTGATCGCCCTCATTCACATCCCTGGGAAATGCTAGGCATGTCTATAAAACCCAGCTGGTGGGAAGAAACATATGGTCCTAGTCCTTATACATCAAAGAACATACTATTATGGGAAGACTTGGAAAAAGGAATAATACGTGAACCTGGAAATGTTCGTGAGGTGCAGAGTTTCCAAAGACCTGGTCTAATGAGCGACATGCCTGTAGACCAGCAAGGTAATCTAGTAACTCCAGATTCTTTGAGTTTACTATCAAGATATGTTCTTAGATATACAAATCTTCCATTTAAGTTCGGAGACGGTGCTCCTGTTGAATCTTCGTGGAAAAAGTCATCTGAGTATCCTTTTGCTTTGATAAAAGCCTTGTTGTTAAATAAGCCTGCTCAACTAATGGGATTGCTGTTTGACAGATCTAGAATTTATAGAAACATATCTGGAAATCTAGTCTATGCTTCTACTAACAGAAGAGTGAGCAGTTCGGACGTAGTTTTCCCCAATTACGATTCTGATAACAAGATTTTTTCACTAGGGCTTGTAAGTTTTCTAGTGGATTATTTAAAAACCAACATAGATGTATCTTTAAATAGCTATAAACAAGAATTTAAAAACATAGAAAATAAACTAGGATTCAAGTTATCAGGATTTGCAGACAAGAACAAGTTTAATCTTCTTTTAGATAGCCAAAGTCCTAGCAGCCAAGGATCGGTATTTATACCCCAAGAAAATTTTGAAATCACTATGCAAGAGAGTTCTGTTGTCAAGTACGTTTCTTATAGTGGTGTGATAATCGAAAAAACTAATAAAGGCTATGTAATAAGCGGTTATGATAAAAAATATACCTTTTTTAGATATTTCAAACACGTCAATAATTACAAAGACATTACTGTAACAGTGGGAGGAGTCAGTGAAGAATATGCTGTTTGGTCTCCTATGGTCACATATGCGAAAGGTCAAGCAGTATATTACAACAACAACTTTTATAGAGTAACCGAATCACATATTAGTGCTAGTAATATAGATCTGTCTAAATTTGTAAAATTAGCAGAATTACCTACGATTAATGGAAAATCTGCTATTATTAGAACGGTGTTTGATCGACTAGAAGAACATGAGCTAGCATATGGTAGTTTGTTAGCTACTACTCAGGATGTGGTGGATTTTATCCTGGGATATGAAGACTATTTAAAATACCAAGGATTTTCATTCGATGAGTATAACACTGAAACTAATTTAATTGATAACTGGCAAAATTCTGTAAAACAGTTTTTGTTTTGGTTAACACAAAACTGGAATGAAGGTTCACTGTTGTCACTTAGTCCCGGTGCAGAAAAGTTGGTTTTTAAATCAGCAATAGGTGACATAGGAGACATATTTGAGTCTTCAACAGAATATTCATTAGTAAATGTGTCCGGTAGAAAGATAAAAAAAGAGTATGCTACTATATTGAGAACATCGGATCTTGAGTTTGAAATATCACTTTCAAACACTACAGACGGTATATACGGTCTGAGATTACCTATTGTCTACAAAGAACACGCAGTTGTTGTAGACAATAAGAGTGTATTCAATGACATGATATATAATACCGAGAGTGGTTACAGACAAGAAAGAATAAAGATTTTGGGATATAGAACTGCAGGATGGAACGGCCGTGTTAACATTCCTGGATTCTTGTATGATGAAATACAAGTCAAAGAATGGAAGCCTTGGGTTGATTATAATGCCGGTGATGTTGTAAAACACAAAGAATATTATTATACACCCGCAGCGAATATAACAGGAACGCGAGTATTTGAATCATCAAGCTGGAGGCAACTAGGTGAACGTCCTGAGTCAAAACTGATACCTAACTTTGAATATAAAGTAAATCAGTTCAGTGATTTTTATGATTTAGATACTGATAATTTTGATATTGTTCAGCAGAAAAATGCACAGAAACTAATAGGCTATCAAAAAAGAGAATATCTATCTAGTATTATAAATGATGAAGTCAGTCAGTATAAATTTTATCAAGGGTTTATAGCAGACAAAGGGACAAAAAATGCTATTACCAAGCTGTTTGATGTATTAAATTACACTAATAGAGAAAGTTTAGACTTTTATGAAGAATGGGCTGTAAAAGTCGGTGACTACGGAGCAGAAGAAACGTTTAGCGAAATAGAAATAAAGCTAGATGATAAGTTTATGATACAGCCTTCTCAGCCTGTGGTTATAACACAAAATTCTGAACCGTCTTATGAAGACCTTGTTTATCGACTATCATCGGATGATGTGAGTTTAAAAAATCTCAATTTCGATTACAATCCTTTCCCTCAGAAGTACATAGCAGACACTGAAATAAAATCTGCAGGTTATGTGAGAAAAGAAGATGTTGAACATATTGTAAGAAACTACGATGATATACTAGAAAAATCTATCAGTGAAGTAAGACTCGATGATTTTATATGGGTAACATTTTATAATGATACATGGACGGTGCTAAAGTACCAAGATAGCGGCGTGATGATTTCCGGGGTTAAAACCCAAGGTTCTGAGGTAGTACTTGAGGTTAACAGTGTTGATTTTAAAACAGGTGATATAATCGGCATAAATGGAATACAAGATCTAGAAGGATTTTTCAAGATCGTAGAGGTAGGCACTAGTTCTATAACTGTGGATATAAGAGACACAGGATTCAGTGAAGATCTGGAAGATATCAGTGCTAAAATAACAGATTTTGCAGAAATAAGATATTCCGATCTAGCTCAAGCTAAAGAATTTTTAAACAGTAACGTAACCGCTAAAAATGTTTCCTGGATAGATGATATAGATGGAAAATGGGGGATCATTAAAACTGAAGCCAAGTACAAATACAAAAGATTTATAAATCAACTCAACTATCAGATATTGTTCAAAGGATGGGGTTCTAATGCCTGGGAACAAGCAGATTGGTCTTACACCGGCAATTCTGATGATCCTTATGAGTGGAAAATAAACACTGATAGTATACAGAAACAGAGTGAGTTTGATCCTTGGTATATTTTATCATATGAAGATCTTGTAACACGAGGTAATATAATAGATATAACCAGTGAATTATTTGATGTTGCTAGTTGGAGTGATGACTCAGTTTCATGGGGTTCAACGTTGTGGAATCGTAGAAGCTTGGACAATCGTCTTTGTAACAATTATGGTTTTTCTAACGGGTGGAACACTGAATTTTGGAACCTTCGAGCATGGTCTCAGTATGATGATTTTGGAAGAATATTTAAAGTATCAAAGTCTGGTGATTATCTTGTAGTAGGATTACCAGATAAACAAAGAGTGTTAGTATTCAAGGATAATAATTTTGGATATTATGACTTTTTACAGTCTTTGGAAGTTGACAAGAGCATCTATGACTCTAGAGAAACATCAGAGTTTGGACGATCTGTTGCTATAAGTGATGACAACCGATATATTGTTGTAGGAGCACCTGCGACAAGTCGAGTAAAAACGAACTTCAAAGGTCAATTTGATAACCGAGGAAATTATATCAAAGGAGATATAGTAGAATCAAATAATCAGTTATTCCGAGCGTTGAAGGATATAAGTTATGACGGTAATTTTGATTTACGTGATCCTATAGAAGATATCTATTGGAAACAACAACTCATAGTCGATGTTGATCGAGAATCAAACCCTAGTGATTTTCTAGCACAGGGTCTAGTAAGTATCTTCAAGTTAGGTGAGAATGGTTTATTCGCAACAGATACTCATATCACTGTCCCTGTTAACTTCGACGGAAATCGACTAGGCCAACAAGTGAAAATATCACAATCATCAGATTCTTATGTGATATTTGCCTCATCAATGTTCAAGGATGTTAAAATTGATCAACAAGGGCAGACCTACGATTATCGAGGAAGAATACATCTTATAAAGAATAACACGGATGAGAATGTTGAATATACTTGGGTATACGGAAAAAATACTAATTATCTAGGTGAAGTCAGTGAAATAACTGGAGATCTTACACTAGGTGCAAAACAAGGAGATATAATACTGCAGAATAATGTATTTTATCAAGCATCAAAGGATATTGCATCAGAAAACTTCCCTTTAATTGTGTCAGAGAACAAGATTTCTAGTAACACTAGACTAGAGTCAAATTCTGAAATAGTTATAACAGTTAATGAAAGTTACGGGAAACAAGAAACTTATACGAATTCATACTCAGCTACTATAACAGTTAATACAGATCTGCTCATAGGCGAAGACTTGGATATGGACGGTGATATAGAAGATACGATATTCTATGATATTCTTGATGATCAACTGTCTTATAATACCAGGAATACAAATCTATTTGAAATAACTGTAGATTTATTTACCTCTAGTTCTATACTAGATTGCTTTAATATAAAACAGCAAAATAGTTTTTTTCAAGAAGACGGGAACCCTTATAAATCTATCAGTAATCCAGACGGTACCGTTTCTTATTATATTGAACTAGAATCCAATCAAGATTTTAATGTACCTAATACTGCAGATCAACTTAAAAAACACTTGATCAAGACTTGCTCTACTAGTGCTAGTGTAAGGCCTGTTGTTTGCACAAAATTTGATAAAGTGCAGATCTCTACAGTCATATCAAAGATGAATAGACTAGCAGTAACTGAGTTTGATGAAATTTCCAACAGAACATATTTTGATACTCCTTATATAACTTTTATTGATGAGATATTCGGTAATAGCGACTCAGGTTACAAGTTTGTTATAGGTGTTCGTAGAGTAAAGTCTAAGCTAGAGTTTGTTTATCTAGGAGATGCTACAAAGGTTGAACTGATAATAGAAAATATCAGTGGAGATTTGTATGAGAAACTAGGTCTTACAGGTAACAGAGCTGTAGGTTATTACCATTCTCTAGACAGTTCTAGATGGTCAATTATAAATGATGTCAGAGAATATCTAGGATACATACCTGATACCTCAGGTGTCTATGACTACACAAATCAAGTACAAGAATATGATAGTCAAAAACAATATGCACCTAACGAACTAGTTGAATATCTAGGGTCTTTGTACCAGGCAAAAAAATCATCAATGGATAAAGTTCCACTAGAAGAAGGCATCGTGGATACTGAAAATTGGTATGTTATACAAAAAAGACTTAGTGATCAAATAGATATTTTTTCAGAACAGTTTGATGTAGACGAACCGGGAAACACACTAGTTGTTTCAAGCAAGTTTTTGGATCAAGGAAATACAACAAAAACACTGAATCGAGTTCAGATATATCAGATGTCAACATTTGGAAGATATATTTTATCCCAAGAAATCAATAATCCTGCAGAAGTGTCTGTGAATTTTGGTCACGCTTTAGCAGTTTCTGATGATGGATTGTATATAGCAGTAAGTGATCCAGGGAACGATGAAATTCAAGGAAGGGTTTATGTTTATAAAAGAAACAATATCTTGGAATCTTTTGTTTTAGCAGATGTTCTAACATCTCCTGAGACTGCGGATACTCGCAATTTTGGAGAAGTATTAGAGTTCTCAGGTTCACAGATGTTTGTTCATGGAACAGTGGGTTATGATGCAGATCACATGGGAGAGTACAGAGCTTACAAGAGTTCACTGTATATATATGAAAGAATATATGATAATTATATATTCATGCAAAAAATATCATCGAATGTAGATCAGTATGCTAGCTTAGGTAAGTATTTTGCTTATAATAATAACAGATTGTTCATTGGTATACCAGAGTATTGCCAAGGTAATATACTGATATTAGAAAAAGATAGTAAGCAAGGTCTTATAGAAGTACTCAGGGAGCCTGTAGATCATGTTGATGTCACTGGTATGAGATCTTGTTTCTTATATGATACAAACACAAATGATTTACTAGATTATCTGGATATAATAGATCCCCTGCAGGGCAAGATTTCAGGCTATGCTGATCAAGAAATATCTTATAAAACTCACTATGATCCTGCTTCTTATAATGTTGGATTCTCCAGTGATCTAGAGCAGTATTCTGCTTGGACGGAAGAACATAAGGGAAAATTATGGTGGGATTTGAGCACTGCTAAATTCTTGGACCATAATCAAGGTGATGTGTTATATTCTTTATCAGTGTGGAACAAGCTAGCTTTCGGCGCCAGCATTGATGTATATGAATGGACACAGTCTGATGTACTTCCTTCAGTGTGGGACGAACTTGCTGCTGATGAAGAAAACTTTTCACTGGGATACAGCGGCACGAGTAAATACGGAGATCAACGGTATGTTGAAAAACGTATATATGATAATGAAGCACAACGATTTAAAAATGTTTATTTTTTCTGGGTAAAAAACAAAAAGACCATACCTCAACTAGCAGGCAGGACTCGTTCAGCATTTGATGTGTCGGAAATTATACGAGATCCTAGATCACAGGGACTTAGGTTTGTTTCATTTTTTGATAGTAGTTCTTTTGTAATTCACAATCATCGTGGGTTGATGAAAAATCAAGATACTTCTATAAACTTCAGATTTTGGATTTCCGAAGACAAGTCGCAGAATATACATTCAGAATATCAGATTATTACAGAAGGTCTAGAATCCAGTAAACCTAAAAAATTAATAGAAGACAAATGGTTTGATAGTCTTGTAGGACAAGACCGATATCAACGATTAGTGCCGGATCCTTCACTGAGCGCAAAGCAAAGATACGGTTCTAGAAATTTACCTAGACAGTCATGGTTTGTAAATCGAAGAGAAGCATTAAAGCAGTTTATAGATCGAGTAAATAGTATTTTAAAAGATTATCTAACTGTAGATAATTGTGATATATCTCGATTATTTTCCAAAGATCGGGAGTATATAGAGAATGAATCGTATTATGATATTACTCTAGAAACTCTAGAAGAACTGCATGAACTAGGAACTACATTTATAAAAACAGCAAAAGTCGAACCTGTTATACAAGACGGGGTTATACAAGATCTAATTATAGTAGAACCTGGGTTTGATTATGTAAAATCTCCTAGTATAGAAGTAAAAGGAACAGGACAAGATTTTGAAGCAGAATTGCTAATTAATAAAAAAGGTTCGGTTATAGGATCTAGGATATTAAATAACGGATTCTTGTATAATCAAGACACGGAAATTACTGTTAGACCGTTCAGGGCGTTGATCACTTCAGATGAAACAAATCAAAATCAATGGAGTGTTTATGAATGGAAATGTGATTCCAAAGACTGGGTTAGAATAGCCACAGAACGATATAACATAGCCAACTATTGGGAATATACTGATTGGTATTTGTCTAGCGAAAATGATTTCACACCGGATCATGTGGTACGAACACTCAATGATGTTAATTTTCTAGATGATCGCTTAGGGCAGATAATTAAAGTAGAAAATACAGGATCAGGCGGTTGGACTATATTCAAAAAAATCAGTGATCTAGATACACAGTATGTAGGTGATAATTATCAAACTATTGCTAGACAAAATGGAACAATAAGATTTTTATCATCTATATATTCCTCTCCTGATGTTTTGCCTGAAGTGCGAATAATCCTAGACACTATCAAAGATAACATACTAGTAGATGATCTTTCATCAGAGTATAATGGTTTGTTTTTGAGCAGTCTTCGTTATGCACTTTCTGAACAAAAGATGGTAGACTGGGCTTTCAAAACCAGTTTTATCAAAGTAAAACATAACGTAGGTGATCTGGAACAAAAGATAAATTTCAAGAATGATAATCTAGAAAGTTTCCAAGAATATCTAGAAGAAATAAAACCTTATAAAACAAAAATAAGACAATATGTTAGTTCTTATACATGCGATGATGATTCTTTGGTATTATCCACTGATTTTGATGTTCCCCCGTTCTATGATGCTGATAGTGATTCCATAAAAACATCTACTGCTAAAGTATCAGATACTGGACTAGTTGATGTAAACTTTGATCCTACTAAGAATCTAAATCAAGCATGGGTTGATAACTACACTTATTATGTTAGCAGCATACAAGTAACGGACGGAGGCAAAGGTTATACCTCTGAACCGGAAGTGATAATACATGGCACGGGTACAGGAGCAAAAGCTCGTGCTTTTGTGGCAAACGGGTCAGTAGTACAAGTGGATGTTATTTCACCAGGACAAGGTTATGTGAAACGTCCTGTGGTAGAGTTTAAAAATACCTTGGGAAATGTTACTCGACGAGCCAAGGCAGTATGTTACATAGACAATGATACTACTAGAAAGATAAAAATTCATCAAAAGTTTGACAGGGTTAGTGAAGAAATAACACGATCAGAGTTATTTAGAATAGAAGACTTCTTGATAAACAAGCAAACACAGTATATAGATTTAAAATGGACTATAGACCGTTCTCGTGATTTTAAGTTAGTAATAAGTAGTACTCAAAATATAGATCTAGACTATCTTGTTGAAAACTCTGCATTACAGAGTGTAAATAATTCTGAAAGTATACTAGTACCTGCACATGATAGAATTTTACTCAGCGGGATTCTAGATGATTATTCAGATGATGAAGAAATATTATTAGTAGTCGAGTACTATAAACCAACAGAGATGCTGGGTATAGAAACACAAGATTTTTACAGTGACGGATCAGATCTAGAATTCACATTAACGTGGGCATCAGATACAAGATCGAGAGGTATAGAAGTATTTGTAAATGATATAAGAGTATTAAAAAACAATATAACAGTTACTAATGTAACTGAATATTCAAAAGGATACACTAGGTTACGGGGAAAAGTAATCATAGATCCATTTGTAGACATGCCGCTAGATGAACTACAAAGAATAACAGTTAATTATAAAAAGAATGGATCTCTGCTTGAGGCGCAAGACAGAATAGATAGACACTATGATCCGGTCTCGGGACAGTTTGGAAAAGAGTTGTCACAACTTCTAGACGGTGTGGGTAGCAAGGGAAACAAGATAACATCAGGTTTATTAGAAAATCAAGAAACGGGGTGGAATACTAGTACATGGTATTCAGATATATGGGATAGTGCGATAGAAAGTACCGAAGAAGAAACTTTTATCATTGATTATTTTATAGGAACCGGTTCATGGAACACAGTTCTTAATCTAAGAAATCCATTGGAAATAGGTGCAGTTTACAATATATACGTAAATGATAAAAGAATAGACAGTGATGACTACGGTGAGGTAGATGAAACTGATGCAGTAATGAGTCCTATCATAGGTAATAGTCAAACAGTTATAGATATATCTGAATTAACTGATCAACAAGGCATGGACCGGATACTAGAAATTTTAAATCAACGATATAAAGGAGGGTACACGCCGTCTGAATCATATCAAGAGCAAGACATAGTTTCTTATAATCAAGAATATTATCAAGCGATTGGAAATACAACAGGAAATTCACCCGAGGATAGTGATTTCTGGATCAAAAGAACTTCATATACTAACTTTATAACAGTGAGGAAATCTACAGCAGACGGATCTTTGTATGTTAGTTCATCTCAGTTAATAATGCAAGGTGGTAGTTTTTCTGTTGTTGATTCTGCGTTAGGTTTTGATAGTTCTGAATATTCACTAGACGGATCGGGATTCGTCACAGACACATTCAATCGAGGGCCAGAAGAACTGATTCCTGGACAAGTCACAGATACGCTGGAAATTAGATCAGAGATAAAGCAAGATTATACTCAGGGTGAACTACTGGCGCACTATAAAATTTTCAAGGATATGTTCGGGGATACTCAGTATTTTAAAATAGAAAATTCCAAGGTATATCAATTGTATAAAGACTTTAAAATAACAGATACAACCATAGAATTGTCTGATGATGTAGGTGAAATACTAGAGTTATCACAGAGAGGTGTAGTTTTCATAAACGGGGAAAGAATAGAATACTTTAAAAAAGATGGTTATGTTCTTAGTAACTTGAGAAGAGGAACACGGGGTACATCGGTAAAAACACTTCATGAAAAAGACTCAGTGGTTTATAAACAAACTGTTGATGAATTGTTACCTGACAAAGATATATACTACTCAGCTACAGTGACTGCCGATCAGCAAGGATATATAGATATATCTTCATTCTATGACATTTCGTTGGAACCTAGTAAAACATTCCATAAAGTCAACAATGATATATCTATAGAACCAAAACAAGATCAGATAGACATATTTGTAGGAGGTAGGAAGTTAAGAAAATCCGAGATCGCTGTTTATATTGATTCTCGTGAGCTAGATTCACCTGAAGCAGATATAATACTACCTCCTGAGTTTACTGTAGATTCTGCAAACAAACAAGTAATTCTAGAAAAGGTTCCGGATCCCGGTGAAGCTATAGTTATAGTAAAACACAGTTCAGAACCTTGGAGCCAACTAGTTGAGATATAAATATAAACTAAGATAAATACAAAAAACGTATAAAAGGGGATACAAGTGCACCGAGATAAGTCTGGAATATACATAAGAGGTCATGTAAAGATCTATGATCCTCTTGATAACACTGTTCTTGTAGACAAAGATAATAGCATACACTATGAAAACATGAGTATATCTTTGGCTGAAAGCATAGGAAATGAAGGACAAGGTCCGGTTTATAAAATGGCATTCGGTAACGGGGGATCTATAGTAGATAGTTCAGGTGTTATCACATATCTTACTCCTAATAACTCAGGAATAAACGCTGACTTGTATAACCGAACATATGAAAAGGTCATTGATGACCAAGACGTTAATAATAACACGGATGTAGCTAATAATAAAATAGAAATAAGACATGTAAACGGTACAAATTATACAGATTTGTTTGTTACATGTTTACTGGATTACGGAGAAATGTCAGGGCAAGATGCTTTTGATACATCGAGTTCTAATGACGGTACATTTGTGTTTGACGAACTAGGTCTAGTTAGTAGAGGAACTGAAAGGTTGCTTACGCATGTGATATTTCATCCAGTGCAGAAATCACTAAACAGGCTAGTACAAATAGATTATACAGTAAGAATTCAAACTCTTTCTGCGTTCAATGAGGTTTAATATAAATGTCTAGTTATTTTATAGATCGTTCAAACAGTATCAATCCTAGAATAGAAGTCGAAGAAAACACAACGAATACCGAAACATCTCTGGTGTTTCCAGGAAAAGGAATAATCCCTTATGCTGAGATAATTGCTGAAAACTTTGTTAAGTTACTGGAAAACTTTTCTAGTTACAGTAGTTATCCTCCTGAGAACCCAGTTCAAGGGCAACTATGGTATAAAACACTATCACCTGTGCCTATAAATAAATCTACGTACAGTGGAGAATATGACTCATCACAGGAATATGATCCAGGATTAGTAGTAAAATACCATGATAAGTTTTATTATTCGTTGACTGAGGTTACGACTGGTATGTTTCCAGACGAGTCTCCTGACGCATGGGCGTTGTATAAATATGAGCTAATGGTTTACAACGGAGTAGAATGGGATTCTATAGCAGAAAAAACCACAGAATTCTCAATAGGAAACTCAGAGGTAATAACATCTATAGATACACAAATATCACCAGATCTAGATTCAGATAGTTCGTTAGCTAGTTCAAAAGCAATCAAAGAGTATGTAGATTCTCGCATAGAAGATATTTCAACAAGTGATTCTTCTATAGTGTATTCAATAGTTTTTGGAAGTTAGTTCATTAAAAGGATTTAAAATAGAGAAATGTCAAATTATACAGTAGATTTTACAGACAATAGTAAGGATTCTGTTGTAGTAGAAGATAGAACAGTAAACACAGATACTTCTATAAAAATACCAGGCAGGTATGTTACCTCATATGGATCAATAATAGCAGAAAATTTTATTCATATGCTGGAAAACTTTGCTAGATGTGATCCTCCGGAAAATCCTATTACAGGGCAGCTTTGGTACTTCACTGATGATTGCAATTCAGTCACAGAAACTTGCCAAGAAACTGCATCTGTTCCTAGATTAAAGATATTTGACGGAACTAATTGGATTCCAGCAGAAGGTATATATCGTTCAGATATAATGCCCAATCAAGGAATAGACGGCGATATATGGTTAGATACAGTATCCGAGCGAGTTTATATATTTAATGGAATAGAATGGGTATTGATTGCAGGGTCTTGCACAGATAAGTATACGGGAGTTAGAGCAGCTAGCGTACAAGATACTGCTGGGCAAGAACACACAGTCATCATAGTTGAAATAAATGGTGAACTAGTGGCGATCATAAGTGATCAAGAGTTCGATGTCAGCAGTTTTAAAAAAAGTGATTGTGTATCACAGAATACTTATGAAAATTATCCTAGCCTAGAAGGTTTTCAATCGTTAAAAGAAGGGTTTAACTTAAAAGGGATTGAAGATTTAAGGGGTTACACAGGCAGTCAAGGTGTTGCAGGCCCGCCAGGCCCTAGTGGAGCAGGATCAGTGGGTTACACAGGCAGTCGAGGACCTACCGGACCCACAGGTCCATCAGGATCAAGTGGCCCGCCAGGACCCACCGGACCCACAGGTTACACAGGCAGTCAAGGTGTTGCAGGCCCGCCAGGCCCTGGTGGAGCAGGATCAGTGGGTTACACAGGCAGTCGAGGCCCTACCGGACCCACAGGTTACACAGGCAGTCAAGGTGTTGCAGGCCCGCCAGGCCCTGGTGGAGCAGGATCAGTGGGTTACACAGGCAGTCGAGGTCCCACTGGACCTACTGGTCCATCAGGATCAAGTGGCCCGACAGGACCCACTGGTCCTAGGGGTTACACAGGCAGTCGCGGTCCGTCTGGTCCCACCGGACCTACTGGTCCATCAGGATCAAGTGGTCCGTCTGGTCCCACCGGTCCTAGGGGATACACAGGCAGTCGCGGTCCGTCTGGTCCCACCGGACCTACTGGTCCATCAGGATCAAGTGGCCCGACAGGTCCCACCGGTCCTAGGGGATACACTGGTAGTAGCGGTGCAATTATACTGTCAGGATCTTGGGTACCTACACTTTCAAGTACAGGAACTGTTCAACCTTCGATATCATATGATAGTCGTATTGCTTATTATCGCAAAGCCGGGGATAATATAGTTTTTATACATGTGAATCTTTCCTTTACTATAACTACTAATACGAGTTCAAGCGTTTATATCAGTAATGTTCCTAGCTCTTTGAAACCTTTTAGTGGTAGTAACATTATAGCATACGGAACAGGTAATCCCGGAATACAAGTACCTGATTCTCATGAATATTGGTATATAAATGATAATGGCATATATTTTTCACGTAGTTTAAGTAGTTATATAAATGTCAAGCATATCTGGAAATTTAGTTTGTTTTACATACTATAGTGATATATATATATATTATTTTTTTATGAATCTATTATCGTTATGAATTTAACAACACCGGTAACTTTATCAAATTATGAAATAAAAATAAATTTTTCTATAATATGGTGACTATAAATATGTTTTATTTACTCGAGTATATAGGAGAAAATCAATGAAAGGTGAATGGTGTTATAATCAAAATTATTTTTCTAAGCAAGAGTGTGAAAAGATTATAAATGATTGCTGCTTGATTTCTGCAGAAGAAGGAACGATTAAAACAGATTCTTATATAGACGAAACTATACGAAGAAGTAAAGTCAGATGGGTGCGTGAAACTGATGAGTACAGATGGATTTTTGAAAAGTTTTGGAAATTTGTCAGAGAAGCTAACAATGAGTGGTTTCAGTTTAATATAAGCAATTTAGATTATCTACAATTTACAGAATATAATGATTCATACAAGGGAGAGTACAAGGATCACGTTGATACATTTTGGTTAACTGAGAAAAAACACAGAAAAGTTAGCGTAGTGCTGCAACTAAGTGATCAATCTTTTTATCAAGGAGGGCAACTAGTATTTTCTGATATAGATGAATATCCAGATCCTGTTATTAATAACCAAGGAACTATAATAGCATTTCCTTCTTTTGTAAAACATCGAGTAGAACCGGTCACGGAAGGCCAAAGATATAGCCTAGTAGGGTGGTTTGAAGGTCCTCACTTTGTTTAATGGTGGACGCATAAGTGACCGTATCTAAACAAGAAAGTTTTACTGTAGTAATTCCCACTATGTGGAAAATTAAATATCTGTTTGCAGAGTTATTAACGAGATTGTGTGATCATGAACTTGTAGAAGAAGTAATAATAATTAATAACGCTGTATGCGATACTCCTGCTTTTGATATCTTAAATAATGATAAGATAAACATATTAAATCAAGGGTCTAACATATATGTTAATCCTTCTTGGAACCTGGGAGTATTAGAATCTAAGTGCGATAAAATTTGTATTTCAAATGATGATATTATATTTGATACTACAATATTTGACATTTTAAATCCGATAATCAACGAAGATTCTCCTGTCTACGGGTTACACACAGATCATGATAATTATTTTTCTGATGATAAGAGTTCCGTTTATTTTTCTACGTGGACTGGTGAGTTTGATCCTAACGGATTTGGACAACTCATGTTTTTCCATAAGGATATATGGGAACCTGTTCCTTCGGGTATGAAAATATGGTGCGGGGATTATTATATTTTTAATTTAGGTATACTCAAAAATAAATATCCTGTGCTTATAAGAAATCTAGGTTGGCACACACCCAAGTCAGTTACATCTATGACATATACTTCTGAATACTGGGACAATGACCATATAGCTTGGAAATCATGGTTTGTAGATAAATTTAACTATTGGGTTGATAACTAATGAAAATTGCTTTCATAGATGTATTAGGATTGAGATATGACGGGTCAACTGCTGAAAAACGAGGACTAGGAGGGTCAGAATCTGCTGTTATTTATATGGCAGAAGAATTACACAAGCTAGGATTTTCAGTTACTGTTTATAATAATTGTAAAGGTGATAATTCCCATCCCGGGGTATACAACGGTGTAGAATATATAGATAATGGCGATTATTATAAATTTGAAGATTTTTACGATATAGTAATTTGTTCTAGATCAGTTATTCCTTTTATGCCAGGATCAGTATACAAATTTATTGAAAACTCTACACATAAAGTATTGTGGATGCATGATACATTTTGTGAAGGCGATGAAAATTTAGAATATCTATTGGTTAATGGAATAATAAATGAAGTTTTTGTGTTATCCGACTTTCACCTGACGTATGTTACTACCAATGAGCACGGAAACAAGCGTATGTACGAAGTTTTAAAGAATAAAGTATGGATTACTAGAAATGGAGTAAAGCGTAGATTTTTTGACGATTATTTAATTGAGAAAAAACAAAAAAATAAATTTGTATATAATGCTAGTGTAACCAAAGGTCTGGTTCCTTTATTAGAAGACATATGGCCTGAAATTAAAAGACGTATACCTGATGCTAGGTTGGTTTGTATAGGCGGGTATTATGACTTGTTAAATGGGGAATTTAATGAGCAAAAAGAAAAACTATTAAAATACTCATCAGATGATAGATATAAAGATTTAGATATTGAATTTACGGGTATAATAACTCAGAAACAAGTAGCTGAAATAGTAGCAACTTCGGGATTTATGATTTATCCTGCAGAATTTCCTGAGACATTTGGAATTAGTACACTGGAATCATTGTTGTATAATACTCCAGTTATAACCAATAACTTTGGGGCACTAGAGCAAACAGCTATAGACATAGCTTGTTATAAAATAGATTATCCTGTAGTACCCAATTCTCTGTTTCCTTTTATTAATAAAGATGTGCAAGTCCAGAGATTTATAAAACTTGTAGAGCAAGCTTATAATGATGATTACTTGTATCAGCAGAAACAGCATGCTTGTGATGTTATAAAAGATATATGTGAGTGGAGCACTGTTGCGTTACAGTGGAAACAACATTTTTTTTCTGTATTCAAAAAAATGTTACCTCTAGATGACTACAATAAGGTTACTAGAATAAATCAAAAAGTCTTGAGGGTTTTTAATCAAAAAAACATTAACAAAGAGCATCATATATTTCCTAGTTTCGGTGATGAAAAAAGGATAGTAATAATATCACCGTTTAGAAATGCAGAAAAATATATAAAAGATCATATAGAGAGTGTAGCGGGACAAAATTACGGTAATTATTTACATGTGATAATTGATGATTTCTCTGATGATAATAGTATTAATATCATACATGAATTTTTATCCGGGCTAAAAAATGATTTACGTGATAAGTTTATAATAATAGAGAATGAGTTTAGAAAGGGTGCTATAAGAAATCAGTTATCAGTTATAAAAAAATATATACAAGAAGATGATATAGTAATGCTTCTGGACGGAGATGACTGTTTGATCAATGATAACGAAATATTTAATTTTTATAATGATTTGTACAATCAGGGATATGATTTTACATATGGGTCGATGTGGAGCAAAGCGGATAACATACCCTTAATCGCTCAAGAATATTTGTCTGATAGAACTTATAACTGGAGTATACCTTATACGCATCTAAGGACGATGAAAGGCAGTGTTGCTCTAATGGTAAATGAGTCTAATTATATCAAAGATAACGGAGAATGGATGATGGCGGGTGCTGATAATCCTTTATTTAGAGAAACTTTTTCTTATGCATCCAATCCCTACGCAGTCAAGGAAATAACAGTAATTTATAATGATGAAAACGATAACAATGACTATAAGATAAACAGCATCGAACAAACTGAGAATTCAAAGAAACAAATACAAATAAATGAAAAATTAAATAATTCGAATGTTGATATGAACATACTTGAAAATCAAAATAATTGTTTTAATATAGAAAGGAATAAAACAATATTGATTGCTGTTCCTACAAACAAATACGTAGAAACGGAAACAATGAAATCAATTTATGATTTAGAAGTGCCAGAGGGATATACAACTAGGCTAGAATTTTTTTACGGTTATCAAATTGACCAGATAAGAAATTTGATCGCAGAGTGGGCAAAAAACTTTGACTATTTATTTTCTGTAGATTCAGACATATCATTTGATAGAGGAACACTTAAACGATTATTGAGTCACGGTGTAGATATAGTAAGTGGTTTGTATATACAGAGAATCCACGATGAAAATAATCTTGAGATATACTCTTGCGGCAGTAATTTAAAATATGAACAAGTAAAAAATAAAGGTCTCATAGAAGTAGATAGCTGTGGATTTGGCTGCGTTTTAGTGAGCAATAAAGTAATAAATAGTATGGATTATCCCCATTTTTATTATAAATCAGCTATAGACCATAATGATACCATATCTGAGGATACATTTTTTTGTAACAAAGCAAGGAGCAAAGGATTCAAAGTGTATGCGGATACTGGCTTATTGTGTGATCATAAAGGATCACATATGTTTAAAGTTAAATAAAAGTTGAAGTTATTAAACTCGGATAACACCCTCTGTGTGAAATTAGTTTTAATTAGATAAATAATTGAAACTATCGAATCGCTTATGTCTTTATGGAACACAACATCTTTAATTCATGATCTAGGTACACTGTACACTTCTTATAGCTATCAAGATTTACTAGAAGGACTGGTAGATACTGACGCATCTTTGTCTTTAATAAGTGGAGAGTTTCCTGCAGGTATAAATATTTCCGGAATCAAGTTGAAAGGAAGTCCGTGGGCTTCGATACCTGATAACAGTTCATTTCGTTTCGTGATAAGAGCAACACTAGAACAGACAATAAGCGATCAAACATTTTCAGTTCAGGTACTGCAACAGCAACAAACTCAAGATCAGAAACAAATAATCCCAGATCTTAGATCAGTTTGGGCAGGTCAAGATGATATATTCTATAAAAGATCTGATAATTTTTTACATATAAAGCTGGTTGCAAGCTTGCCTTCGTATGTGACATTTGATGGATGCACGTATTCGAGTAACTGTGAAAACTTCACAAGCAGTGATTGTATACAAACAACATTCGATCAGAATTCTACTACATTTGATAAAAATACCAAGTTTTTTTACTCTGAAAAGTTTACGTATGAACTAAAAAGCTATAATAAAGACGGATCATGCAGTTTATTACCTTCACGAGTGACTCTAGATTCTTCGACAGGAGTGATATCAGGTCGTGTACCGTATCAAGTAGAAGCGGTTAGAAATTTTGTTTTCACTGTATCTGCGGTTATATATAACGGTGATACTATAGTTTCTTGTGAAGATAAAGAGTTCAAGATTGTATTACTAGGAGAAAACATAGATTCTAGAATATCTTGGATATCTGATAGTGACCTGGGCATACTTGAAATCAAAGATCCTAGTATCATCAGTGTTCTCGCAGAATCTACATCAGATAATTCTATTATAAATTATCAACTAACCTCAGGATCTCTACCTCCCGGCTTGGGATTATCTAGAACAGGTGAAATATTCGGAGTTATAGATCATGATGGTGAATATTTTTATAGAAGTATCTGGAAAGTCGGAATAGAATATTCACAAGGTGATATAGTCAGTAAATCACAGAATAGATTTATATGTATAGAAGATCATGTCAGTGATTCTTCTAGCTTGCAAGTAACCTTTGATAATAACTCTACTACGTTTGATAATAACACCAGTACTTTTGGAACAGATCTAAGAGGAAAATGGCTAGAGTTTATATTTACGGAATACGGGTTAACTACTTTAGATAATAATTACGCACAATCTACTCTACTAGACTCAGGGAGTACAACCATAGACAGAAAGTTCGATTTCACTGTGCAAGCACAAGATCAGTATGTTTATAGCTCAGTAGAAAAAGATTTCTTTATAAAAGTAGATGATCTCGAAGGAAAAAGATATTCCAATATTTATATAAAGCTAGATATGCCGTTGGAAAAACAACAGTATTATTTTGAACTATTATCTGATCCTGATATTTTTCCAAGTGAGTCATTGTTCAGATCCAATGATGCTTCATTTGGCATACAAGATCGCATGACTATGTTAATTTATGCAGGAATACAGAGAAAAACTACCAAGCAGGTGGCAGCAGCACTAGTGAAAAATCACAGACTGCAAAAGGATTTTTGTTTCGGTGAAATAAAACTAGCAAATGCGATAGATCCAAAAACTCGCAGTGTTATATATGAAGTGGTATACATTGAAATAATAGATCCGCAGGATACACTAACAGGTTCAACACAGGATTCTTATTCTATAAATACCAACACCATAAGGCGCGTAAATGATGTCAGCTTGGATTCAGTGAATCAATTTCAAATAGCTTATAATACAAATTATGACGCTATAGATGCCAGTTTAACTACGATATATGCTGGTGATACTACTGAACATATAAAATATCTTACTAACATATCTAACATGAGATCAAGGCTTTCTGAAATAGGTGAGACAGATTTTTCTAAATTACCTCTTTGGATGCAGTCTATTGACCGTGAACGATATAAAACTTTGGGATATTTCCCTGCTGTTCCTATAGTATTTTGTAAACCAGGCCACGGTAAAAGGATAGTTAGAAACATACAACGATCCAGTTTTGATTTTAAAAACATTCACTTTGTATTTAACGGTTACTTTATCGATGAAACCAGTGATAATCAGCAAGAACATTTTATTATGTTTTCTAATTATGATTTTAATATATAAATATAGTTAAATGTAACAAGGAGTTTTTATGTCTAGTAATATAGATGCAGGTGGAATCGATGATACATATCCTGTAGCAGGAAAACAAAATTCTAGCCAAGGGTTTAGAGATAATTTTTCTTATATAAAACAAAATTTTCAAGTAGCCAAGGACGAACTAAGCCACTTGTTATCTATATTTCCTCAAGGCGCGTCATCTAGTATAATCCCTCAACAAGATGGTGCAGATGATCTAGGATCAGTGGAAAACTCTTGGAGAAACATATACGCATCAAACGAAATATATGCAGATGTAGTAAATGCCAGCTCACAAATTCGCAGCAGTTTTATAAGATCTGATGAAAAAGCCGATCCTCTTAGACTAGTTGCTGGTACAACGCTAAGTAACGAAGGGGCTAGAATTTTTTTATACGGCTTGGAACATGAAGTGTATCCCGGTGAGTTCATTATACAGTCACTGAATCAAACTGCAACAGGTTATAACTCTCTAGTAGGAAATTCAAACGGTGTACTAAAATGGAATTCAGAAGAACTGGCTACTAAATCATATGTAGACTCAGCAGCACTCAGTGGGGGCGGCAGTGTTACACTGAGTTCCGTAACATCTTCTATAATTCCTAATTCAAACAATTCATACGATCTAGGTTCTTCTACTGCAGCATGGAAAGACATATACGCTTCAGGTATAGCTACGCTGGGATCTGTGAAAATAGGAACATCAACGACTGCTATAACTGGAATAGACACAGATCTGTCAACTACTAGCACCGCAGATGATACTGTTCCTAGTGCAAAAGCAGTAAAAGCATATGTAGATGCAGCAGCACTCAGTGGAGGCGGCAGTGTTACACTGAGTTCCGTAACATCTTCTATAATTCCTAGTTCTAACAACACTAATGATCTAGGTTCTTCTACTGCAGCATGGAAAGACATATATGCTTCAGGTATAGCTACGCTGGGATCTGTGAAAATAGGAACATCAACGACTGCTATAACTGGAATAGACACAGATCTGTCAACTA
>Ga0180433_10002889_pt1 | contig 25897 bp, 29 predicted proteins | sample SS_ome_8_FD_132980 | JGI IMG/M metagenome (GOLD analysis project Ga0180433, IMG submission 132980) | Hypersaline lake sediment archaeal communities from the Salton Sea, California, USA - SS_1_D_1 metaG | ecosystem: Environmental > Aquatic > Non-marine Saline and Alkaline > Hypersaline >... | reverse complement strand
TAATTCAGCCGCCGCAAAAAGTTGTGCCAGCCTGTCTGACCTGATTTTAATCCCGACACGCCCGGCGATTCTTGATCTTGATGCCATCGGCGCAACCACCCAGCTGGTCGATAAAATGGGTACTGCCGCAAATATCGTTTTAAATGCCTGTCCACCGCCGACGCGTTATGGTGAACCCCATATTGTCAAAGAAGCTCGTGAAGCGCTGCAGGTTTACAATCTGCCGGTATGTGATGTGGCATTAAGCCAGCGTGCAGCCTTCAGCCATGCACTGATAGACGGCCGCTCAATTGCCGAGTATGACCATAAAAGCAAGGCTGCTCAGGAAATTAACACCTTGTGGGATTCAATCAAAAGAGAACTGGCATTATGACAAGAAGAGCCAAGCTGAAATTAACCCCTGAAGACAGTCCAACCAAAAAAGAGCCACTGAAATTTGAGGCTGACGAGAAAGAAAGCAAACCTCAGGCTGCTGTCAATGACCAGCCAGAATCAGTTAATGCCTCAGAGGTAGATTCGAGTGAAACTTCAACGGATACGACTGCTGTCTCACCGAACACCTACTCCCGGCTTAACCGCAAGACCTTGTTTAAAGCCGCCCTGGCAGTAGGCGCCACAGCCATTGCGATCTACATGATCAAGAGGCGCTTCAAATAAAATGATATTTACCAGCCATCTACCGTGGCAAAGGGTGATTGCTCGACATCTTTTTCCTGTTCGCCGGCCGCTTCGTAGGCAGATCTGATTGTTTCAATACCGTGCGTACGCTCAAGACGGCGCAGGATAAAATGCCCACGTGCGACATTCTGGTAATGATTCATGAAGATCAGGTTTAAAGCGGCGCCACTGAGTGCACCGGCAACGGGTACCATTTTAGCGGCAGCGCGATCGGTTATAACCACGCCAAATCTTGCAGCGATTGAACGCACGATATTGATGGCCGCCGGAATATGCGGACCGGATGACCCTGCCATATACTCGAGTACATCGCGCTCAAAATGCAGTCCCAGGGTTGCCCTCAGACCATAGTATCCCAGGTCTGCCGCGTTATCGTCCTTGGTCCTGCCACCAAAGGCAAAAACCTGCGCACACGCCAGACGCGTTTCAGGGCTCGACACGTCTTCGCCTTCTGCACGGGCTACATCGGCAATTGCTCTTAACATCAAAACGGTTACGACAGGTAATTCAGCCAGCAGCGTTAAAGGCCCGAAAAATCCACCAACGGCACCGATACCACCTGCCAGGAATTTATATGACCAGTAACTGGCCTCGGCAGGTAGCAGAGGCTGATTACTCAGATTGGTTTTTAATACCTGGCATACGCTGGCCTGAACGGCTTTATCCAGGTTTTTCTGCCAGCCTTTGGGTAGCAGCTTGATACCTTCTTCAATGGGCGTTGCCAGCACCGCACTCATTCTCGCGCCTAAAGAGGGATGCTCTAAATGCTCATAAGCCCAATATAATTCGGCCAGTTCGTCTTCTGACAGAGAAGAGGATGCAGTTTTCTTTTTTTTAGGCACTTTTCAATAAATAAAGTAATTAAGACAATTACTTGATACCCGGTAGTTTTGGCATGCCCTTTTCGACCTGATTAATCAGAGCACTGCTCAGAATCGAGAATGCGCCGGTAACTGCGGCAATTTTAGCCAGTTCTTTTGGAGGCGGCAGGCGTAAACGAAACTTACCTTCGGCCTCACTCATACCCATGTTGTAATGAATAAGTGCCTCTGTCATAAAGACACCAAAAGTGACACCGGTAATTACAATATTTCTCATCTCAAAATCCTTGATTCAAATACCTGCCCCTTCTTTAAAGGTAGCTTATATTGTTGTTAGCTTCTCTAGAAAGTATAAATCTAATATCACGATATTTCAGCAAACCCTGGCTATTAAAACAGCCCTCCACAGGCAGCCTGAATTGTGAATTAAACAATACTTGCAAACCGAACGTTCGTTCTGTTATCTTTCGGTAATGCCTGGTCAAACTCAAAAATCAGCCCGTGGAGAACAGTTGAGGGAAAACATTCTTTCAACCGCGCTGCAGCTGTTTTCAGATAAAGGCTATTTCAATACCTCCGTGCACGACATCAGGAAAGCCGCAGGTGTCAGCATTGGTGCTATTTATCACCATTTTGAGAATAAAGAAGCCCTGGCTAAGTCCTTGTATGAAGAACTGCTGGCTAACATGAATGAATCCATTGAAGCGGCTTGCCTGAATAAAACCGGCTGTCTTGAAAAGAGCAGAGCTGTCATAGAAAAAATGTTCCAGCTGACAATGGACAACCCCAGGGAGATGCAATTTATACTGCTTGCTCAACATAGAGAATACCTGCCAGAAGAACCACCCATATGTTCTTCCAAGCCATTTCAGGCGATGAAAAACATTGTCGCTGAAGGCATTAAAAATAAAGAAGTCAGAAAAATGGATTCCTGGGTGGCTGCCACAACCATGTTTGGCGGTGCTTTGAGAATGATGAATCTACAGCTTGATGGCGCCTTAGACAAACCGCTCAACAAATATACAGACCAGGTTGTGGAATGCGCCTGGCTCGGCATTAAAACGTGATTTTTTTTAACCCAACTAACAGAACGAACGTTCGTTTTAGGAGATTAGCGATGAAATTGTTAACTACTTTTTTAATAAGCCTGGGATTGTTGTTTACCTCTAATGTGATGGCTGAAACAGCTCCAGATGACAGTGATGCACTCAAAGGTGTAAAAACCGGAAAAGTGATATTTGACATCAATATGACCGAGCCTAAGAAAATGACTCTGTATCTTATGGTTATCAGGCAAACGGTAGATGATTTAAAACGTCAGGGTGTTGAGCCAGACGTGATTCTTGCTTTCAGAGGCTTATCTGTTCGATTGATTTCAAAAGACCGAGAGCAGTTTGAACTGGAAGAATACATGCACCTGGATAAAATTACCGAACAGATTGCCGATCTGCAGGAGCAAGGCGTTCGCATGGAGGCCTGTTCGGTTGCGACACGCTTATTCCAAATCGATAATAAAACCTTGCTTGATGGCATTAAACCTGTCGGTAACACCTTTGTTTCTCTTACCGGTTACCAGGCTCAAGGCTACGCCAATATCCCTATTTATTAATTTATGAATAAGCTGTAAACAAGCCCGCTAGTTGCAGCAGTGGCTTTTGGTAAATTAAAGAAACCCGCACAACGCGGGTTTCTTTGTAACTCAACTATTCCTGGCGCTTGGTATCCAGGAATGATACATAGGCTTTTACATCATGTTGAATGTATTCATCAGCATCTACCACTCGGGAAGGCTTGGCTTGCGTTCTGGAGGGAGCAGAGAAATCTTCGAAAACCCTATCGATAGAACGCTGATATTCACTTCTCTGGGCAAATAGGCTCATACCTACTCTCCTTCGTCATTCGCAACAATAGTTAAAACGATATGCAGACTTATAATGAAGACAAGAAAACTCTATGAATATTCGTAAACCGATGAAATAAGCATCGAATTTTTCGAAGTATAAAATCCGGGATCGCGGACACACCTCAAGGTCAGTTTTTCGCAGAAATTTATTTAGTCTTGATAAGTGTAGAGCGCGTGCCTGGTTGCTACATAAACATGAAGGCCATATGATTTTGTCACGCAATGACATATTTTACTGATGCCATCAGTAAACAGGGTGATGAAAATTCATGAGCGATTGCACCGCAAAGATTAAGACTACTGTCGGATACCATGAGCGTACCGAGCATCGACTGCCCGATCGCTTCGCCGCCTCGCTAGGTTATCTCGATTGGGAGACACAACCTGAGCCATTTCGTATTTATGAAGGTATCGATCGTTTTCAGCTTCCGTTATGCGAACCATTGAACGCCGGGGAACCCTCCTGGGCGATGACACGCTCGCACACACTTATCACGCCCAGTACCCTCGACATAAATTCCTTTTCCCAGTTGTTATACGACTCCCTGGCTATCTCGGCATGGAAAAAATCGGGAGCTTCGTCCTGGGCGCTGCGTTGCAATCCTTCCAGTGGCAACCTGCATCCAACCGAAGCCTATGTTCTCACTGGTCCAATAGCCGGGCTAACGGCACAGCCCGCTTTGCTGCATTACGCGCCCAGCGATCATGCAGTGGAAGCATTACGCTGGCTGGATCCCGGTGTTTTTACGGAGTTCTGTGAACAGTTACCTACGAATGCCTTTATCCTCGGTTTATCGAGTATCGTTTGGCGTGAAGCATGGAAATATGGTGAGCGCGCCTTTCGCTACTGCATGCACGATGTCGGGCACGCGATGCAGGCTATTACCTGCGCAGCGCGCGTACTCGGCTGGCGTGTGCGTCGTATAGAAGGTCTGACAGCAGAGAAAATGGATCGGCTGCTCGCTCTCGATGGCAGGGATGGGCCAGAGTCTATGCAAGCGGAAGCTGAGCATGCAGATGTACTGCTGGCAATTGAGCCTGTTGCCAGGCAAAAAGAGAAGCAAGCAGATGATCCGGTTCGCCTTGCCTTGCCCGACTCGCTACTCAGCGCAATGTGCCCGCCGGCATCGGGCACCCCCAACCAGCTTTCCGCTGAACACCACGCCTGGCCAGTACTGGCAGAGATTGAGGAGGCGACGCGCGACAACGGATCACCCCATGGCGACCTGGACGACGAACGCATGGGAATATCATCCGAATCACAAGCGCCATCGCCTACAGCGCGCAAGTTGGTGCGCAAGCGGCGCAGCGCGGTAGATTTCGATGCCAGTAGCGGAATGACTCGCGAGCAGCTGTATCGCATGCTAACTACACTGGTTCCGGCACTCACGCCTGATTTGTGGACTGCCTTTCCGCACCGGCCACGCGTGCACCCTGTCGTTTACCTGCACCGTGTTGAAGGTCTGGAGCCTGGACTTGCCATACTTATTCGCAATCTCGATGATGAGCCCGCTTTGCGCAAAGCAATTTCGAACGCACAGCAGTGGGAAAAATTACCTGATTGTCCGAATGAATTGCCGCTTTATCGCTTCATGACGGGTGATGCCCGCAAGCTTGGCCGGGCGCTTCACTGTCATCAGGACATTGCCGCGGATGGCGCCCTGGTCACCTCGATGATCGCACGCTTCGATGACGAGCTTGCACGCTTCGGCGCCTCGGCCTGGCGCTATATACACTGGGAGGCGGGTGCCATTGGCCAACTGCTTTATCTGGAGGCGGAGGCATTAGAGTTATCCGCAACAGGCATTGGCTGTTTTTTCGATCAGGGAATTCATGATGTGCTCGGGCTCGAAGACGGTCATTTTCGCATGCTCTACGGTACCGCCATTGGACGTGCCGTGCATGACCCTCGCATCCAGACGCTTCCCGCTTATCAAAGAAAAACATGAGCAGTTTTTTCGGCGAATCTACTGGCTATAATCCCAACCTGTAGTGGTTCTAGCTCACCAGGAAAGCGGATCACTTGCGTCATCCAAGTTAGAATCAACAGATATCTCAAATAAATATAAGGTGTCAGCGTGTTACCTGTCATAGGTGAGATACCTGCTCCGTTATTTAATACAGCACTATTCTGGTCGATTTTTGGTACGGGTCTGTTGGCAGTAGCAGGAGTCAAACTGAGTATGCCTACGATACTGCCGATTCCTGACGATTTCCTCGAACGCGTACATTCTCATAAATATTTGTTGAAGACTTGTATGGAAGGTCTGATTTCAAACTATCGATAGCCTGAGTATCAATAAGCCTGGAGTGGATCACCTTAATCATCTGCATCGCCTTGCCAGTCAATCCGATAAAGATCACGACGCCGATCCAGATAATTTCTAACTGAACCCTCATTTTGCAGTTCCTGTAGTTTGTTTAGGTCAACATCTACTATCAGGGTCATCTCGGTGTTTGGCGTCGTCTCTGCCATAATCGCATCATGAGGAAAGGCGAAATCTGACGGTGAAAATACGGCACTTTGCCCGTATTGAATATCTACGCTATCTACTTTAGGCAGATTGCCGATACTGCCCGCTATTGCAACATAGCATTCATTTTCTATGGCTCTGGCCTGGGCGCATCGACGCACACGCAGATAACCGTTTTTGGTATCCGTCCAGAATGGCACAATCAATATCTGCATTTCCTGTTCAGACAAAAGGCGTGATAATTCAGGAAACTCCACATCGTAGCAAATAAGAATCCCGCCCCTTCCAAAATCTGTTTTGAACAAATGCAGCTTATTCCCCCCCTGCATAATCCAGTCTTTCTTTTCATGCGGAGTAGGGTGTATTTTGTGTTGCGACTCAGTCATACCATTGCGCTTGCATAGATAGGAAACATTATAGAGTTCTTCGTCTTCAATAATCGGCATAGAACCAACCACAACATTGATGTTATAACTGACGGCAAGCCTGGATACCGCATCAACAATCTGGTCTGTAAAACCTGCAAGAAACCGAATGGCGTCTACAGATGTCTTGTGGTTTTCCAGCCCCATCAGTGGTGCATTAAAAAACTCGGGAAAAATGGCAACATCACAACGGTAATCAGAAAGTGCATCAATAAAATATTCAACCTGTTGAAGGAGATCTTCAACACTGTTCATTTCACGCATTTGCCATTGCACACAGCCTATCCTGGCAGTTTCCTTGGCAGCGCCAAAGAGTTTAATTCTGGAATGATCATAGTAGATATTTGGCCACTCCAGCAGGGTCGCAAAACCATGCGATTCCTTGTCTTCTGGCAGGTAACCGGTAAGCACCCGCTTGACATCGAAATCATTGTTGAGTTGAAACGTTAAAATCGGGTCATAGAGTTCCTTGCGTTTTACCGCTTCTATATAAGCCTGTGGCGACATCTGGTGAGAATGTTTTTTATAGGATGGAATTCGGCCACCAGCGACAATGGCTTTCAGATTTAGGTTCTGGCATAGCTCCTTTCTTGCCTCATAAAGTCTTCGCCCCAGCCTCATATCCCGATAATCAGGATCAACAAAAATATCAACACCGTAAAGTACGTCACCATTCGGATCATGCGTGGTCAGGTAAGCATTACCGGTAATCTCGTCATAGGTATGGTAATCACCGAATTTATCGTAATCGACAATCACGGCAAAAGCCGCGGCAACAACCTTGTCGTTGTCAGCAATACAAATCTGGCCTTCACCAAAAGCCTTGAGCATGGCGCGATATTTTTTTTCCGGCCAGCCACCGCCCATACCTGGATAGACTTTATCCATGATGCGCTTAATGTCTGAATAATCATCAAGCTTGAGGTTTCTTAATTGTAATTTGTGATCCAGAAAATCAGAATCTGAAGTATCCAAAGTCATAGCCCAAAAAATATTTATCAACAAATGGCCTAGTTTTTTCTATAACAAAAATAAACTGGCCAAACCGAGAAAACTTAAAAAGCCAACAATATCCGTCACCGTGGTCAAAACCACCGCACCTGACAATGCCGGATCAATACCCATGCGTTTAAGCAGAAGCGGTATCGTAATCCCTGACAGCGCCGCAGCCAACAGATTCAGAATAAGCGCCACACCGATGATCAAGGCGATACCTGTATCGCGAAACCATAAAAATGCCACCAGTGCCACAACAACTGACCAGGCAATGCCATTCAAGCCACCTACAGTAAGCTCCTTAACCGTTAACCAGCGCACATTTGACTTGGCGATCTGGTCAAGCGCCATACCCCGAATCATGAGCGTCAGTGTTTGACTGCCGGCAATACCGCCCATACTGGCCACCACTGGCATCAGAACCGCCAGCGCCACGAATTTATCCAGAACCTCTTCAAACTGGCCAATCACCCAGGCTGCCATAAAAACCGTTACCAGGTTGATACCCAGCCACAGGCCGCGTCTTTTTGCACTGGGAAAAGCCGGTGCAAATAAATCCTCCTGCTCATCCAGTCCCGCTGTTTTTAACAGGTTTCTTTCGGCTTCCTCACGCATCAGGTCCAGCACATCATCTACGCCGATACGCCCAACCAGAACCTGCTCATCATTTACGACTGCCACTGACATCAAGTCGCGGCGTTCAAACATGGTTACCAGTTCATGTTCGTTCGCGCTGGCCGACACCAGGTCAACATCCCGTCGCATAATATCTGCCACCATTGCTTCGGACTGCGAAACCAGCAGCACCGACACGTCCAGCTTGCCCATGTAACGGCCATTATCATCAATCACCATCAATGCATCAGTCTGCAGCGGCAGGCTGTTGTGGCGTCTTAACCAGCGCATCACTACGCCGACATTGACATCTTCACGCACACTGACGACATCATGACTCATACGCCGACCGACAGTACCGTCTTCAAAACTTTGCACCATTTCCAGGCGTTGTCGGTAATCCTGCTCTAGCTCGTCAATAATCGTACTAGTGATATCTTCAGGCAGTTCCTCGAGTACTACCGCCAGGTCTTCGACATCCATCTCGCCGGCAGCAGCCAGAATCTGTTCGGCAGGCATTTCATCAAAAATACCTATTCGCGCTTCCTCGTGCATGTGGCTGAGTATTTCGCCATGAGATTCAGGCGCAACCAGTTCCCACACCAGGGCTCGCTTATCCTGGGGTAACGATTCAAGAATATAGGCCTGTTCGGCAGGATGGAGCTCATACAAGGCATCACGTAACAACCCATGATTACCCAGCGACAGGTCCATCAGGACCAGTTCGATCATTTGTGAACCTAAAGACTCAACAACACTATCCATGACACTTTCTCTAACGTTATAAATTGCTTAATTACTGGAAATGACAACACTGGTACGCAGCTTGTTTTTGCCGAAGCTGGACATTTTCTCAAAGTCAGACCTGGCAATGGGTACGTACTGACAATCAAAGGCGTCATACTGGTCTGTAGCCGGATCAGGGTCATGTACGTACAGGCAATGTTCATCAATACCTGAAACCGTCACCCAATGTGGCGCTTTTCTGCCATCAATACGATACGTACTGATCAGTATCAAGACGGCTTTGCCCAGCCCAAGCCAATCGCCAATATCTTCCTGCGTTACATCATGTTTTGTAATTTTAACCCGCATGCTTTTAGCTTTTTTATGAAACTGCCTGTCGACCAGGGAAATAATGTTTTTTTTATGTTCAGAACGTACACTGTCTACAAACAGGGGGCCTTGCTGGTTGAGATTGACCTCCGCCCTAAAGCCCCTGCTACGCGCAGCCAGCGCAAGTCCTATTGGGTGACTGCCGCCATGACCGGAAGCCATAAAAATCGTGGTCGCCTGGCGCCAGATGTCGAGTTCTTCATCCTGGTTCATTTTGATGGAATGATCCAGGCTTTTCATCGCCATCATCAGGGCTGCGGCACCACAGCTGAACTCCGTGGTCTGCCGATACCATGGCGTCTGGTGTTTGAGCAGACTTTTAGCCAGGTAACGAATACGTTTTTGCATTCTCAATGCATTACGGTGATCTTCGTAATAATCCTCCAGCCAGCTGAAAACCCGGTACCCCTCAGACTCATACAGGGCGATAGCACTTTTATTATCCGCAGCCACTTCCAGGCGCATATAGATTTTACCCTGTTGGCTCGATGCTTCCTCAAGTGCTTTGAGAAGTATCCTGCCAATCCCCCTGCCCCTGGCCTCGTCATCAACAGCCAGCGAATAGAGACGCGCAAGCCGGGTCCCCTTGTGCAGCAAAACCAGTCCATAAGCAAGTATCTGACTATCGGATTCGGCCACTAAAAAAACCCGGTGGCTGGCTTTTATCCAGTATTTAAAGCGCCGCAGGTTCAGCCGGTCTGATGCAAAGCAGGCCTTTTCGAGAAGATCGAGTTGTTTCTCATCTCCCCGGGCTACTTCCCTGACGAAAACCGCTGACTTTTCTTTAAGTGATTTTGATGATTGCACCCTGCACCTGACTTGCTGACTGTTCAGGCATGAGAGCATGCCTTTTTCGACGTATTTACAGCAGATTAGCCGTGGCGTAAACAAGAATTTGAGGTAGAAAAAAATATGCCGAATGAATAAAAAAAAGCGTGCGCAAAATACGATTTTGATCTATTTTTCGCTACCGTTTTTCTGGCCTTAATTTCATGTCAAAAGTTTACATTGTTATAGATGATCACAGCGCCTGGGAACCCTATTATCCCAGCGAGCATATCATCACACTGCAAGACTACCTCTCCCTGGATTCAGGCAGTCAGCAGAGAACCAGGGTAATCAACCTTTGCGAAGATTACAGCTATCTGCGCGATGGTTACTACTGCTCGTTACTGGCCGAAGCACGTGGCCACAATGTTATCCCTTCGATCAGGGTACTCAATGACCTAAGCCAGCCATTGCTTTACCAGTTACAGCTCAACCAGGTTTCTGAAACACTGGACAAGTTACTGACACACGAAGATAGCGCTAAAGAAATACACATCAAGTCTTACTTTGGCACTGTCTCTGACCCGGCTTTTAAAAGCCTGGCCAGAATATTATTCGAGCGCTTTGCCTGCCCTGTGCTGTCGTTTTCACTCAAACGTGGCCAACAGTGGGAAATCACATCCATCAATATCCATAACCACCGTGACCTTGACGACGATGAGCAAACTGAATTTGCCACTGCCCTTGACCATTTCAGTCGCAAGGTCTGGCGCCAGCCGAAACGGGAAAAACCGGCACGTTACGACCTGGCCATTTTGATCAACCCTGATGAAAAACTACCACCCAGCAATACAGCTGCGTTGAAAAAATTTACTAAGGCCGGGAAAGCTCTTGGTGTGGATATTGAGCTGATAACGCCATCTGATTATATCCGCCTTCCGGAATTTGATGCCCTGTTCATCCGCGAAACCACGGCCATAGATCACCATACCTACCGTTTTGCCAAGAAGGCTGAAAGCGAGGGCATGATAGTGATTGACGACCCAACATCAATACTGCGCTGCACAAACAAAATCTACCTGGCCAAACTTTTTGAGACGCATAAAGTGCCTGCTCCCAGGACTTTTATCATCCAGGAGGAATATCCGGAATCCATAAATACAGTTATTGAGAAACTGGGATTTCCCATGGTTTTAAAAATACCCGATGGCTCTTTTTCGCGAGGCGTTGTTAAAGTCGATTCGGAGCAAACCCTGCAGGCCCAGTCAGCTGAACTTTTCAAACAGTCCAGCCTGTTGCTGGCACAAGACTACCTATACACCGACTTTGACTGGCGTATTGGCATGCTTAACAATAAACCTTTGTATGCCTGTCGCTATTATATGGTCAAGAGTCACTGGCAGATCTATAGGCATGACAAGAACAATGCAACAAAAAGTGGTAGCTTTGATACATTGCCGACCTTTGAAGTACCAAAATATGTGCTGCAGGCTGCTGAAAAAGCGACCCGGCCGATTGGTAATGGCCTGTATGGCGTAGACATCAAGGAAGACGCTGGTAAATGTTATGTCATCGAAGTCAACGACAATCCCAGTATTGACAGTGGCGTCGAAGATAAATACCTGGGAATTGAGCTATATACGCAGATTATTCAAAACATTATTGATCGAATTGAGGCAAAACGAAACGTTGCGGGTTTGTAACTTTTACTGAAGCGGTCTTTGCCTAGTAGCGCCTTCTACCCCGTTTCTTCATCTCACGATCTGGACTTACACGGACCAGATTACCATCAACCATGCTTCCATTAAGTGCAGACATTGCAGCCCTTGCTTCATGGCCTTCCATCGCCACTGTAGCAAACCCTTTACAGTCTCCGGAGTAAAGATCTTTTACAAGTTTTATTGAACGTACAACACCAAAATCAGAAAAAACCGAAGTAAGGCTTTCTTCTGTAGTGGACTTTGCCAATCCACGGACAGATAAAGTAATCAATGTGATAAACCTATTAAGAAAGGTAAGGTGGTTTATTGACTAAGCAAGTCAAGAAGAGAGGTAGTGTGCAGATATTTCTGCACACTCGAAAAAAGTTATCAAATAACGGTAATAGCTTCAGCCTGAGGACCTTTAGCTCCTTCGGTCACGGTAAATTCTACCCTTTGACCTTCTTTCAGAGTCTTGAATCCATCACCATTGATTGCTCTGAAATGAGCAAAAACATCAGAGCCGGATTCGCGTTCGATAAAACCAAAACCTTTTGATTCATTAAACCATTTAACAGTACCTTGTGTTTTAGACATAGTAGTCTCCATATTTTTCAATAATAAAAAACAGCCTTTGCAGGCCATACGAGATGAAATGTGTAGCTTTTACTTATGAAAAATAAAACGAGGTACAAATATCAGGTAGGACTTCGTGAAACTGTGCATAAATAGTAGATCGCACTTCAAACACCACACATAGTATTCCTTCATAACAGAAACGTCAAAGCATTTATCCTGTTTCTTAATGTCCACCCAACAGTGAGGGCGTATTGGCCTGCTTTTTAGACCAATGACCGGATGATTTTGCTTTACGCCTGCCTTTTGTGACTTTTCCCGGGCTATTTGCGGCGTTCGAGCCCCGTGTCTTTTGCTGAGTTTTATTTGCTTGCTTGTTATGTTCAACACCGGCTTTGGCTTTTGCATTTTTTGCTGGGCGCCTACGTCTTTTTGCAGTATCTGAAGGCTTTTTCCTGTGCTGCCCACCCTGCGCGCTTCGCCCTTTTTGAATTGGCTCAGGTTTTATTGATGGATCAACCTCATATCCGGGTAACACCTCTTTAGGGATTTCCCGTCCAAGCAGGTTTTCTATGGCCTTTAACAATTTGAGCTCATCAACACAGACCAGTGATATAGCCTCGCCTTCATAGCCAGCACGACCCGTGCGACCAATACGGTGAACATAATCCTCAGGAACATTTGGCAACTCAAAATTGACAACATGGGGCAACTGATCGATATCCAGCCCTCTAGCAGCAATGTCTGTAGCGACCAAAACGCGGATATCACCATTTTTGAAGCCTGCCAGAGCACGCGTGCGTGCCCCCTGGCTTTTGTTACCGTGTATGGCTGCTGCTGTCAGTCCATCCTTCTCAAGTTGCTGGGCCAGGCGATTGGCACCATGTTTTGTACGGGTGAATACCAGGACCTGCTGCCAGTTATTTGCACCTATCGTGTGTGATAACAGTTCACGTTTACGCCCTTTATCAACAGGATAAACAAGCTGCTTTACAGTTTCTGCTGCTGTATTTTGACGAGCCACTTCAATCAGGCGCGGCTGGTTGAGCAAGTCATTAGCCAATTGTTTTATTTCATTCGAATAGGTTGCTGAAAACAGCAAATTTTGGCGCTGAGGCGGTAACTGTTTCAGTAGTTTGCGAATATCATGAATAAAACCCATATCAAGCATACGGTCTGCTTCATCAAGAACCAGAATTTCAATATGGGAAAGGTTGATGGTTTTCTGCTGCAGATGGTCAAGCAAGCGCCCGGGAGTAGCAACCAGTATGTCAATACCGTGACGTAATTTTTCTATTTGCGGCCCTATTTTAACTCCGCCAAAAACTACGGCACAACCGACCGGTAAATATTTGGCATAAGTCTCGATACTTTCGCCAACCTGTGAGGCCAACTCCCGCGTGGGTGTAACCACCAATGCTCTTATCGGACGATCTCCTTTTCCCTGTGCATGTGCATGAATCAATTCAAGCAACGGCAATGTAAAGGCGGCTGTCTTTCCGGTACCCGTCTGCGCACCTGCCAGAACATCCTTGCCTTCCAGTACAACAGGAATAGCCTGTTTTTGAATAGGTGTAGGTTCGCTGTAGCCCTGTTCAGACACAGCACGAAGGATTTCGGAAGCAAGCCCGAGATTTTCAAATGACATTAGTTTTGATACTCCTGAATCCAACCAGACATAACCATTGTGTGTTATGTTGCGGTCCAGGTAAAAATTCGCAAGTGAGATAAAAAAAGCCAGCGGTCGCTGTGCTATAAAAAAGGTACTGACCGAAAAAATACCTTGATGGAAAATATTATATCAGAGTTTGTGCCATAATAACTCATTTCCGCTTTTCCAGTCACAAACATCACCTTTGAATCAAATTTTCAACTTTAGAAAAAGGTCTTTTCCTTGCTGAGGATTTCAAACAAACTGGCAATACCAGATCAGGAAATTGAAATTTCTGCAATACGCTCACAAGGCGCTGGTGGACAAAATGTCAATAAAGTTGCTTCTGCGATTCACCTTCGTTTTGACATTCATTTATCTTCTCTCCCCCTTCATTACAAAGAACGTCTCTTAAACCTGAGGGATAGCCGAATTAATAAAGACGGAGTCATCATTATCAAGGCACAAAAATACCGCACCCAGGAAAAAAACCGGGAAGATGCACTAAAGAGGCTACAAGCCTTGATTCAAAGCGTTACCTTTATACAGAAAAAGAGGCAGGCAACAAAGCCCACTAAAGCGTCGCAAAAACGCCGCATGGACAGCAAGACCAAGCGCGGCAAGACAAAGCTGCTAAGGGGTAAAGTCAATTATGAATGACATAGAAGCAGTCTATACCAGCCACAATCCGGTGCAGATTTGGTAACACGAAATTCAATTTACTCAATTTCCATCAAAGTTTCATCCGGGCTTACCGCATCACCACTCTGCACATAAATCTCTTTCACAACTCCAGAGATAGGAGCCTGGATTTCAGTTTCCATTTTCATGGCTTCTGTTACGAGAACCGGTTGTCCAACTTCAATACTTTCACCCACTTTAACAAGAACTTCTACAATATTACCCGGCATACTGGTGGATACATGACCGTCAGCTGTCGGTTTGGGACGTTTGCCTGCTATTGAGCGTTGAACTGCACCTTCTGCTCCACCATCCAGCATTACTTCATCGAGTGTCTCTATCATCACTTCTTCAGGCACACCATCAACCGTGAAATAGAAATGACGTTGGGATTCATTGCGATGACCTGCCCCAGTCACTTTCACGTTGTAACATTCGCCATGCAGGTTAATGTTGAACTCGGTTGGAGCTGCTTTCGATTTATCAGAATCCTCAGCTCTTCTATGCATCGGGTCAATGGCTTCCGGCTGCAAAGTGCCCGCCTCTCTTTCTTCCAGAAATTTTCGCCCAACTTCCGGAAACATAATGTAGGACAAGACATCTTCTTCAGACCTGGCCAACGGACCAATGTCACTACGTAGCTTATCCATTTCCGGTTTGAGGCGATCAGCTGGTCGACATTCGATCAGTTCTTCACTGCCAACAGCCTGTTGCTGTAAGGTAGGATTTACTACTGCAGGTGCTTTACCATACCCCCCCTGCAGATAGCGTTTCACTTCATTGGTTATGGTCTGGTAACGCTTGCCGGTGAGTACGTTCAATACCGCCTGGGTGCCAACAATCTGCGAAGTTGGTGTTACCAGAGGAGGATATCCAAGATCTTCTCGCACTGCCGGAATTTCATTTAACACTTCATTCATACGATCCAGTGCATTTTGTTCACGCAACTGATTCGCCAGGTTGGAAATCATACCTCCCGGAACCTGGTTGACCTGAACACGGGTATCCACGCCCGTGTAATCACTTTCAAACTGCGCATACTTCTTGCGCACACCGTAAAAATAAAGGCCGATATCCTGAATGGCCTCCAGATCCAGTCCTGAGTCATAATCTGTATTGCGTAAAGCAGCCACCAGGCTTTCGGTTGGCGGATGAGAGGTCCCGCCAGCAAATGAAGAAACAGCAGTATCGATGTTACGGCAGCCATTTTCGATGGCTTTGAGCTGACACATTTCCGACTGCCCTGCAGTTGAGTGGCAATGCAGATGTAAAGGCAGGTCTACAGTATCGGACAATGCCTTGAAAAGTTCTGCTGTCGCATAAGGTGTTAACAGACCCGCCATGTCCTTAACCACGACAGAGTCACAACCCATGGCTTGCAGTTCACGTCCCATCCGCACAAAACCATCGACGTCATGTACGGGACTGACGGTGTAACAGATGGTACCCTGTGCATGCTTGCCTGCTAGTTTTGTTGCTTCAATGGCAGTGCGCAGATTTCGAAGATCATTCAATGCATCAAAGATACGGAAAACATCCATGCCATTTTCGGCGGCCTTGCTGACAAAAGCCCGCACCACATCATCCGAGTAATGGCGATAGCCAAGCAGGTTCTGACCACGCAGTAGCATTTGCAAGGGCGTATTGGGCAAAGCGGCTTTAAGTTGGCGTAAACGCTCCCAGGGGTCTTCCTTGAGAAAACGCAAACAGGAATCAAAAGTAGCACCACCCCAGCATTCGAGTGACCAGTAACCAATAGCATCGAGCTTGTCGCAAATGGGCAGCATATCTTCAGTGCGCATGCGCGTAGCAATTAGAGACTGATGAGCATCTCGCAAAATGACATCAGTAATATTAACTTTATTGCTCATTCAATAACTCCTGAATTAAAGGCCGGTATGAGCTGCTGTAGCAGCAGCCAGCACCAGCGCCAGGTCTTCTGGACTGAGTTTTTGTGAAAATTGTGTCAACTCCGGGTGGGACTCTACAAAACCGGTGTTAAACGAACCGGAACGGAAATCCGGATGATGCAGTATTTCCAGGTAATAAGGAATGGTGGTTTTAATGCCCTGCAAACCCATGTCACGTAAGGCTCGTTCACCTCGATTGATGACATCTTCCCATTTCTGGGCCCAGACGATCACCTTGGCCAGCATCGAATCGTAATAAGGCGGAATGGTATATCCGGTATAAATTGCAGAATCAGTTCTAACTCCCGGACCACCCGGTGCATAATATTTCGAGATACGCCCGAAGCTTGGTAGAAAATCATTCTTGGGATCTTCAGCATTAACACGGAACTGAACAGCATAACCGGTATGAGATATCTGATGCTGCTCATGCCTTAGTGGCAAACCGGCGGCTATACGTATCTGCTCTTCGACGATATCAACACCGGTGATGGTTTCAGTAATGGTATGCTCAACCTGTACACGGGTGTTCATCTCCATGAAATAAAAACGGCCGTCTGAATCCTGTAAAAACTCAACCGTACCGGCATTGGTATAACCTACCGCCTTTGCAGCCAGTACCGCCAGTCCACCCAGATACTGGCGCTGGGCTTCATCCAGTTGCGGTGAAGGTGCAATTTCAATTAGTTTCTGGTTGCGACGCTGGATCGAACAATCACGCTCATATAAATGAATCGCATTACCATGATGATCGGCAAGCACCTGCAGTTCAATGTGACGCGGATCTACGATACATTTTTCAAGAAAGATATCCGCACGCCCGAAAGCCTTGGTCGCCTCGGAAATCACTCTGTCATAATTACGCTGAAGTTCCTCTTGGGAATCACAGCGACGAATACCCCTGCCACCTCCACCCGAGGTCGCCTTGAGCATGACCGGATAACCAAGCTTTTCAGCCAGTTCGATGGCCTCCTCAATACTGTCAAGGTTACCGTCTGAACCGGGTGTAACAGGAAGTCCAGCGGATTTCATCGCATCACGCGCCTCAGTCTTGTCTCCCATTCGCTGGATCACTTCAGCAGAAGGGCCGATAAAAGTGATACCACGTCGTTTACAGGCTGCTGCAAGTTCGGCATTCTCGGACAGGAAACCATACCCCGGGTGAATCGCATCACATCCGGCAGAAGCGGCAAGATTAACGATACGGTGCACATTCAGATAACCCGCCAGTGGATCACTTCCAAGGCTATAGGATTCATCAGCTTTTTTCACATGCAGTGAAAAACGATCAGCATCTGAATAAATAGCTACGGAGCGAACTCCCATTTCCGCACAGGCACGAATAATACGGACTGCGATTTCACCTCTGTTGGCGATTAGTATTTTTCGAATCATTTGTAACTTTCAGGAAGGGTGTGAAATTAATTCTTAAAGTAGCTATTGTGAATGACATACAGAAAAACTGCCACCGGTTTTAGAGGTTGACAGTCTTAGCATCTTGGCTGAAGTACCTGTGCATATTTACCTGAAGTTAAATTGATATTCATCTTGGATTTTCTGTATTGCCATTTCATACAATCATAAGAAACCCCAGATAAAAAGTGGTAAGAAAAAACAGAATTATTCTTCGAAAAATTCGATTTGTGAAGCAGCACGGTGATTTTAGGGAACCAGGTTCATTATGAACCAACAGAATCATCGTGACACCATGGCATTTCTGACCGTCTTCGGGCTTGCCAACAAAACAGGCTCTTCATTTGTGAAATCAATCCATGGATTATCACCCAGCGTTTCATAACCTTCTACGCTTTCGTCTTTGTATCTCATAACGAAATGTTCTGGACCATGGGCATACGCCACTACAAGACCATCCGGCGAATCGAAATAACCACCATGAGGTACCAGCCCCGGATAGCTGATACGCCACGCTTTTGCGTTTTCAGAAACCTTTCCAAAGTGAAGTTTGCCAACCACATTGTCCTCGAAAACGAAAAACCAGGTATAAGGTCCACCCGATACAATGGTCATAACCTCGTCAATACCCACACCCGCCTCTGAACTGTTCACATGCAGTTTGCCAAACTTATGTTGCAGAAAAACAGTTGTTTTATTATCCAGTGACATCATGTCGTAAACTTTAGGATATGGAGAAACACCTTTCTCTGATGTTTGAAGGTATCCTCCACGATGCATCTCAGGCGCCCTGCCTGCTTCAAGGATTTGATCAACCAACTCGCGCCTTCCTAAATGAAAAAACCGGATTAGCTTTTCTGATTCTTCTATTGTTAATGCACGATGCTTTGATATCCTGAGAATTGGCCTGGCTTTTTCCGGTATATCTACCAGACTTACCCGAACGCCAACTTCCATAAGTTTTTTATTGACCTTCTCAATACCGTAAGCAGTGGCCGACTTATCACTGTAGTAAAGTGCGATTTGATTTTCTCCATTGATCTCTTTAGTACGAACATCTGCTTTAGCCATACTCATACTGGCCAAAAAGAGAATAGACAAAGCTGCCAGGTTAATTGCGGTTTGAAATTTCAGTTTCATGATATACCTCCAATATGGTTTAGTAATAAACACTATAGAGGCACAACAAAGATAAATAATCCGCCAAACTGGAACAACATTGTTCACAGATATGCACTAATGAACCATAGTGATCGTGGTGAATGAGACGTAACGATGGGTTACTCATAAGTTGGAGTTGGCCCACCAATTTTGAGTGTTCATGCGAGCATTTCAGCTTTCATACTGAATCAGCCCTATGGCGAACATCAATGCAGCGCAAACTGAAGCTGCTGTGCGCACACTGTTCAGTCGCGTCCACTGGTATAGGTAACGTTCCCAGACCTTGGCTATAGCTGGATCAGTTGCCTGAACAGCAGCTAACTGATTATTCAATGGCACATTACCCAGGCCAGTAAGGAGGAACGTACCGACCAGATAGAGCAGTCCACCAGCAACAAACCATGGTGCTGAAGACGCCTCCCACCCAATCACAGCAAGAACGATAACCAGTAGCGAAATCGCTGCTGTCCCCATGAAAGTTCCAAGAAACCATGGATTAAGCACCACCACATTTATCGATTGCATCACCGAAATTCCCTCCTTGGATGGCACGCGTGCGAGCGCTTTCATAATGAAGCTCGAGAAAGCGAAAAAAATGCCACCGACTAATGCAGAGCCGATCAATGCTGTGATTATGATAACTGTAGTCAGGATGCTCATGCTGCCTCACCTTCCTGGCTTGTCACCTTCCAGGTACCCCGTGCAGCGACCCGATGCGCGTAATCCGCAAAATCTGCCGGCTTCCTTCCCAGCGCACGCTGGACGCCATCACAAACGTTTGCATTACGACCATCCAGTATCGTTTCAAACAGGTAATTCAATAGCCATGCCATGTCATCAGGCATTCCCGATTCAGCAACACCCCGGGCAAAAGCCTCTTTCGGAATATGCACAAATTTTACCTCTCGACCGGCAGCCTGTGAAAGCTCATCTGCCATTTCGGTAAAAGTCAATGCACGCGGCCCGGTGACTTCATATATCTCACCGGCATGTCCTTCTTCGGTTAACGCTGCAACCACGACATCCGCGATATCATTGATATCGATAAAAGGTTCAGGAATATCCGCAGCCGGAAGCGTGATGGCTCCCTGTAGTACCATGTCGAGAAACTCGCCCTCGGAAAAGTTCTGCATGAACCAGCTGGCACGAACAATTGTCCACTCGACCCCCGCTTGTTGAATAATCCTTTCACAAGCCTGCGCCTCTTCTTCACCTCGACCTGATAACAGTACGAGCCGCTTCACACCCTGTGCCACAGCCTGGTCAGCGAAACGACGAATCTGATCGGCAGCACCCGGGATTGCCAGGTCCGGTGCATAGGTAATGTAGGCCGCCTTTACCCCCTCCAGTACCTGATTCCAGCTACCCGGATCATTCCAGTCGAACGATGGTTTTGACGAACGGGATGCCATGCGGGTTTTAATTCCAAGTGCCTGCAGTCGTTGTGCAACACGACGACCGGTTTTGCCTGTTCCACCCACTACCAGGGTGATATCTGTAGATATTTTTTCTTTGCTCAATGACATTTGTGTGTCTCCTCTGTTTGGTCTGTACAAATAAAGGTATGTGACAAGCTCGAAATACGCCATTTTCGGAAAGCTCATATTCATACGCATTCGTCTATAATTGGCGCTATGGATACTTTGGGTGGATTGCTGGATGCCCCGCGTGCGCGTGGCGCTTTTGCCTTACGGGCAGTCATGGACCCGGCCTGGTCACTGAGGGACCTCTCCGTTTCACCTCTGACGCTTATTGCAGGTGTGTCAGGTGAACTGTGGCTGGTCACCGACGATGTCGACCCCATCCGAATCCGTCCCGGTGATATCGCTGTCATTCGTGCGCCAACACCTTACAACCTGGCTGATGCTCCAGGCAGGGCTCCGCAAATGATCATCCACCCCGGACAACACTGTTGCGACCTGAATGGCAACTCATTGCATGATTCGATGATGCATGGCGTAAGAACCTGGGGTAACAATGCAGAAGGCTCGACCGTCTTTCTTGTTGGTGCCTATGAGCATCTCAGCGATATCAGTGATCGTCTGTTACGCGCATTACCGCCCGTACTGTCGCTGTCACATAACGACTGGGAGTCTCCCCTGGTTGCATTACTCTGTGATGAAGTAATCAAGGATGAACCGGGACAGGCAGCGATACTGGATCGTTTACTTGATCTTCTTCTGACCGCCGTTCTCAAGGCCTGGTTTGGAAAGCAGGACAGCAGCAGACCGGAATGGTGGCAACACCAGGGAGACCGCATCATCGAACAGGCCCTGCGCAACATGCATGATAAACCTGCCCACCCATGGACAATGGATACACTGGCGCAGGAAGTTGGTGCTTCGCGCGCCTCTCTTGCACGCCGCTTCCAGGAGAGAATTGGAGAATCGCCGATGACCTTTCTCAGGAACTGGCGAATGGCCCTGGCTGCCGACCTCTTGTGTCAGCCAAACGAGACCGTAGGTACTGTAGCCGAAAAAGTTGGCTATGCCACGCCGTTTGCATTCAGTGCCGCGTTCAAACGCGTAAGAGGCTTGAGCCCACAGGAACACCGTGCTGCCGCGCTTTGACTAACGTGTGTAGTCATCAATCTCATCAAATCCTTCGACAGATACCCGTTCCCCCAGCTTCCTCATCGCTTCCATTTGTGCAGGCTTTGCATCTCCCCAGAATTTTTTCCAGGAAGCCACAGAATCCCACCGGGCGACAGTTAACACTTCCGAGTCATTTTCGTGTGACCTCAACATAAAACTGCCAAGCGCACCGGGAACAGTTTCATGGATGTGATTGGTTGCTGCACTCCAGGCGTTTTTAAACTCTGGAAAATTCTCAGGCTCCACCCGCCAGCGGTATATCACTCTAATCATCGATCTCTCCAATTCTCATGTTTTATTCATAGTGCCTTTCACAATAAGCCACAGGCAAAAACTCAGCTCAGCAATAAAAGGAATTAAATACAATGGCTCGAAATGTGGATACACATCGGGATTCAAAATTCGTACATAGCTTCCAATAAGATATACGACACCAGCCAATTGAATGGCATAACCCAGTAATGTCGGAAAATTCACTGAACTGATCATCAGGTATCCGATGATCAGATTTGATATCGCGAAGAACAACAGCCCCAGGTCATACCCATAACCATGCATGGTAAGAAACAACATGGTTATCATATTAAGCGTTTCTTTTTCCCATCCCGAATATCCAGCCTGGCCTTCGAGCAGTAACATGACTGCGACAGGAAAAATCAGGTTTAATCCTAAAATCGCAGCCTGGGTAAGCCGCAAAGCCGTGACAACCTGTGCCAGTGGTTTATTAACCCGGTTGAATATCTGATACAACAGAATCGCAATTGCAACATCGCTCAACAACATAACCGAGTCCGCAACAATGCCTGAACGGAAAAGTTGCATGGAGGTCTGTATGTTGCTGACAGTCTCCATGGGATTGTCAGCAACATACAGTGAACTGCGTACAAACACCTCACTATAAACACCCGCTATGATAATTATCAGGTAGAGAATCCCGGCAACCTGATAGTTAATCGCCTGGTACAGAGCAATGCGCATGTTCAACATCACACGGCATAAACCATTTCAGAATGGCTGAACCGAACCTTTGGCAACAGCGCACTGCTATCATTCGGATGTCTCACACCTACTGCACAGATAACACTGCTCTCCAGCCCCAGACTATCCAGACCAAGCACACGATCAAAGCCTTCTGATTCAAAACCTCCCATGGGACAGGAGTCAATTTTCATCAGCGCCGCAGTTGTCAATAATGTACCCAGTGCTATATGGACCTGCTGGTGTGCCCATGCGTGTTTTTCCCCGGCATCCATGTTGCTGAAGACATGTTTGACATGTTCTGCAAAACCATCCAATTCCGCCGTGGAGATGCCACGCGTTTCAGCTACAGAGTGGATATAGCGGTCTACCATCTCATCATCGATATCAGTTTTCGCAGCAAAAACGATCAGATGGGAGCTATCAACAACCTTGTTCTGGCCCATTGAGTACGGCAACAGTTTTTTTCTGACATTCGGATCGCTAACCACGATCAGTCGGTACGGCTGCAATCCGTAGGAAGTCGGGCTTAGTCGTGTGGCAGATAATAGTTCATCGAGCTTTTCATCATCAATTTTCTCTTCAGAAAACTGCCTTACCGCATATCGCCAGTTCAGTGCATCAATTACATTCATGTTTATTTCCTCCTCTGTTAAGGTGAACCCGGCGTGTCCATGTTGTCAGCAATACACCGGCCAGGATGAAACCAATACTCAGCATGTCATTTGCGTTATACGTTTCATTCCAGATAAAGATTCCGGCCAGCAGGGTAACCAGCGTTATGACGTATCCCATCTGGCTGAGGTAAACAGGCCCGCCCACTTTTAATAAATTGAATGAGCTCAAGTAAGAAACACCCGCCATAACGCCTAGAAATGACAGTAACAACACAATGTCATGGCTAGCCATCAGGGGTTCATTGAAGTTGCCTAGGGCCAGGTTAAGTACCAGAAGCCACACACCCTGAACGGTTAACATGCCAATCACTAGGGGAATGGCTTTGCTGCCCTCCGGCCAGAAGCGGCTCCGGTAGATATTGCTGGCCGCAAGACTGACGGGGATACCCAGGGCAAGCAGCAGGTATTGAATATTGCTTTCCAATAGCGTCGCCGACTCTTCTGGAGCTACTAACAGCGCCACTCCTGCCAGACCTATAACAAGTCCGATAAATCTCAATAAATTTGCCTGCTCCAGTCCCAGTACACGAGCTATTGCATACGTCACGATGGGCGACAGGGCAGTCAGCAATCCCACTATGCCGACCTGTAATTCCTGCATTGCCATGAACGCCAGCACATAGGGCAGGCTTATTCCCAGTAGTCCACCGATCAGGTAATAACGTAAATGAACCGCATCCCACTTTGGAAACCTGCGGGATGGCCATGACACAAGCCAGACAACAACAGCCCCACCGCTCATTTGCCAGAAAAGTATCAACAGCGGCGAAAGCTGTTCACTGCTGGCCTGCTTTCCTGCGATAAATACACCCGCCGCAAGAATGCCTGAGATAATCAGTAATGATAATGCTTTCATCTCTGCACCTCGTCATTTGCTACCTGCGCTGGTTGTGAGAGCTCAATGACATTTCGATCAGGGTCACGGAAAAATATCGAGGTAGAGCCATCACCAAAGGTGACCGGTCCTTCCGTAATCATGATCCCAAGGTTCCTGACTGAATTGATGGCCATATAGACATTTTCAACACTCATTGCGAGGTGTGTTAAACCTGCATACTGAACTGCCTCGTCCATCAGGACGTTGCGCCCGTCATTGTCATGATCAGCTGAATCCAGCAGGTTGATGACGATACCGTCAGGGTGATTAAGAACGATCACACGCTCTTCCTGATCATTACGTGTAACTTTAAAACCCAGCAGCTGGTAAAAACGAACTGCCTTTCCAAAATCTGACACTCTGATCCCTACATGGGCCATACCGGTAATCCCAATCATGTCTCTTCTCCCGTTTCAAATAACTTGATGAGAACTTTAGTATGCTTCCCGGGATTGATAATCGGTGAAAATGGAATAATATTGTTTACAAATATTGACTAATTGAGGAGGATGAATGGACTCATTAACCGATATTGCTGTATTTGTGCAGGTGGTCGATGCAGGCAGTTTTACAGCGGCCGCGGAAAAGCTGGGATTGTCAAAATCTGTCGCCAGTAAATACGTTACCCGTCTCGAAGAACGACTGGGAGCCCGTTTACTGAATCGTACAACCCGCCGTTTAAGCCTGACGGAGGTAGGGCAAGTATTCTATACAAGCAGCCAGCAGGGGCTTCGGGAAATTGAAGAAGCCGAGTCAGAAGTTTCCAAACTTCAAAGCTCCCCACGAGGTGTACTCAGGCTGAATGCTCCGATGTCATTCGGTATTTTGCATATTTCCCCGGCTCTGCCAGATTTCCTGAATCAATATCCAGAGCTTTCGATTGATATGAGTCTTGATGATAGACGCGTGGATTTGGTGGAAGAAGGTTTTGATCTAGCTATACGAATCGGTGAATTACCTGATTCATCCCTGGTAGCTCGTCGGCTGGGGCCATGCAGACATGTTGTTTGTGGAGCACCTGACTATTTCAAAAACCATGGTGTTCCACAAACACCGGATGACTTACGACATCACAATGCCATTAGCTATAAATACCAGGACACGCCCAGTGAATGGCATTTTATTTCACCGAATAAAAGCGTCGTGCATGTCCCAGTCTCCGGAAGCATTCAAATAAACAACAGTCTTGGTTTGAGAGAAGCTCTGCTACATGGAGCAGGAATCACACTCACTCCAACTTTTATAGCCGGGCCCGATATTAAATCAGGCAAATTACAGGCCGTGCTGACAGATTACGAAGTAATGGAATTCTCGATTTATGCTGTCTACCCGCAGCGTCGCCACCTGTCACCAAAGGTGAAAGCCTTCGTCGAGTTCATGTCAGAGCGCATATCCAATCACCCATATTGGGATTGAGTTTTGTTTGTTTTTTAATCGGGGCTCTAATTATTTTTGGAGGTCACGGAACTCCGTTGTGTGTTGCAGTCTCAATCTTTTGCAGATGAAGGATGGGGCATGCGCATATAGACCCCTCCTTTCCGCAGCTCCTCCAACATCTGACTAAGGCGTTTCTTCTTTGTTTCTTCCTTTTTTGCTTGATTGATCCATAGGAGGTAATCGTTTTGCTGATAATCTGGGCGCGAACGATAATCATCAAACAGCCCTTCAACACGCAATGCCTCTTCAACAAGTTCAGGCATTGATTCACGCTTTCTTCTTAACTTCGATTTTTTCTCGACCATTTTTTTGCGTCTGCTATTCAGCAATTTGAGACCCCATATTATTGGGGTACTCATCTAACGCGCAGTTTTATTTTTGGCCACTTCTTCAAGTCGTTCTGCTAACCATACTTTGATGATTGATTGACGAGTCACGCCCACACG
>Ga0180433_10002888_pt1 | contig 25898 bp, 20 predicted proteins | sample SS_ome_8_FD_132980 | JGI IMG/M metagenome (GOLD analysis project Ga0180433, IMG submission 132980) | Hypersaline lake sediment archaeal communities from the Salton Sea, California, USA - SS_1_D_1 metaG | ecosystem: Environmental > Aquatic > Non-marine Saline and Alkaline > Hypersaline >... | reverse complement strand
TAAAGTTGGCCGCCAATTGTTACTAAAACAACCGTTCGAAGCGAGTGATCTCGATGAAGTAATTATTGGTAATACGATGCCATCGCCTGATGAGGCGAACATCGGGCGAATTATTGCACTAAGACTGGGTTGCGGTGAGAAGGTGCCAGGCTGGACGGTCCACCGTAACTGTGCCTCAGGCTTACAAGCACTTGATAGCGCGTATAAAGATATCCAGTTGGGTCGGGCCGATCTTGTTTTAGCGGGCGGTACTGATGCGATGAGTCGAGCGCCTGTGCTCTACAATAAAAAGATGACGAATTGGTTAGGTCGTTTGATGTCGGCTAAAACCTTTGGCATGCGCTTATCGCGTATCGCGAAATTTAGACCCAATATGCTAACACCTGTTATCGGGCTTGAGCGTGGTTTAACTGATCCCGTTGTCTGCCAATCCATGGGCCAAACTGCAGAAAATATCGCATATCGCTTCAATATCGATAGAGATGCGATGGATGATTTTGCGCTCGCAAGTCATGAGCGCTCACGCAATGCCTTTAGCGAAGGTCGTATGAACGAGATCACGCCTATTATTGATGAAAAAGGCAAGGTCTATGAAAAAGATGACGGTGTCAGAGAGGCTGACCAACTTAAGAAAATCGGTAAGCTTAAACCGTATTTCGATAAGCCTTTCGGCACAGTGACGCCAGGTAATAGTTCACAAATTACGGATGGTGCAGCACTACTACTCTTGGCGAGCGAAAAAGCTGTTAAAAAATACGGTCTAAAACCGAAGGCTAAGATTGTCGATAGTGAATGGGCCGCACTCGACCCAACACAAATGGGGCTAGGTCCCGTGCATGCAGCAACACCTATTCTACAACGCCAATCATTAGGTTTAGATGATGTGGATTATGTGGAAATCAATGAAGCGTTTGCAGCACAAGTTCTCGCTTGTCAGGCAGCATGGCAAGATGAAGACTATTGTGTCAATGAACTAGGGCTTAAACATGCGATGGGAACACTCAGTCCCGATCGCTTAAATGTCGATGGTGGGGCAGTTGCCGTAGGTCACCCCATTGGTGCGAGTGGTGCGAGAATCGTCTTGCACCTCATGCAAACCCTACAACAAAAACAGGCTAAGCGAGGTTTGGCATCGATTTGTATCGGTGGCGGTCAAGGTGGTGCTTGGCTTATCGAACGGGTTAGTTAGGAGTTAATCATAATGAATTCTTTAAAGCATTGGTTCGTCGAACGTGATGCAAGCAACGTCGTGTGGCTTGGACTTGATCGCTTTGAACAGGCTGTAAATTCGCTTAGTGTTGAAGTGCTCGATGAACTCGCACAAATTCTTGATGACTTAGATAAAAAACAAGGTGGCGATGTACCGCGTGGACTGATTATCTATTCGAAAAAAGAAAGCGGTTTTATTGCCGGCGCAGATGTTACGACATTTGCAGATTTAAAAGATACTGCTGCTGCAGAAAAATTACTCGTCAGAGGCCAAGAAGTTTTTGCCAAGCTTGCAAATACAACCTATCCGACTGTTGCGATGGTTAAGGGCTATTGTTTAGGTGGTGGTTTAGAGCTTTCACTTGCGTGTCGTTATATTGTCGCTTGTAATGACGATAAAACACGTTTGGGTTTACCCGAAGTGCGTTTGGGTATTCAGCCAGGTTGGGGGGGTAGCGTGCGCTTGTTAAGAAGAACAGGTGCTCTCAAAGGCTTTGATTTGATCTTAACGGGTCGCATGTTGCGAGCACGTGCCGCTAAAAAAATCCATTTAGTCGATGCGGCTGTGCCTGAGCGTCAGTTACGACGCGCAGCACTTGGTATTATCGAAAAACAACCACAAGCTAAGGCATTGCCGTGGTATGAGAAATTATTGAATGTGAAGCCCATGCGTGAGCTGTTTGCAAATATCATGCGTCGTAAGGTGAAGCGTAAAGCGAAAGAAACGCATTACCCTGCGCCATTTAAAATGATCGATAATTGGGAGCGCTATGGTATTTTTGATGAAAAAGCGTTCCGAGCAGAAATTGATGGTATCTTAGAATTAATTACGACGAATAAGACGGCGCAAAATCTATTACGCGTTTTCTTCTTGCAAGAACGTTTAAAAGGGCTTGCGAAAGTAAGCGCATTTACGCCAAAACACGTACATGTCATAGGCGCAGGTACGATGGGTGGCGATATCGCGGCTTGGTGTGCGCTACGTGGCCTTAAGGTTACGTTACAAGATCAGTCAATCAATCGCATCGCGCCTGCGGTTAAACGCGCGCACAAGCTATATAAAAAGAAATTGAAAAAGCCTCACCTTATACAAGCTGCAATGGATAGATTGACACCCGATGTTGAAGGCGTCGGTGTAAGATCAGCCGATGTTATCATCGAAGCTATCTTCGAAGACTTGAAAGTTAAACAATCGGTGTTTGCAACGATTGAGAAGCAAGCAAAGCCAGACGCAATCCTTGCGACAAATACTTCAAGCATACCACTTGATAACATCAACAAAGCGCTGAGTGCACCTGAGCGATTAGTCGGTATACACTTCTTCAATCCGGTTGCGCAGATGCCACTCGTTGAAGTGGTCATTGGTGAGAAAACGGACGCAAAAATTGCTAACGATGCGATTGCGTTTGTGGGGCAAATCGATAGATTGCCATTGCCTGTTAAGAGTGCGCCTGGATTTCTTGTTAATCGCGTACTCGTGCCTTACTTGATGGAAGCGATGCAAATGCTTGAAGAAGGTGTGCCGCCGAGCGTTATTGATGACGCTGCACTAGATTTTGGTATGCCAATGGGGCCGATTGAACTTGCTGATACAGTAGGTCTAGATGTCTGCACGACAGTTGCCGAACATCTTTTAGGCGAACAGGCGATACCGCAGCGCTTGCAACTGATGATTGAACGCAAACAGCTTGGACGTAAGACAAACCAAGGTTTTTATGAGTATAATAAACAAGGCAAAGTGCGTAAGCCAAAAGTAAGTAGCAATGGTTATGACACACAAGCACTCGCTGATCGCATGATTGGCAAGATGACTGATGAAGCGAAACAGTGTCTCGCCGAACATTTGGTTGAAGATGCTGATTTGATCGACGCGGGTATGATCTTTGGTACTGGATTTGCGCCATTTCGAGGTGGTCCACTCACTTACGTTGAACAAGAAAAGAGTAAGTAGTTTATGTTAACGGTTGCAATATCTTCGCGCGCACTGTTTGACTTAACGAAGAGTCATCAAATCTTTGAGCAAGATGGTATTAAAGCCTACGCTGATTATCAGATTGAAAATGAAGATGATGTGCTTGAGCCTGGCTCTGCGTTCGGTTTTGTGAAGAAATTGCTCGCGATTCGCCACCCTGAAAACGATGAACCGCTTGTTGAAGTCATTCTTCTGTCGCGCAATTCAGCTGATACGGGACTTCGTATATTCAACAGCATCGAGGCGCATAAACTAAATATCACGCGCGCCGCATTTACAAGCGGCGAAAGTCCTTACCAATATATCAGTGCGTTTGCAGCGCATCTCTTCTTATCGGCCCATGCCGACGATGTACGCCATGCGCTACACGCTGGTTGTGCTGCTGCGACGTTGACAGCGAGTAATCGCCCTGAAGATAGCCATGAACATATACGCATTGCCTTTGATGGTGATGCGGTATTATTTTCTGATGAGGCGGAACAAATCTTTCAGCGCCAAGGTTTAGATGCTTTTGTTGAACATGAAAAGCACCACAAAGATAAACCATTGCCAGGTGGACCTTTCCATGGCTTCCTACAGGCGCTACACGCGATGCAATCGTGTTATAGTCCAGAGTTATGTCCTATTCGAACGGCACTCGTCACCGCACGTAATGCGCCAGCGCATGAGCGCGTTATCAAGACATTGCGCGCCTGGCAAGTGCGTATTGACGAGGCGATTTTCTTAGGCGGCATGCCTAAAGCAAATTTCGTTCAAGCGTTTGGCGCGGATATCTTTTTTGATGATCAGACACGTCACTGCGAAGATACGACGCATGTTGCAGCTACAGGCCATGTGCCTCACGGCATCATGAACGAGTCTTGACGAGAGCTTGCTGTCCCCACTGAGGTCTGGTAACGTTTATTTTAATCCGAGGACGATGGAGAGTATAATGGCCATATTTCGCCCAATTCTTTGGGGGCACTCATTGGATGAGTATCAAAAAATGTTTGGCCTTGCGCCTGATGATCTACAACAATCAATTATTGACTGCGGTGCTGGGCCTGCGAGTTTCTGTGCTGAGCTGACACCTCGTAATGATGAAGTTGTTGCAATCGATCCCATGTACGATATGGCGCCCGAACTTCTCGCTGAACATGTAAAATCCGTATTTAAGCGCGCGGTTGATGACGCTAAGGCGCATTCAGATTGGTTTGTGTGGGATGAGTATCCCGATTTAGATCACCTTGTTGCTGCACATGAGCATAGCCTCGAACAATTCCTAACCGATTTCGAAAAAGGACGTGAGGCACAGCGTTATCGCGCGAATACTGTGATTGATATGCCTTATGGCGACGGTATATTCGACCTTGCCTTGTGTTCCCATCACTTATTTGGCCACGGTGATCATGTTGGCGATATGGATTACCATATAGCTGCGTTAAAAGAGATGGTGCGTGTCGCAAAAGAAGTGCGTGTTTTCCCGCTTACTGATCACAGCGGTCAGGTTTCCGAACTCATAGGACCGCTTATCCTATTGCTACAGGAAGCGGGTATCGGGGTTGAAATGCGTGAAGTTCCATACCAAGTCTTACGCAACAGCAATGCAGTGTTACGTTTATGGGCGCAGTCGTGTGAAGTATCTTAAATGTGGTATCCATTAGTTAGACGAATTTTATTTACCTTACCACCAGAAGCCGCGCATCAAGTGACGCTTAAGTTGCTTGCGTATGCACCACGTGTTTTTTTTCCTAAGGCTGTGAATGACCCCGTGCAATGCATGGGCTTAACCTTCCCCAATCGCATCGGTATTGCAGCTGGCTTTGACAAGAATGCCGAGTGTATCGATGGGATTGCCAAGCTTGGCTTTGGCTTTATTGAAGTTGGAACGTTAACACCTAGACCACAGGTGGGGCGCGCAAAACCGCGTATATTTCGTAGCCCAGAACACCAAGCACTGATTAATCGTATGGGTTTTCCCAACAGAGGAATAGTCTATGCATGTAAGCGCATTGCCAAGAGTCGTTATCAAGGCGTTCTTGGTATCAACATTGGTAAGAATGCTGATACGCCGATAGATGATGCGGTAAGTGATTACCTTATCTGTATGCGTCATGCCTACCCACATGCAAGTTACTTAACGATTAACATCTCATCGCCAAATACGGAAAAGCTGCGTACTCTACAAGAGGCCGATTATCTCTCGCGCTTTCTTGAGACTTTGAAAGAAGAGCAACAACGCTTGCAGACTAAACATGGTAGTTACAAACCCTTGGTATTAAAGATTGCACCAGACTTAACAACAGATGAAATTATAGAAATCGCAGAGTTAATAAAGCAATATGAATTCGATGGCGTGATTGCGACAAATACGACGCTTAAGCGACATGACTATTTACCTGAAGCGTTTACTCGTGAGGCAGGTGGTTTGAGTGGGGTACCCCTGGCTGAACGCAGTACTGCAGTCATTCGAACGCTAGCAAAAGTATTACCACAATCGATCCCAATTATTGGCTGTGGGGGCATCGTTTCGCAAGATGACGCTAAGGCTAAGCTCGATGCAGGGGCAACACTCTTGCAAACGTATACGGGTCTGATTTACCAAGGACCAAACTTAGTTGCTGAGTGCGCATCATTATCAAACAGATAATGTAGGCTCGGCACTCTCATCTTTTTCTACAAACGATAACGTACAACGATGTTTTTTAGACATGAAGGAATCAGTATGTTGTTTGGTGTGTAATGCATCAGCAGCAATGCAATAGATGATGAGTGGTGTGCTGTTTTGGTCTGCGGTAACGCTAAATCCCATGATGCGTTTTTTACTATCAACACGTTTTAATTCATGGGTTAATAAGTGTCTTGAGGTCTCGTCACCCATGGTCACATCGACATGAGCAGTGCTAGCAGACAATGGTCGCATACCATCACCCGATATAGTCATTCGCGCACATACTTTTTTATACGCATCATAGAGTTCGTCATCAAGGCTGTCTGGCATGAGTATCATATAACGCGTACAACCGAAACTATTGCGAACTTTTCTGACACGTGGATGGTTAACGTTTATGTTGCCGTCGAGCCAGGTTAACTCGTTTGTATCTTCATCAGATTCTTCACTCGATGATGTTGTTGTCGTTAATACAAGTTGTTTGCCTTTTTGTTTAAAGAATGCGTGGGGCTTTAATACATCAGATGTTGAGGGCGTATCAATGCTTTGTATAAAAGACTTAGCGGAGGCATCATCGTTGCAGTCAACAATAGTGATGCCAGAGCTTTCAAGTGCTTTAGTAATTTCTTTTCCTAATCTCGTGTCAGCAGTGAAAGAATGCATCAAGTTATCATACATTGTATGTAATAGTTTATGCTTGTTCATGGTTGCAGCGACAAGCAGAGGGTGTTCGTAGTAGTCTTCATCACTACTAGGTATTTTACCACGGTGAAGTCGCAACACACGAAGGGAGAGGTTGTCGTCGCCGTGTTTTATCACTTCGCTCAGTAGACACGTATCTACTTTATATTCGGTGTCAACAACAGGATCGACAACAATATCTTCATCGAGACCTAATGATGCAGGGTTTGTAAATAGGCGAAATGTATTGAGATAAATGTCCATGTCACGGAAAAAGATTAAAAGATTTTCAGCATGGGATTTGACTTTTTCCATTTTCTCTTCTTCTAAAGCCGGGCTCTGTAGTTGTGCTAATTCTATTTGTCGTATGGTAGCTAAAAATTTAAATGTCCAGAAGCTATTGCGTAGTCTTTGATGGTAATGTTGTCTAAATATTTTAATGGTTTGTTTCGTAATGTTGGTTATTTTTGCGTTATCCAGATCATTCAATAAATAACTTACACATGCCTCGATGCTATCTTCATTAAGGTGAAGCTTTTTAATCCATTCATAAAAGAGAGCCGTATGACCTTTTTTTAATACTGCTAAAGCAAATGGTTCACCTTCCTTTGTGGTTACGTTAACATCAGCACCAGCCATTATTAAGATCTCGATATAATCGAGTAATTCGTAATCAAGAGCAATCTCAAGCAGACAGCCATTTATATAAATTCTATTGATGTCTGTTGCTTGGCGGCACAATAGTACAAAACAATCTATGCCCTTCTGTGGATCTGGTAATTTGCTTACAAGGTATAGAGCTAATGCAAGAATGCTCTTAGGCTCTGCAAATTGATAACAAACTTCAGATGTATCTATATCCGGATGCATGTACTTTTCTATTAGCTTTATGTTTTGTGTTTGACTTTGGATTATTTCAAATAGAAGTTGGGTGGCGTCAACATCATTTATCATGGCCGGTGTGTTTGTTAAGAGAGTCTGACTGCGATATTCTTTATCATCTAAAACTTTCTTAGTAAATATGCTTCTCTCGCCTTCTTTTTTTTCTTTATCTTTTGGTGCGGAGGCTTCTATAATTGCCTTTGATAAATTTGGCAACAAAGGTTCGCCATTTTCATCTACTATTTTATTAATAAGATTTAGCGTTAAGAGAAGTTCATCACTTGAGAGAGTATTTACCCTTATTAGCGGATGATTTAAGAGTGCTATGTTACGTGCTTTTTCATAGAGAAAGAATATTGTCCCAAATGAAATCTCTTTATCATCCATGTTTTCATGATTTAACAGAAACATGATGGTTTCTACGTGCCCATATTGAAAGGCTACATCTATATAAGATTTGTCGGCTAAATTGAACCATGTTAAATCTCTGAATGGGAGGCGAAGTGATAAGTCAGTTTTACGGTGTTTGATTAAGATATCTAACAAACCAAGGTCATGGTTTTCAATAGCGTGATGCATCACAGTTCTCTTGTCATTGCCTCTAAGATTTGGGTTTGCACCTTGCTCAAGCAAGTAACGAGCAAGATGATTACGTGCTTCTGTACTCGCAAATGGGCAAAAGAGTAGGTGAGACAAAATAGATGCCGTGTATGTAACACCTTGCCAGGTCAGTGTGAAGGCTCTGTTTATTCGCTCTGGTTTGCTTGCATACACCTTGATGAAATTTATTAGTAAAACATCATCTACTAATCGGTTATGCCTTTCAACTATGAGCCTTATCACGCTCATGGTAAGTTTTTTTCGTCTTTGAGTGATTTGTGCTTCCAGTTCCCAGTTGGGGCTGAATTTCTCTTCGACAAGCTCAATGAATTTGCTAGGTAAACCTTCAGCGACAAAGAGGTATAACAGTGTGACAGATTCATATGTTACTTCTGTTGGTCGGTCATAGCCTGAGAATAGCGTGTCGATACTTATTTTCTTTCTTGCTAGAAATTTTTCAAGGTGGCATATCATCGCATGGGGGTCTGATTGTGACTTCAGTATCCCGATAAGGGTATGAGCCTCCTTCAAAGGAGGTTTACGTAAAGCAGGGCGAGTGTTTTTACTTTGCGCGCACGGCTTTTTTTGATGTTTTCGATTATGTCTTCTAGGCATCTATATTCTCATGAAATCACGGTGTGGTAATATTATATACATTCCATCGAGATTGTCAAAGTGTTGTCTTGCATCTCTTAGTTGATTTTTCTCACCATTTGCGGTCTGATCGTGGTGATTTAGATGATATAGGTTAAGACGATGATTACAGGACCAGCCCCGCTGCTTGATGAGACAACGAAGCTGCTACGCGACAGCATGATGCAGTTTGCCCGCGATGAGATTGCTCCTCTTGCCCAGACTATCGATGAGTCAAATGAGTTCCCAAGTGAATTATGGACTAAACTTGGCCAGCTCGGTGTGTTAGGTATTACTGCCCCCGAAGCCTACGGTGGTGCCGCTATGGGTTATTTACAACACTGCATTGCGATGGAAGAGATTTCGCGAGCTTCGGCATCTGTCGGTTTGAGTTATGGTGCCCATTCAAACCTATGTGTCAACCAATTGGTCCTCAACGGTAACGATGCACAGCAAGCTAAGTACTTACCCTCGCTCATAAGCGGTGAGACCATTGGTGCGCTCGCCATGAGTGAGCCAAACGCGGGCTCTGATGTTGTCGGTATGCAGCTTAAGGCCAAAGAAGATGGCGACTATTTTATTCTAACCGGCAGTAAGATGTGGATAACAAATGGCCCCGATGCAGGGGTTGTTATTGTCTATGCGAAGACCGAAGCCGATGCGGGTAGTCGAGGGATCACAGCCTTTATCGTCGACAAAACCTGCCCCAACTGGTACCCCGCCCAAAAGCTCGATAAGCTCGGTATGCGTGGGTCAAACACGAGCGAACTTGTTTTCGAAGGCTGTAAAGTTCCGCGTGACAATATACTTGGTGAGATTAACCAAGGGGTACACGTGTTGATGAGCGGGTTGGATTACGAACGTGTGATCCTTGCTGCTGGCTCAGTTGGTATTATGCAAGCCTGTCTTGATGTTGTGTTACCTTATATGCACGAGCGAAAGCAATTCGGACGACCAATAGGTGAGTTTCAATTGATGCAGGGTAAGATTGCCGATATGTACACAACGCTTTCTGCATCACGTGCTTATCTCTACCAAGTCGCAAGAGCCTGTGACGCTAAACTCGTGACACGGTTTGATGCTGCTGGCGTTATTCTTTATTGCGCTGAAAAGGCGACCCAGGTTGCGCTCGAGGCTATCCAAAGTTTAGGTGGCAATGGATATATTAACGAATATCCGACAGGTCGCCTGTTACGCGATGCAAAACTCTACGAGATAGGCGCAGGGACGTCTGAGATTCGCCGTATGTTAATTGGTCGCGAGTTATTCGCTGCTACACAATAATCACAATATAAGGAAATCATGTCGTGAGTGATGATCCGATAGTTATCGTTGGTGCGAAACGAACACCTCAGGGCAGCATGCTTGGTGCTTACCGCGATGTGCCTGCACCGCACTTGGCAGGTACGGCATTGAGAGCAGCTATCGCGGAGAGTGGCTGTAAGCCTGCGCTTATCGATGAAATCATGATGGGGTGTGTCTTGCCCGCGGGTCTTGGTCAAGCGCCGGCAAGACAAGCTGGATTCTATGCTGATTTGTGTGAACACACGGCGGCAACCACGATTAATAAGATGTGTGGCTCAGGTATGCAATCAATTATCTTAGGCCACGATCGTTTAATAGCGAATTCATCGCGCATCGTTGCCGTAGGTGGTATGGAAAATATGACACGCGCTCCATACTTATTGCCAAAGGCCCGCACTGGCTATCGCTTAGGACATGGCCAGTGTTACGATCATATGTTTTTAGATGGGCTAGAAGATGCCTACGACAGCGGCAAGCTAATGGGTTGTTTTGCAGATGGTGCTGCTCTGCGTCACAACATATCACGTGATGATCAGGACGCATTTGCTATCGAATCATTAACGCGTGCTAAAGCAGCACAAGCGTCTGGTGCCGTTGCTAACGAACTTGCTATTGTTAAAGAAGGTAAGGTTGAGCTCGACCATGATGAAGGACTCGATCTTGCTAAACCAGAAAAAATTCCAAGACTAAAACCTGTGTTTACTGATACAGGTACTGTGACAGCCGCGAACGCAAGCTCGATTGCTGACGGTGGCTCGGCACTTATCCTCATGCGCAAAAGTACGGCCGAAAGTCACAACTTGACACCACTTGCAACCATCAGGGGACACGCTGTCGATGCACGCGCACCAGCCGAATTTACTGATGCACCAGCTTTTGCGATTCAAAAGTTACTCGATAACATCGGTTGGCAAGTTAATGATGTCGATCTATTCGAGATCAACGAAGCTTTCGCGGTGGTTGCGCTGATTGCCATGCGGGCGCTTGATATTCCTCACGAGAAATTAAATTGTCGTGGTGGTGCCTGTGCTATTGGTCATCCCGTTGGCTCAACGGGCTCACGCATCGTTGTCACACTACTCGCTGCATTACGCGAGCGCGGTTTGAAACGCGGTGTCGCGAGCCTTTGTATTGGCGGCGGTGAGGCAACGGCTATTGCTATCGAATGTGAGGGCAAGTGATATGACCGTGATTAAATCGACTATCAATCGTCACGATGAAACGTTTAAGGCCAACAGCGACGCTATGCGTCAATTGACAGCGGATCTACACAATAAAGTCGAAATGATCGCGCGCGGCGGTAGTGACAAGGCGCGCGAACGACACTTGTCGTTCGGTAAATTGTTACCACGCGATCGTATCGATCGCTTGCTCGATCCGGGTACACCGTTTCTTGAAGTAGGGCAGTGGGCGGCGTTTGACGTCTACGATGACAACGTGCCTGCAGCGGGACTCATTTGCGGTGTGGGTGACATTAGTGGTCGTAAATGTATGATCATTGCGAACGATCCGACGGTAAAAGGTGGCACGTATTATCCACTCACTGTTAAAAAACATTTACGCGCACAAGCGATCGCTGAACAGAATCATTTACCCTGTGTATATTTAGTCGATTCAGGCGGGGCGTATTTACCAATGCAAGACGAAGTGTTTCCTGATGCTGAACACTTCGGCCGTATTTTCTATAATCAAGCAAACCTGTCTGCGAAAGGCATAGCGCAAATTGCAGTCGTTATGGGTTCTTGTACCGCGGGCGGTGCTTACGTGCCGGCCATGTCCGATGAAGTGATCATGGTTGCAAATCAAGGTACGATCTTCTTAGGCGGTCCACCACTTGTAAAAGCTGCAACGGGCGAAGAGGTATCGGCTGAAGCATTAGGTGGTAGTGAGGTTCACTGTCGCGAATCAGGTGTTGCCGATCATCAGGCAGCGAACGATGAACACGCGTTACTTATGGCGCGGCGCATCGTTTTAAATTTAAATGATGCGAAGACGATTACAGCTGACAGGATTGAGCCGCGCGAACCGCTCTATGATGCAGAAGAACTCTATGGTTTAGTGCCACACGACAGTCGAAAGCCATTAGACATGCGGGAAATCATTGCGCGCTTAGTTGATGGCTCTGAGTTTGATGAATTCAAGGCGCGCTTTGGTACGACATTATTGTGTGGTTTCGCGCGCTTAAATGGTTATCTCGTTGGTATTGTGGCTAACAACGGTATTTTATTCAGTGATAGTGCTTGCAAAGGGACACATTTTATCGAGTTGTGTGCCAAGCGTCGTATTCCTCTGCTCTTTTTGCAAAATATTACGGGCTTTATGGTCGGTAAACAATATGAAGCTGAAGGTATTGCAAAACACGGCGCTAAGATGGTCATGGCTGTTGCTTGTGCTAATGTGCCAAAACTCACACTGATTGTTGGTGGGAGTTTTGGGGCGGGGAATTATGCGATGTGCGGTCGAGCGTATAATCCACGGTTTATGTGGATGTGGCCGAATGCGCGTATTTCCGTGATGGGTGGCGAGCAGGCTGCACATGTCCTTGCCGAAGTCACACGAGCTAAAAAACAAAAAGCAGGCGATACATTTAGCGACCAAGATGCAGAAGCATTGATGTCCCCCATTCGCAAGCAGTATGAAACACAGGGGCACCCGTATTACGCGAGTGCTCGATTATGGGATGATGGTATTATTGATCCTATTGATACGCGACGTGTGTTAACTTTATCGCTCGAATCCGCCTTGTCTGCGCCGATTGAGCCATCCCAGTTTGGTATTTTCCGTATGTGAGGTCTAACATGACAGTTGATTTGCATGTAACTAACGACGGTGTCGCAACGCTTACGCTAAATCGACCCGAAAAACATAACGCATTTGATGATGCTATCATTGCAATGCTCATTGAACACCTTCATCAATTAGACACCGATAAACAAGTGCGTGTCGTTTGCCTTGAAGCACAAGGTAAAAACTTTTCTGCTGGTGCCGATTTGGCTTGGATGCAACGTATGGTTGATTATTCGATGCAAGAAAATCTTGCCGATGCTAAGCAATTAGCGCTTCTTATGAGAATGCTTGATACGTTGAGTAAGCCTACGGTCGCACTTGTCGATGGTGCGGCTTACGGTGGTGGTGTTGGCTTGGTGGCTTGTTGTGATATTGTCTTTGCAACACCTAACGCACGATTTTGTTTTTCGGAAGTTAAAGTTGGTTTAGTGCCAGCTGTCATTGCACCATACGTTGTGCGTGCCATTGGTCTTCGCAATACACGTCGTTACTTTTTAACAGCCGAGATTTTTAATGCTAGTGTTGCCAGTGATCTTGGCTTGGTGAGTGAGATTGTTGAACCTGAACAATTGATTGCTAGGCGTGATGCTCTCTGTGAACGTCTTAACACGTTTGAGCCTGCAACACTTGCTGAGTGCAAGAAACTATGGCACCGAGTGGCTGACAGTGCCGATGAATCGTTAGACGATGAGCTTGCGTCACTTATTGCGAACATAAGAATATCAGCGGCATCGCAGCGGGCACTGCGCCGTTTCTTACAGGGTCGATAATGCCACCTCGATTAGTGCATTGCCGACTTCATAATGATAGGTTGCACTAACTCACTATAGTCTTTATATGACATTTTTAAGAGTTCTGTGTGATTACCTGCGTTAAACACGATATCATCATTATCAGTCAGACGGCTGTCGAGGTAGACGTCCATCCCAAACAAGTTGCCAAACGGTGGCATCGCACCTGTTTCACAATCTGGGAACCAACTTGCAAAGTCTTGTTCGCTCGCTAGGTTGATATTTTCCGTACCTGTGTGATGTCTGAGCCACGGTAAATCCACACGACAGTTTGCCGGTAACACAACCATCGCAGGGCGATCATCAATGGTAATAATGACAGTCTTAGCGAGGTGTTTACCGGGTACATGGGCGCTAGCAGCAATCTGTTGCGCCGTGTACGCTGGCGAGTGGGTAATCGTCGCGTAGTTCACATGATGTTTATCGAGGTATTGTCTAAGTTTTCGCATAGGCATGACGTATCCTCCTTTCCTACAATTAGAGTTGGACAACAATTTGACCTGAAAGTTGTGATCAATTACACTTATCACTCATTAATTTTTCGTGAGGAAACGGCAACATGAGCGCTAACTCTTTGTATCGTATCGGTTTTTATAACAAAGACGAAGAGTACTATGAAATATATGCAAAAAACGTTGCTGACGCAGATAATTTAATGGGCTTTGTTTGCATCTCGGGCATCGTTTTCGGGGAGACGAGTAATGTGGTTGTTGACCCAGCTGAGGAGCGTTTGGCGCGCGAATTTGCTGATGTGGATTGTTTCTACGTGTCGAACTACTCGATCGTGCGCATCGATCAGGTTAAAAAACGCGGCCAAGCTAAAATCCAACCCCTAAAGCGACCCTCATCACCCCATAACGTCTCACGCTTACCGCTATCGGATAAATAATTATGGTCTTCGAATTATTCAGCTCACTGATTGCTTGGTTGCATAGTGTCTTCAAAGGCGACTATTGGATCTTTCAAGTCTTTGTTACGATCGTATTAACAGGATTTGTATACCTGATTGCAAGTTATATTCTTGCACGCCTTGAGATCAAATTTCAGAAGACGAAAAACTTTTGGGATGACGTGATTCTCTATGCTGTCCGCTCACCCTTGCTTTGGTTCGTGTGGGTGCTCGGTGTTGGTATCGCGCTCGGGATTGCTGCGAAACAAGCTAACGGCGACACGTTCTTTAGCTTTGTGCCGAAGTTGTATAGCCTCGCGATGCTCAGTCTTTTCACGTGGACCTCTCTACGTTTTATTCGTAATGCAGAAAAAAATATTATCGAGCAGAAACGAAAACACCTCGATAAGACCGCTGTCCATGCCATAAGCCAGTTGCTCGTTGTCGCTGTTATCATTAGCTTCGCGCTTGCCGGTCTGCAAGTACTTAACTTGCCTATCTCGGGTGTATTAGCCGCTGGTGGTGTCGGTGGTTTAGCCTTATCATTTGCGGCTAAAGACATGCTCGCTAACTTCTTTGGCGGCTTTCTTATCTACCTTAATCGCCCGTTCAAAGTAGGTGACTGGGTCCGCTCACCCGATCGCAATATCGAGGGAACAGTTGAATATATCGGTTGGCGTCTAACGCGGATCCGCACGTTCGATAAGCGTCCGCTCTATATTCCAAACGGTATTTTCTCAACCATTATCGTTGAAAACCCCTCGCGTATGCAGAATCGTCGTATCTATACCAAGATTGGCGTACGCTACGAAGACGCAACGCGGCTTAGCAAATTACTACCGGCTATTGAGACGATGTTGCGTAACCACGAGGCTATCGATACCAATCAAACTCTGATGGTCAATCTTGTAGAGTTTGGACCAAGCTCATTAAACTTTATGATTTATACCTTCACCAAGACCACGAACTGGGTTGAATTCCAAGCGATCCAACAAGACGTCTTTTTAAAGATAATCGATATCATCACCGAACACGGTGCTGAGTGTGCCTTCCCAACACAAACATTGCATGTGCCATTGCCTGTCGAAGTGAAGAGTTAAGTTAACCCAAAACCGCGTCGTTTAGTGCAACGGCGTGGAAGCCTGCATCGACGTGTACCACTTCACCTGTAATACCTGCAGCGAGATCGCTCGCTAGGAAGGCTGTGGTGTTACCTACATCTTCAGTCGTTACGTTCGTGCCAAGTGGTGTCACTTTGGCGTTGAAGTCGAGCATTTTACGAAAGTCTTTAATACCCGATGCAGCTAAGGTGCGGATAGGACCAGCAGAGACTGCGTTGACGCGAATGCCATCTTTACCGAGACTTGCGGCTAAGTAGCGCATGTTAGCTTCAAGACTCGCTTTTGCTACACCCATCACATTGTAATTAGCAACGGCACGTTCGGCACCAAGGTAGGTAAGTGTGACAATAGAGCCACCTTGGCGAAGCATTGGGTGCGCGGCTTGAGCTAATGCACCTAAGCTATACGCACTGACTTCGTGTGCAATACGAAAACCTTCTCTATTCAAACAGTCGACATAATCGCCACCGAGCTGATCGGCAGGTGCATAGGCTATTGAGTGGATTAAGATATCAAACTGATCCCAAGTTGTTGCAAGCTCTGCAAAGAGGGCGCGTATTTCATCATCACTACTTACATCGCAGGGCAGAACAAGTTCGCTACCCCATTGACTTGCCATATCAGCCACACGATCACGTAATTTCTCATTTTGGTAGCTAAACGCAAGTTCGGCACCTTCACGGTGAAAAGCTTCGGCAATGCCGTACGCGATTGAGCGGTTACTCACAAGTCCTGTGATAAGTGCGCGTTTTCCTGCTAAAAAACCCATTAGATCAATACCTCAGTTGTGTCAGTTTGATTAAGTAATTCTCGAATCTTTGCCTGTATGAGTTCGATGGCAATACGGTTTTCTCCACCACGCGGCACGATGATGTCTGCATAATGGCGTGAGGGCTGAATAAACTCGTAATACATAGGCCTAACCGTTGATTCATACTGCTTCAGAACGGATTGTAGATCTCGTTCGCGCTCAAGCATGTCACGTTTTAAGCGCCGCATCAAGCAAATATCAAGGGGAGTGTCCATAAATATGCAGATATCGATCAGATTACGCACATTTGCATCACAGAAGATGAGATTACCCTCTAATATAACGATGCGCCGTGGCTTAGTGCTCTTCGTATTCGGCAGTCGTAAATAAGTCGCGTAATCGTGAATCGGAATTTCAATAGGTTGATTTTTGCGCAATGTCTTCAAATGTTCAGACAACAACTCGTGATCAAGACTATCAGGATGGTCGTAATTCAAGGCTTGACGTTGCTCAAATGATAAGTCATTGAAATTCATGTAGTAATTATCTTCTGAGATGACGGCAACCGAATGTTCACCGAGTTCGCGCGCTAAGGTATTGGCTAATAGAGATTTTCCTGATGCTGATGCGCCGGCAATACCAATAATGATTGGGGTGTGCGGCATGACATATTCCTTGTCCTTGATAAATAGGTAATATTGTATAGTTTTTTTACGCTAAAGACAATTATTATCAGGCCGATACCTCTTATGAGTGTAAAAGTTGAACACTACGTATTGCTAAGGAGTTAGCTATGGCTACGACACCCATCGAACTCATGTGGGGCCAAGATGGCCAAAACTCAACGAAAGCGCTTGATGTTTCATACAACATTAATATCCATGAAGTCGTTGACAAGGGATACGAGCGTCAGTTCTCAAATGTGCACTTAGGTGATAGACATTACCAAGTCGATGAGACGAATGGCGAAGGTGGCAACTGGACTTTTGGTAATGAGTTTGTGAACGATGGGGCAACACATGAACAGGACATGGGGACGTTTGCTGACGTTGAGCTTGATGTTGAATCGTTGAGTATCGACCAGGGGCGCTTTAGTTTACAAGCAGGTGTAGAAACACCTATCACAGTCAAGCTTCCACAAAGTGCCATAAACAACTTGCACGCAACGCATACGGCGCATGGCATCGGAACGGATAGTGAAAACAGTGCGCCTGCTTTTCAAGTGCAGTCAACACAAGATGCACATGCAGAGTCTACGATCAACCTGGGTAACTTTGCAGGTCCAGAGCGAGTAAGTGAGACAATCGATCTTAGCGGCTTGAAACAGGATACCTCATCATCACAATATTCTATGACAAGTGATGCGTATTCCTCGATGCGTAATAACACTGAAATTACCCCAGACAATGAAGATAAGGTGAAGCATGAGCGCGCTGGTCGTGATAATGAATCAAGAATAACTAAAGATGATCGTGTGGAATTGAAAGAAGATGAAAGACCAGAGATTGAAACTGATAATGAAGTTGCTGGTGGGCGAGGAGCCGATAGACTATTGGGTGGTGATGGCAACGACCATGTTGTTGGTGGTGCAGGTAAAGATTATTTGCTAGGTGGTGCCGGTGATGACATCCTCGATGGTGGATCAGGCAACGATAGATTAGTAAGCGGAGTAGGCGATGATCTCTTATCAGGTGGTGTGGGTAACGACAATTTAAGAGGTGATGCAGGCAATGATTACCTCGATGGTGGTGTAGGTCAAGATAAATTATCCGGCGGTATCGGTGATGACAGACTCTTTGGCGGTGCTGGCAATGATTACCTTAATGCGGGTGATGGCGCCGATTTACTAAACGGTGGTGAAGGTGCAGATAAACTCTATGCAGGTTTCGGCGACGATAAATTATACGGTGGAGCAGATAATGATAAATTGTATGGTCAGCAAGGTGATGATGTACTCGTAGGCGGTGCGGGTAACGATAAGTTAGTCGGTGATGTTGGGGATGATCACCTTACGGGTGATAAAGGAAATGATAGTTTATCCGGTGGTAAAGGTAACGATGTACTTTTTGGCGGTACCGGCGATGATTATCTTGCCGGCGGAGATGGTGTTGATATATTGAATGGCGGTGCTGGTAAAGATAAATTATATGCGGGTTCAGGTGATGACGAACTCTATGGTTTAAGCGGTGATGACTACTTACATGGTGGACAAGGTAACGATGTGTTATCGGGTGGCATCGGCAATGATAAGTTGATTGGTGACGCAGGTGACGATTACATGTCTGGTGATACAGGGAACGATACGCTCAAGGGTGGACACGGTAATGATGAGTTATACGGCGGAGCCGGTGATGACTACTTAAGTGGTAGTCATGGTGATGACAAAATGTATGGTGGTGATGGTATTGACCGACTCTACGGTGGTTATGGCGAGGATGAATTACATGGCCATACGGGTGACGACTATTTAAATGGCCAACGCGGTAACGACTTGATCGACGGTGGTAGTGGTGCGGATCGCTTATACGGTGATAGAGGTGAGGATCGTTTACTCGGTGGCGCCGGCGATGATTATCTTAATGGCGGACATGATAATGATATGCTCATCGGTGGTTTAGGCAACGATATGATGATTGGTGGTCACGGTAGTGATCAGTTCTTTGTCGACTCCGCGAGTGGTTCTGATACGATCCATGGTGGACGAGGTAAAAGCTGGACTGATGTCATCATGATGGAGGATAATGCGGGCGCACCCGTTAATGACCCATCAGACGGTGGCTGGGTTCTCTCCGTACAAAAAAATGCAACCTTCACGATCGAAGCCAATACATTGCTTTTCGATAAAGCAGATGCGGCAGGCACGATCACTTTTCAAAACGGAAATGAAATCAACTTTACCGGTATTGAACAAATTCAGTTTTAATTCATGCGGTTAGTAGGGCGCAGACTTGTGCCCTGCATAACCGCACAAGCCTAACTTGTTTAAAGTTAGCACAGGTCTAGTCGATACCAACAGTGAGTGCTAATAGTATACAGCGTCGTCACTCGGAGGGCAGGTTATGGCAGAAACACCAATAGAATTGATGTGGGGCCAGGAAGGCCAAACCTCGACCAAAGGACTGGACGTATCTTACAATGTCAATATGCATGAAGTCGCTGATAAAGGTTATGAGCGTCAATTTTCTAACGTGCATTTAGGCGATAGACACTACCAAGTCGAAGACATGGCTGAAGAAGCCGCAAACTGGGGATTTGGTGATGCGACTGACTATGGCTTAGATGTGTCGAGTGACGCCTCCTTCTGGTCGGATGTCAGTCTCAATATGGGATCCGTGAGTTTTGAGCACGGTACAGTTGATGTTGCGTTACCTACAGGTGACTCTGAAAAAGTGACGTTGTCTCCTCGTGTGTTTGATACATCTGATGCGGAAAATAATGTAGAAGTTAAGAGTGACGACGGTAGCGTTGGTGTTAAGACACCATTTGTGAGTGATACGATGCATCACGGTAGTGAGCAGCAACAGTTTACCGACACACCTGAGCATCAATTCAAGTTCACGTCGAATGACCCTGCATCACAAGCGAATTCAATCTCCCCATCACAACCCGTTGATGATCAAATGCGTGATCCTACTACAGTGGGTCAAGCAGAAGAAGTGATGCGTCCGCGTGCGAGTCAGATTGCTAATCCCCATGACGATATTGATGCACGCATGATACGTGGTGATAACAGTGATAATGAATTATGCGGTGATGGTGCTGATAATTTTATTTTTGCAGGTTCAGGTGATGATGTTGCTCACGGTGGTTTAGGTGCTGACTGGATGGCTGGTGATGCGGGCGACGACCGACTTTACGGTGGCGAAGGTAATGATCACATTCTCGGTGGTCAAGGAAACGATTTTTTATACGGCGGCGCAGACGACGATGTGTTAAGCGGCGGTGATGGTTTTGACAGACTTTATGGTGAAGCTGGCAACGATAGACTTTCTGGTGGTGCGGGTAATGATTATCTCTATGATAACGCCGGTAATAATTATATGGATGGTGGCGAGGGCTCTGATTACATGTATGGTTACTATGGCCAAAATGACATGTCTGGTGGCAGTGGCAACGATTATATGATGAGCTATTATGGTGACGCTACTATGTCAGGAGGTGAGGGTAATGACCTCATGCTAAGCTATAATGGTTGGCCAAATTACAGTTACTACAACCATTACAATAACACGTACGCTCCGGGTGATGCTGTGATGGATGGTGGTGAAGGCAATGATCGCATGTATAACTACTCAGGTAATGCTGACATGACGGGTGGTGCGGGTAACGATTACATGATGAATTACTGGGGTAATGCTGATATGGCTGGCGGCGATGGAAACGACATCATGTATAACTTCCATGGTCAAGCTACGATGGATGGCGGTGAAGGTAACGATAGTCTTATCGATTACTATGGTGGTAGTACGATGAATGGTGGTGATGGCAATGATACGCTCACTGGCTATCGCGGTGGTTCAATAATGTTTGGTGGCGTTGGTGATGACACGATCCGCGGCGGCACGGGTAACGACACGATAACAGGTGGTGTTGGCGATGACAGGATGTCTGGTGGTGCAGGTAGCGATCAGTTCATTGTCGATGCGTTAAGTGGTAATGATACGATTGATGGCGGTAGTGGCGCGACGTGGATCGATGTCATATCACTGCAAGGTGAAAAAGAAGGACCAGCGGCCAATATAAATGATGGTGGATGGACGCTCGCAGTTGAAAATAATGCAACCTACACGATTCAAAACGACGTTGTACTCTTCGATAACAACGATGTGTCGGGTAGGATTATGTTTGAAAATGGTAACGAGATAGCCTTCACAGGTATCGAACAAATTCAATGGTAGTCCTAAAACGGACTACACCAATAGGTGGCCTTCGACTTCAACGATACTTCTTGTTGTTGCTCGGGGGTCACCGCCGGTCCAACCTTAGGTACTTGATCGAGCATCGCTTGTAATTGTACGTTTTCTTTTTGAATATTTTGCAACGCGTTTTGTTGCAAGCCTTGAGTTTCCTGTAGCTTATTGATGAGTTGCATAATGTTTTTCTGTTGTAAGGCAACATACTGTGCGTTTGCTTGGCTGTGTTGTAACGATAAACCATGGACTTGTTGTAAGTAGCTATCAAAGCCAAGAATAATGCGTAAGCCTTCCTCGTGAACGGTAAATAGTGTATTGATGGGTGCCTTGATGCCAGCTAGGTAATCATAGAGATGACCGAATCTTGGGATCCCTTCATATTGATGCAGTGCTTCAGTTAATTGTTCTAGACTTAAATGAAAATAGTGTTGTGATTCGAGCGCATGTTGTAAGGCTTCGTGAATACCTTGTGCATAGCGCTTTTTTTCTTTGTCGATGTTGATGCGACTTCTTGCTTCTGACTTATCTCCCTTGCCCAATTTTTTAAACGCATCGATACCTTCTGCACCAAGTTTTAATAGTCGCGCGTAGAGTCTGCGTAAGAGTTTTTTATGTTTTTGTTTTTCGCTTAAGGTGCTACTTTCGAGATTAGCAATTTTAGAGACTTCGTTTGCAAGCTTACCTAAGATCGCGAGCTCTTGTTGTAAAGTAAGATCACCGAGCGCGTGTGACATACGTTCTAAGTTATGTTCTGCAGACACACCTTTTTCGATACCGAGTGCACGACACAAGTGTTGATCGAGTGCAACAAGATGACGTATTACGCTTTGTTGATCGAGACGCAGTTGCAAGATTAAGTTTGGAATTTGTAAATCTTTGCTATGTTTGTGTGGTGCTTGGCGCAAGCGTTTATCGACTTCGGTGAGTTTTTCATTGAATTGTTTTGCGACATCAATGGTGTGGCGCAGTTTTGAATCAGTGCAATCGATAGAGGCTTTGGTTGCTTGGTCTAGAGTCATGTCAATCCACACGTTGGTTAATTAATAACCTATTATAACATATTATGCATGCACGCGTTAGACTTTACTATGTCTGCGGATCAAGACATAGAATGCGCCAAGTCCGCCATCTTTAGGTTGGCAGGTCGAAAAAGCAGTGACATAAGTGTGGTCGAGTAGCCAGTGACAAACGCTGCTTTTAAGTGGTGCACTGCGTTTGCTGTGGTGTCTTCCTTTGCCTGTTATGATATGAACGATGCCTAGGTTTTGCATGTGGGCGCGTTCTAAAAAGCGACGGACTGCTTTATAGGCGTTATCAACCGTTAAACCATGTAGATCGAGACTTGCGGCAGCTTGTAGTTTGCCGTTTTTTAGGCGGCGTAATTGGCGAGGGTTAACGCCAGACTTTGCGCAGTGAATCAATGTTTCTGCTGTGATGGGATCGGGGAGTATGCTTGCGTCAGAGCGAGTGTAGTTCGCTGAACCTTCTAATCGTTTGGCAGGCGTTGTTGGATGAGTCGTTTTATATTTTATAGGTTGCTTGACAGTCCTTGGCTTTGTTGTCGGTTTCGTTTGGACGAGGGGCTCGTCTTGTTTCTCGTATACCTTCACGCCACGCATTGCTTTGCGAAATAGGGCTTTGTCTTCGTCTGAAATATCACCATCATGTGGCATATGGGCAACAACCTATATTATGTGTATAATTGCTGTACGAATTTTATGATGAGTAATGATATGCTAAAAGCGTCTGTAGCCCAAGCGATGCAAGATTTATGCACGGTCAAAGACGTTGTTCGCTACGGTACAACGCTATTTAATGCCGCCCAGTTAAGCTATGGTCACGGTTGTACCAATGCCTGGGATGAGGCGAGTGCACTGGTACTCCATGCGCTCGCGATTGAATACGACTTTCCGCATGCGATTGATGATTGCAGGTTGAGTGCCGAAGAGAAGACATGCATCGCCGAGCTATTTGTGCGCCGTATCAGCGAACGCATGCCAGTACCGTATCTCACTAATACGGCGTATTTTGCTAATCTTCCATTCTATGTTGATGAACGAGTCTTGATACCGCGTTCACCGATTGCCGAATTAATCGAAGAACACTTTGAGCCCTGGATTGAGCATGAGCGCGTAACGCGGGTATTAGATCTTTGTACTGGCAGCGGTTGTCTTGCTATCGCTACAGCCTTAACGCTAGGTGTGCCTGTTGATGCTGTTGATATATCGCAAGATGCCTTAGCCGTTGCTAAGATTAATGTTGATAAATTTAATTGCCATGACCTTGTCACACTCGTTGAAGGTGACGTATATGATAATTTAGGTGATGTGCGATATGACGTTATTGTGACGAATCCGCCTTACGTCGGTGATGAAGAAATGGCGACGTTGCCCGCTGAATATGACAAAGAGCCTACGCTCGCATTAAGAGCAGATGATAATGGCCTTGCTATCGTTCGCAAGATTCTAGACGGTGCGCCGCGCTATTTGAGTGATGAGGGAATACTCATCATGGAAGTAGGCAACTCGGCAGCAGCCGTTGCAGAGACATTCACGAATATCCCATTTGTTTGGCTCGAGATGGCACGTGGTGGTGATGGTATCTGTGTTGTTAAGCGAGAGGACTTAGTTTAAAAATAGACAACTCACTTAAAAGGAGTAACGATGGATCGTGTCAAGGTTGTTGAAGTAGGCCCGCGTGATGGTTTACAAAATGAAACCACCTTTATCTCAACGGAAGAAAAAATTGGATTCATTAAAGCGCTGATTGAAACAGGCTTATCAGAAATCGAAATTACAAGTTTCGTCTCACCTAAAAAAATTCCACAACTTGCCGACCATGTCGATGTGATGCAGGCTTTTCGCGAAGTTGAAACCCCTAGGCTTAGTGTCTTAGTGCCAAACCTACAAGGCTTCGAACGCGCGCTTAATGTTGGTGCAAAACACATTGCCGTTTTTGCTGGCGTGAGTGAGACGTTTTCTAAAAAGAATATTAACGCTACGATCGATGAGAGTATGGCGCGTTATAAAGAGGTTTGTGAGGCCGCCATCCAAGCGGGGTTATCCGTGCGTGGCTACCTATCGTGTTGCTGGGGGTGTCCTTATGAGGGCGCAATTGCTGAGAGCCGAGTTGTTGAGCTAGCGGAGCGGTTGCTCGAGTTTGGTTGTTATGAAGTATCGTTTGGCGATACGATCGGCGTTGCCACAGCTAATAAGTCGAAAGCACTCATTAAATTTTTGCAGCAATCTGTGCCCACTGAAAAAATTGCCGTACACTTTCACGATACCTACGGCCAAGCGATTGCCAATGTCTATGCTGCGCTCGAAGAGGGTGTGCGCACAGTCGATAGTTCGGTTGCAGGACTTGGCGGCTGTCCCTATGCAAAAGGTGCAACAGGTAATGTCGCGAGCGAAGATATCATCTATCTCTTACACGGCATGGGCTTTGAAACTGGGGTGGATTTACATAAACTTGCACAGGTAGGGCGAGACATGTCTAAACGTTTGGAGCGTTTCTATCAAGCTAAAGTAGGGCAAGTATTATAAAACGATAATAGACCGACTTATACTTGCATCGTTGCTGAGATTTCATCGACAGCTTCAGTATGTTTTTCTGCAGCAAGGCTGACGGCATGAGCAATACCTTGTTTGATATTTTCACCTGTCTTTGCACTGGTGATATAGCATGGGTAGTTGGAGACTCTGGCATACTGCTCTAAAGCTGCAATACGATCTTTGTTACTTTCTTCTAACAAATCGGACTTGTTACCAAAAATAACAATGGGAATATCACTAAATTCTGTTTTAGCAAGTGCGTCTAGCTCAGTTGCAGCCATTAATACAGCGTCATCACGGGTTAAGTCAGTGACGATGACAATGGCATGTGCATTCCGATAATAAGCTTGCCTGAGCTTATCGTACTTTGGATTGCCCGACATATCCCATAACTCAAGTTTGTATTGATGGTCATTTAGCCTCATATCTATCACCTTGTATCCCGTACAAATAGTCTCACTATAGTCTTCATTAAATTCGGAACTCTCGTCCAAATAATTTGTAATTTGAGTTTTACCTGCTGCGGTTTCACCGATAAGTACGATAGAAAGTTTTATTTTTTCATTTTCTACTTCGCGAGTGTTATGTGGTGCGAGTGTTGTGATAGGCTTTACAACGTGACGTGCAATTCGTTTGCCTGTTTTTACAACGATGGGTGTTTCGGCTTGCGGATCCTTTTTCGGCTTTAAGGCCTTAGTCACCGCAAATACAGCCGACAGAGACATTCTAAGTGGAACTCTAATGAAATACGTTAAAGGTGTCGTTATGATTTGAGTCATACCACGCACTACACTGCAGACACCATCGATTAACCCTCCAATTGTCCTCGATACATTTGCTTTTGTCTTTGACCAAACGTTAGAACGCGTTATTAGATTCGCAAATAACGTAACAATGAACATTGGGAGTAGAAGGAGTAGATTAATGATACCGCGAACAATGTTACCAACACCACGTAGTGGTTGGAGTAAGTCGCTTAGAACATTGCTCGCGCCATGATAACGCGAGAAAGTCTCAAGAAAGTCTTTTTCCGCCGAGATAATAGGGTGGAAGCCACCAATGATCCGATAAAAATTAGGTGAGGTCTTTTGCCCTTCAGTCGAATAGGTCTCGTATGAAGGCGCCTCGTGTTGCTCGCATACATCATCGTCCAGCGTGTT
>Ga0180433_10002887_pt1 | contig 25901 bp, 15 predicted proteins | sample SS_ome_8_FD_132980 | JGI IMG/M metagenome (GOLD analysis project Ga0180433, IMG submission 132980) | Hypersaline lake sediment archaeal communities from the Salton Sea, California, USA - SS_1_D_1 metaG | ecosystem: Environmental > Aquatic > Non-marine Saline and Alkaline > Hypersaline >... | reverse complement strand
TACCAAAATGATACCAATTACAGTTCTGGTATTACAAATGTATATACCGATGGACTTACGGGTTCACCAGATTTACTTGATAATATTTCTTTGCCATCGAATGAAAATCAAAGAGCAAATTCACAAATGCTCAGGACCATAGAGAGTAAAATTGATCACTTGGATAGCCAAGTGATTTCAGGTACCATAGGCAGCAAAGTTGATGTAGTCAATTCTGAACTTATTTCAATAGAAAGTAAACTTGACAACTGGGTTGGGCCATTAACAGAAACTATTGATAGTAAAGTCGATATAACAAATATCGAGTTACTATCGATTGAGAGTAAGCTTGATGATTGGATTGGGCCCTTAACAGAAATTATTGATAGTAAGTTAGACGTATTTGCAGATAATTTTGCAGTGTCTAATACACGTTTGCAAAATATTATTTTATCCAAAGGTGGTATCATTAGTGGCGATACTATTATCACCACTGATGGGTATTACACTTTGACAGCAAACATAAATAGCTGTGTAACTGTTGATGCTAACGATGTTATAATCGACCTTGGCGGATTTGTGCTGACGTGCACTGCAGCTACTGCAGTGATTAATATTTTACAAGATCACAATAATATACAAATTATGAATGGTAAACTACAGGGAGGTCTTGGATTTGAGAATGAGAATGACGGATTGCTTGTCAACGAAGGTTGTAATTTGGTTAACTTGTCAAATCTTAAAACATTTTCGTGTAATAATGGTTTTAATTTTGAGGGCGTTTCTGACAATAATATAGAGAATTCTAAAATTCAAAATTGTGAATTTAATACTTGTAATGTTGGTTGCAGACTTAATTACACAAACAATACTTTATTGCAAAATAGTTTAGCATTTGGTTGTCATTCTATTGGTTTTTATTTGCTTGGCTGTTTCTATAATATATTTGAAAAGTGTCAAGCTTTGGAAATAAAAAATGTTGAAGAAGATCCAGGTGCAATTGGTTTTTTTCTTCTAACGGGTGAAGGAAATGTTCTTAAGGAGTGTTTTGTAGAGGGAGTTACCAAGATTGGTCTTGGTGTAAGTCCCATAGCATATGGTATTTTTTTTAACAACGAGACAAAGTCAAAGGTTATTGATTGTATTGTAAATTCATCCTCTGCTATAGGTGGTGGTGATGCCCGTGGTATTTTACTTAGCGGGGGGCAAGATTGCCTAGTTGATAGCAACAAAGTATGTAATACCACAGGTAATGGTGTGGGAATTTCTGGCCAGTCATCAATTAATTTATTCACCAGAAACTTGGCGTACAATAATGATACGAATTATAGTGCAAATATTGTTGATGTGTATACCGGTGGACTTACTGGTTCTCCAGATTTACTTGACAACATTTCATTGCCGTCAAGTGAAAATGTACGCTCTAATTACGAAATTTTGGTAACAATAGAAAGTAAAGTTGATCAGTTTGTACCAACAGTTGAAGCAGCTGGGAGCAAAATAGATGTGGTAAATATTGAGTTGGTGTCAATTGAGAGTAAACTTGACCAATGGATAGGGCCACTTAGTGAAACGATTGACAGTACTGTTGATTTGCTAAATCTTGAGTTAGTATCAATTGAGAGTAAGCTTGATCAATGGATTGGTCCGATTTTTGAGACAGTCGAAAGTAAAGTTGATATATTGTCGTCAGGAGTGGCTAGCTTGCCAGATAAAGTTCTCTCTAAGGGAGAGATTGTGCAAGATTGTCCGTACAATATTACAACCGGTGGTATGTACACAGTAACCGGTAATTTAAATTGTTGCATTACCATTAATGCAGATGATGTGATTCTTGATTTAGGTGGATTTACCGTATACTGTGACGATGGTAACGCAGTGGTAGAAGTAGTTTCAGGGCACGAGAATATAGAAATTATGAATGGTAAACTCAAATCAAATTATCCAACGAGTAACACTGACGGATTGTTAATTGGTGATGGATGTGAATTTGTAAAAGTAGAAGATGTAAAAATCTTCTCTTGTGATTTAGGTATCTCTTGTACCGGAACAGTAAGCAGTAATGTAAAAAGTTGCTTATTTAGTGATTGTTCTATGCAAGCGAGCAAAAAAGGTGTTGCAGGTACGTATATGATCAAGAATGTGTTCAAGCATTGTCAGGCGTTCAATTGCATAGAAACAGGTTTTGATTTGACCTATTCTGAGTTTAATATTTTTGATAAGTGCGAGGCGTTAGAAGCACAAGGCACTGATCCTGATACCCGTGCAATAGGGTTTTCATCAGGTAGAGGGCGTGGCAACTTATTTAGAGAGTGTGTTGCTGAAGGGACATCTAAAACAGGAAGTTCAAATAATTTCTGCAAAGGTGCATATGGATTCTTGTTAACTGGTACCCAAGATGAAATGGAAACAGAGACAAAAATTATTAACTGCGTTGCTAACTCTTCTTTTGTTGAAACTGGTACGGGTGGAGCATTTGGTATCTATGTAGAGCCAACCTACATAGGAGATGCAGATTTATCGTCTAATTTGGTTACATCTTTTGAAAGTAGAGATAATATTCGTGGTAATGGTTTGTCTTGGAGTCCTAATGGAAACTATTTGGCGGTAGGAAATTCTTATGGTGTAGAAATTTTATATTTTGATGGTGTGTCGTTGGTTGAGATTGATTTTTACGCTAATGCTTACAATGTAAATGCAGTTAGTTGGTCACCAGATGGAAATTATTTAGCGGTGGGGAGAGACGACGGTGATGAGATAGAGATATATTCTTTTGATGGTTCTTCACTTACTAAAGAAGATGGAAGGTTGATTGGTTACGTAAGAAGTATTGTGTGGTCACCAGATGGTAATTATATAGCATCTTCTGCAGGTGATTATTTGGATGTATGGAGTTTTGATCGTACCACAAGTTCTCTATCTGCTTCTCCATTAGACTCTTATGATAGTGGCTCTTTAATCTTTAGAGTTGAGTGGTCACCAGATGGTAAATATATTGTGCTTGGAAACGGTTCGCTTGATACTAGTGGTAGCGTAATAGTATTGAGTTTTGATGGTAAAAATTTATCTGTGATTGATAGTGCTTCTCATGATGATCGAGTTAACAAGGTTGATTGGTCACCAGGTGGTAAGTATATTGCTATTGCAGGTTATACGGAGTCAGTAGATGATATTGCTATAAGAATTTTTTACTTTGACGGGGGCCCGTTATCTCTTGTTGCTAGTAAAGCATATGGCTCTTCAGATGTTGTAGCAGGTTTGTCTTGGTCGCCAGATGGTAAATATATTGTGGTTTCATTTTCTTTTCAATCAGATGATAAAGACTTAATTATATTAAGGTTTGATGGTGCATCTTTAACAGAGGTTGGAGATTTTGATCATGGAAGTGCTTTGTGGATAGCTGATTGGTCAGGTTCGGGAAGATATGTAGCAGTTGGGGGGGATGATAGTATAGGTGATGGCCATATTCGTATATTTGAAGTTATGGAAAGCCCATCGGGGTGTTTGATAGATGGAAATAAAGTGTGTAATGGTAGTGGAAGTTGGCAAGGTTCTGTAGGAATTTTGGGAAGCGGGGATAATGTGTATCTTCGTAATGTTGGATACAATAACGATGCGAACTTTAACAAAGCACTGTATAATCGCGCTGGTGATGCGCTGCAAAACCAGGTGAATTATTATGATAATATTTGGTTCCCAGGATTTTACCCAGGGGTGAACCGGTAGCCCGGGCCCTTCGTTATGCCTGTCTTCGCCTGACGGCTTCTTCAGGCTACTCAGGGATATCGGGGGAGGGGTATTTTTGGGGGAGATAGGGACGCGGCAGGGGTATCCCTTCGAGGCTTACGTCTTCCCTTCGAAACTCAGGGCGCAGTACAGGTTTCGACGCACAGGCTAGGGCACAGCAGGGGGGGATTTTAGAGTGGAGAAAAATTTTTGAGAGAAAGTTGATTGAATAAAAGGAGAAGAAAGTAGTGAGCAAAAAAAGATCAAGTTGTAAAGTAAAAATGTGGTATGTGTTAGCGTTTGCATTGTTGAGTGTGACAACGATGAATATATGGGCGCTGACGTTTATACGATCGCCTTTGTATAAAAAAGAGATGGAGTTGTTGAAGCGTATTGGTAGAACGTTGGATCAAAATTGGGAAATATATTTTGATTCTGTTGATGCGCTTGAGACAACAATAGATTCTTATATGGATAATGCAAGTGAGTTGGCATGTGGGCCGGAAGTTGCAACTATAGACAGTAAAGTAGATCATGTAATTGGTGCAGGTGTTGAAGCAATAGGTAGCAAAGTTGATGTACTTGATAATGGCTGCAAAACGGCAGAAAGTACAATCGATGCAGTAGATCAGAATTTTAATGATATTTCCAGTAAGTTAGATGATACTAATAAAGAACTCGTGTCAATTGAAAGTAAAATTGATTACTGGGTAGGGCCCCTGGGCGAGAGTATAAGCAGCAAAGTTGATATTGCAAATATTGAAAGTATATCGATTGAAAGTAAGCTTGATTATTGGGTGGGGCCGTTTGTCGAAACGATTGATAGTAAAGTTGATGCTATTAGTGATGCGTTTCCAGGTAGTGCAAGTGAAAGTTTGACTCGATTGATTTTATCAAAGGGTGAGATTGTCACTGCTAGTGTAAATACTATTAATACCAGTGGGCTGTATACGGTAACGGCAAATACTGCTGGTTGTATTACCGTTGATGCTGATAATGTGATTATTGATTTAAATGGGTTTACTTTGTTTTGTGACCAGCAAAATGCAGTAATAGAAATTTTACCAGGACATAATAATATTCAGATTAAAGATGGTAAAGTGCAGGGTAGTCCGGCACTTGATAATGACGGTATTTTGTCCGGTACCGGTTGCTCGCTTATTAATATTTCCCAGGTAAAAACGTTTTCTTGTAATCATGGTATTAAATTTGTTGGTGATGAAAATAACTTTGTAGAAAGTTGCAAGATTAAAAATTGTGAATTTAATACGTGTAATATTGGTTGCAGTTTTGATTTTACAAAAAATACGGTTGTGCAAAATTGTGTAGTATTTGGTTGTTATCAAAAGGGATTTGAGCAAGCGAGTTGTAAGTATAACATGTTTGATACATGTAAAGTGTTAAATATTGAAAATGATGAAACAGATGAAGATGCAGTGGGATTTGTGTCAAGTTTTGGAACAGGGAATTTATTTGCCGAATGTGTTGCTGAAGGAGTAAGGTTAACAAATGCTAGTTCGTTAGGTAACGCAATTGGGTTTTTATTTGAAAGAAGTGAAACTGAATCAAAAATTATAAACAGTATCGCAAACTCTACCTCGAGTTTGTCAACGACAACAAGTGTTGCATATGGTATGTTTTTGGATGAAAATTTAGACTTGCGCTTGCAAGATTCTTACGAAGAAGGCGCTAAGATTTACTCGGTTGATTGGGCACCTGATAGTCAATATATTGCAATGGGGGGTGAAAATGATGTGGTGCGAGTGCTTTCTTTTGACGGTTTAACTTTGTCAGCGATAACGTCTGCTACGTATGATCATGGGAATGAAGTTAATTCGGTTGATTGGCGTCATACTGGTGATTACATTGCAATTGGAGGGGCAACCGGAACAAGTGGTGCCCATGTTAGAGTTCTTGGTTTTGATGGAGCGGTGCTTTCCGCAATAACGTCTGCTACGTATGATCATGGAGCAGAAGTGTATTCGATTGATTGGCATCATACTGGTAGTTTTCTTGCAATTGGAGGGGAGGAAGGCACCGGTGGTGATGAGTTGAGAGTGCTTAGTTTTGATGGGGCATTACTTTCTGAAGTAGATTCGGAGGGTTTTGGGGCATCTGCTTCTGTTTATTCAGTTGATTGGCATCGTTCTGGAACACTTCTAGCAATTGGAAGTTTTGTTGGTGCAGATTTTACTGTTGAAGTTTTTGGTTTTGATGGCGCAACACTTTCTGCAATAAATAGTTATCCCGCTTTGGCGCTAGTTGATTCGGTGAATTGGCATCCTACCCAAGAGTATTTGGCAATTGGAGGGTTTCAAGCTGGTGGAGCATATGTAAGGGTTTTGAGATGGAATGGTGTAACATTATCTGCAATAGCGACTGCTGAGGTTGATGATGGTAATAGAGTTACGTCGGTTAACTGGTCACCAGATGGCAACTATCTTCTTGTTGGATCCTATAATTCTTCTTTGCAAGAAATAAGGGTGTTTAGTTTTGATGGACAGTATTTACAAGAGGTTACGGGGTATGAATATGGAGCAATTGTATATTCGGCTGTTTGGTCGCCAAATCAGCGATTCATAGGATTTGGTGGAGATCTGTCTGCTTCTGATCCAGAGCTGCAGATATTGAATGTCGGTGCAGTGACCAAATGTTTGATCGATAATAACAAAGTGTGCAATACGTCTGATGCTAACAGTGCTGGAGTTGGTATTTCTGGTGATTCTTCAGTTAACTACTTTATAAGAAACTTGGCATGCGATAATGACACGAACTATAGTGCAAATATTGTTGATGTGTACACTGGTGGGTTAAGTGGGTCGCCTGATCTGCTTGATAATATTTCTTTGCCGTCAAGTGAAAATCAGGTGGCAAATTCAGATCTTTTAGAAACGATTGATAGTAAAGTAGATGTTGCAACTGTTGATGGTTTAAATGATATAAGTAGCAAGCTTGATATTGCTCATATTGAAACTATATCAATAGAAAGTAAACTTGACTATTGGATTGGGCCACTATCAGAAACAATAAATAGCAAGATGGATGTAGTTAACATCGAAAATATTTCGATTGAAAGTAAGCTTGATCAGTGGGTTGGGCCGTTGTCAGAAACCATAGATAGCAAAGTAGATAATGTGATCTCTGATTTGGCTGTGTATACAGAAAATCTGGAGGAGTTGGTGCTCAGCAGAGGAACTTTATTGAATTCTGAGACTTCAGACATTAGCACTAGTGGTTTGTATACGCTTACAGCAAATGCTTCTTTTTGCGTGACGGTTGATGCAGATGATGTAGTAATAGATCTTGGTGGCTTTACTTTATTTTGTGATCAGCCAGATGCGGTAATAGAAATTTTACCAGGGCATGAAAATATTCAGGTTATCAATGGTAAAGTGCAGGGTAGTCCAGCACTTGATAATGACGGTATTTTGTCAGGTACCGGTTGCTCACTTATTAATATCTCAAATATAAAAACATTCTCATGTGAACATGGTATTAGATTTGCTGGTGATGCAAGTAATTTTATAGATAGTTGTAAGATTCAAAATTGTGAGTTTAATGATTGTACTGTTGGTTGCAGTATGAACTATACAAAAAATACTGTTGTACAAAATTGTGTAGCATTTGGTTGTTATCAAAAGGGATTTGAGCAAGTACGTTGTCAATATAATGTGTGCGATACTTGTAAAGCATTGAATATTGAAAATGATGAAACGAATCAAGTTGCTATTGGTTTCTCTTCTGATACTGGTACGGGAAATCTCTTTACAGAGTGTTTTGCAGAAGGGATAACAAAGACAACTGGAGATACAGGTTTTGGTGCAATTGGATTCTTGCTTACAGGTACAGAGCAAGAATCAAAAATTGTCGAGTCTATAGCAAACTCGTCAAATGTTGTTGCAGGAAATGCTGTGGCATATGGAATTTTAGCCCAAGATTATGTGTTAAACTGTTTGATCGATAATAATAAGGTGTGTAACACCTCTGATTTGAATAGTAATGCAGTGGGAATCTCTGGTGATTCATCAAAGAATTATTTTATTAGAAACTTGGCGTACGACAATGATACGAACTATAGTGCAAATGTTGTTGATGTGTACACCGGGGGGTTAAGTGGGTCACCTGACTTGCTTGATAATATTTCTTTGCCCTCAAGCGAAAATCAGGTGGCAAATTCAGAGCTTCTTGTGACCATAGAGAGTAAAGTTGATTTTCTAGAGCCACCGCTCGAGACAGTAAGTAGTAAATTAGATATTGCAAATGATTTATTTGCAACGGTAGAAAGTAGGATTGATGTTGCTGTTGGGCCAACGCTGGAGGATGTAAACAGTAAAGTTGATGTTGCTTATATCGAAAGTGTTTCTATTGAGAGTAAGTTGGATCAATGGATTGGGCCATTGAGTGAGACGATTGCAAGCAAAACAGATGTTTTGCAAAATACTCTGACTTCTCAGGTGACCGAAGTTGAAAATCTTCTTATTTCCAAGGGTGGTATTATATCAACTGGTCAAAATGATATTACAAAAGAGGGTGTATACAAGTTGGGTGCAAACACAATTGGAAATATTAGTATTCAAACAAGTGATGTAATTGTTGATTTATGTGGCTTTACTTTGTTTCACGATTCAGGCAACTCTGTTATAGACATAGATCCAAACTTGGAGAATATAGAAATTGTAAACGGTAAAATAGATGGAACAAGTAGTGCTGTTGACGGTATTTTGGTGCGCGAAGGTAATGAGCTGGTAATTATAGAAGACATAAGAATCTTTGATTGTGATTATGGTATGACATTCAGTGGTACTTCAGGTGATAATATCAAAGCATGTGAGATAAAAAATTGTCAAATGAGGTTATGCACCAAAGGGGTGCGTGCTGAGTATTTGATTAAGAGTTTATTTGAAAACTGTCATGCGCTTAACTGTGTTGAAACAGGTTTTGATTTGATCTACTCAGAGTATAATGTGTTTGATAGCTGTTTTGCATTAGAAACACAGGGCTTTGACCTTAATACTCGTGCGATTGGATTTTCATCAAGTAAGGGTCGTGGCAACTTATTTAGAGAGTGTGTTGCTGAAGGCACTTCAAAAACAGCAAGTTATTTCTGCAACGGTGCAATAGGATTTTTACTTACTGGTACTCAAGATGCGATGGAGCAAGAGACAAAAATTGTCAACTGTATTGCCAATTCTTCTTTTGTTGAAACTGGCACCGGTGGTGCATTTGGTATCTATGTCGAGCCAGTTTTGATTGGTGGCTCTGATTTAGCTGATGATTTGGTAGTTCAAGAGGATTATGATAACGATGTGCTAAGTGTTGCGTGGTCACCAAATAGTAGGTACTTGGCGTTAGGAGGGAGCTCTAGTTTGGTTACAACTACACAGGAACTTGTTGTTGCCTATTTCGATGGCTCTTCTCTTGCGGATATTGCTGAGTTTGAATATTCAGATATAATTAACTCGGTGGATTGGTCACCTACAGGAACTTGTTTTTATCTTGCTATTGGAGGTGAAAATGCAAGCAAAGAAGTAGAGGTGGTAAGTTTTGACGGTTCCAATATTAGCTCCGTGGATACCTTTAATCATGATGTTGATATCAGCTCGGTTTCATGGTCACCAGATGGAACTTATTTGGCGTATGGAAGTGATGTTAATGCGTCTGGCCAAGAGGTTGGGGTATTGTATTTTGATGGCTCTAGTCTTAGCGCTATTACTACTGCGACATTTGAGTATAATGAAAATATTACTTCTGTTGATTGGTCGCCAGATGGAAAGTATTTGGCTGTTGGGGCAGGTGTTGGGACTACAGAAGTAGGAGTATTTAGTTTTAATGGGTCTATTTTATCGCTGATTGATACGTTTGATCACGATGCCAGAGTTAACTCTGTGGCATGGTCACCAGATGGGAAATGTTTAGCGTATGGAAGTAATGATACCAGTGGTGAGGAGGTTGGTATTCTTTACTTTGACGGTTTGAGTCTTAGTGGCCCTATTGCTGTTTTCCAACATAGTGAGGATGTTCGTTTTGTTTCTTGGTCGCCAGACGGAAAATATTTAGTATTGGTCTCTGAGGGTACCAGTGATTCTGAAGTTGAAGTATTGGCATTTAACCCTTCAAGTGGATCTGTTTCAACAGCGTTAACATCTGTTAAAAGGTATGAAGCTGACAACAATGTTTATGCAGTAGATTGGTCTCCAGATGGAAGGTATATTGCTATTGGGGTTGACTCTGCTGCTACTTATGAAGTGGAGATATTTAATGTTATGGATACGCCATCTGGTTGTGTGATCGATGATAATAAAGCTTGTAGTGGTGTTGGAAGCACCCAAGGCTCTATGGGAGTTTTGGGAAGCGGGGATAATGTGTATACGCGCAATATTGGTTACAATAACAATGCAAACTTTAACAAAGCATTGTATAACAGGTCTGGTGATGTACTACAAAATACACCAAACTATTATGATAATATTTGGCTCCCTGGGTTTCACCCAAGGTTTAATTAGTAGATAAAAAACTAGTTTTTAGAAAAAGAGAGCTGCTTTTTTTGAGAGAGTAGCTCTTTTTTCTTATTTTAATTAATATAAAGTTAAGAGTATAATAAGATTATAGTATATTTTTTTTAAGAAAAATAATAGGTAGAATATGTCTCTTGAACCAGAGTATAAAAATAAAATTGTTGGGATATTGACCGTATTGTTCCCAGATGCAAAAATATATCTTTTTGGATCTCGGGCAAGAGGAACGCATTCTGATAGATCTGATATAGATCTTGCAATCGATGAGGGTAAAGTAATAAGACCTGGAAGAATTGGTGAGGCCGTTGGTATGTTTGTAGAGAGTGATATCCCTTATAAAATAGATATAGTAGATTTACATAGTGTTTCTGATAAGATGCAATATTTTATAAAAAAAGAAGGGATTCTATGGAAATCTTAGAGCTTAGGGGTGAAACAGTTTCTCAAGCATTGGGGCAACTGAAAGAAGCGTTTGATATTTTGGAAAAAAATAAACATTCTTACATGTATAAAACAGCGCGGGATTCTTTAATACAAAGATTTGAGTTCAGTTTTGATGCGTTTTGGAAATATCTTAAAGAATATCTTAGAGATGACAGAAAGATTGAGGTAGAGTTTGCAAGTCCTAACAAGACATTTCGCACCTGTTATGAACAAAAAGTGATCACAAATGAAGAGCGTAAAATTTTGATAGATTCTACAAGAGATAGAAATCTTACGTCTCATACGTATAACGAAAAGCTAGCAGAGCAGATAAGTAAAAGAATAGTAGAATATTACGAAGTTATGCGTACTATTATTGATAGATTAGGGGTATAAAAAAATATTTTTTTAAAAAAAATTTTAACGAACCGGCGTGTAAAATATCTTACTCGAGTAAATTTCTTTGTCTATGCTAGTAAATATTTTTGAGATATGGGAAATATTTTTTCCCTTGAGATAAATTTTTCTAATATGGGTATTTTTAATTTTTGAAACAGGAGGTTGCGCAGGGCCTAAGACGTCAATATTAAAATTATTTTGTCTTGCTGCGTGAATAAGGGCCAGCATAAGATTTCCGGCTTCTCTATCGATAAAAGTCTCGTTATTGTTTTTTAGTTCTATTTCTACTAAGCGCCCATAGGGTGGATAATCGAGCATCTCTCGCTTTTCCATTTCATGTTCATAAAACTTGAGATAATCAATCTCGTTTAAATAATCAAATACTCTATGTTCACTCATGGACTGAACTATTACTTTGCTTTTTTCATGATTTCTTCCGGCACGCCCAGCAACTTGAATAAGTTGCTGTAATGTTGTCTCTGTTGCGTTAAACACAGGAAAATGTAAATTTAAATCTGCCCACAAGATTCCCACGAGGGTAACTCGTGGAAAGTGAAACCCTTTGGCGATTGTCTGTGTGCCAACGAGAATATCAAGATTTCCTGCTTCGAAATCTTCCATGGTTTGTTGCCATACTTTTTTCTTTGTTGTTGTATCAAGATCTGCACGCCCAATTCTCGCGTAGGGGAATATTTTTTCCAGTATGGTGACAACCTGCTGCGTTCCAATTCCCTTTTTTAAGAATTCTTTTTTGGAGCATTCTGGGCATGTCTCAGGCATAGTTATCGAGTACTTGCAATAATGACAATTTAATACTCCACCTTTGTGGAGTGTGAGACTTACAGAACAGTTAGGGCAAGTAAAAAGAAAGCTACATTCTTTACATTGGACAAAAAAACTAAATCCGCGTCTATTTAAAAAGATAATTGCTTGTTCTTGTTTTTCTAGGGTATTGTAAATCGCGTTTTCTAGTTCTTGACTGATCCAAAAGTTTCTTCTTATTTTTTTATCACTTAAATATACAGTTTTTATTTCGGGAAAGTTTCCGGAGAATCTTTTTTTTAACTGGAAAAATTTCCAGTTATTTTTTTTTGCGTTATACAAAGATGGTAAAGATGGGGTTGCTGAACCAAGTAAGATTGGGATCTTGTTAATGTGAGCTCGCATGATTGCCGCGTCTTTGGTATTTATTTTTGGGTGCTTTTTCTCTTGGTATCCAGTTTCGTGTTCTTCGTCGACTATTATAAAACCCAGGTTGGCAATGGGAAGCAAAACCGGTATATGCACTCCAATTATTAAGACGGGTGCTCCGTCTAGTAACTTTTTCCAAGCAATTTTTTTATTTTTCACTGTTGTTGCAGAGTGAAAGCTGTGTATTTCTATATTTTCTGGTAATTGTTCGCGCATTATTTTTTCAAACTGGATAGCCAATGTTACTTCTGGAAGAAGTAAAAGAGTAGATTTTCCCAGCTCCACAGTATGGGTAATTAATTTTTTATATACTTCGGTTTTTCCCGAGCCGGTTACCCCATGTAGTACAGTTGGTTGGTATATTTGTTCTGTAATTTTTTCTTGTAAAAAGTTGGTAACTTTTTGTTGTTCCTGGGTTAACTTTATTTTTTTTAAGATTTTATTATTTTTCTCTAGATCTTTTTTACTTGTGCTACGCACTGATTTATTAGCTTGCTCCAGAAACGTTCTTGTTCTTTGTAAAAAATGTAACTTTGGTATTTGGTGATACTGTGCAAGTTTATTTATAAACTGGTCATAGTTTATGTCTTGGGGAAATTTTTCTATAGTTATGGCTTCACGTATTTCAAATTTTTCTTGCGTCTTTGCAAACTGATTGAGAACTAATGCAGAAGTTTCCCTATTTCTAATAGGTACACGTACAATCTTGCCTACAAGATTTTGTTTGGTCCAATTTTCTGGAACTTTGTATGTGAGTGGTCGACTAAACCCTTTAAGAAGTCTTACTTTTATAAACATAGTTTTTAGTGTATAGGTTTTTTTGCTTTTTTTTAAGGGGGAAAGTTAATGGATTTGGTGTTTATCAAATTCGCTTTTTCATGTTATCAATGATAATTTAATTAGAGTTGATGATAGTTGATTTGGTGGTAGTGCAGAAAGAGTTTGAATAATGGCTAAGGGAAGAAAATTTGATCCTGAAAAGACTGTTTTTTTGATAGATGGGTCATCGTTTTTGTATAGAGCATATTATGGACTAAGACCTTTGCATACCAGTAAAGGTGAGCCGGTACAGGCGGTGTATAGTTTTTGTAGAATGATCAAAAAATTGATCAGTAAATTTGGTGCAAAATATATTTCACTTGTTTGGGATAGTAAGGGTAAAACGACGCGCCATGAGATGTTTGAAGATTATAAAGCGACCCGTCAGGCGCCACCGAGTGATATTTTTGATCAAAAAGAGTGGATTTTGAAAATAGCAGATAAAATCGATCTTAACCAGTTATCCCAGTCGGGAATAGAAGCTGATGATATAATTTATTCTCTGGGGAAAGAGTTTGAGAAAAAAGGATTTGATGTTGTTGTTGTAACGCTTGATAAAGACATGGGTCAAATGCTCAATGAGCACGTATTTATGTACGATGCGTTTAAAGATGTAATTACAGATGTGCCAAAGTTTGAAGAAAAAATGGGGTTTTCTGTGAGAAAATTACCATTTTATTTTTCCCTTTTGGGTGATGCTTCTGATAATATTCCTGGGGTGAGAGGAGTTGGTAAAAAAGGAGCATTAGAGCTGGTAAATCAATTTGATTCTTTAGAAGATCTTTATAATAATTTGGATAAAGTAATAAGGCCCAGAGCAAAAAAAGCGTTAAAAGAAAATAAAGAAAACGCTTTTTTGAGTAGAAAATTATTTTTATTGCAAGATGTTAAAACAGGTGTTACAGAAAAAGATCTTTTATTTGATCCCAAAAATTGGATAAACGCGCGTGATATTTTTCAAGAACTTGAGTTCAAAACGTTATTAAAAGAGATAGACAAAGATAAGCAATTACATTCCCAAGTGATGAAACAAAAGTTTGCACATTGGGAAAAATATAATTTTATTTGCGTAACTCAAGAGCGAGAATTAAAAGAGCTTTGTTATAAAATAAAAGAAAAAAAAACTTTTGCAATAGACACAGAGACAGATGGGAAAAGTCCATGGTTGTCTAATTGCGTGGGAATCTCTGTGTGTGTTAAAGAAGGGGAGAGTTATTATGTTCCCACAAAAACACAAAGTGTTTTTGATTCAGGGTACAGTATTTTGGAAGAATCTCCACATGGAATACTGGGTGAGCAGAGTAATATGTTTTCTTCAGTTGCAGTGCAAAAGCAAGGGGAGCAGCATTTATCTAAAGAACTTGTGCTTCGTTATTTAAAACCCATATTTGAGAATGAAAAGATTGGTAAGTTTATGCACAATGCAAAGTTTGATATGCATGTGCTTTCTCGTATAGGCATAGAGACAAAAGGTTTAGCGTTTGATACATTACTCGCTGCTCGATTAGTTGCAAAAGACAAAAGAAGAAATGGGTTAAAAGAGCTTTCTATAAAATATTTTGATGAGCCTATGTTGACGTATGATGAGGTAGTCAAATCAAATAAATATAAAGATTTTTCTTATGTGCCACTAGAGTTGGCAACTATGTATGCCGCTGCAGATGCGCATCAGACGTATAAATTAACCAAAGTATTAAAAAAAGAATTAAAAGAAGATAAACTGCAGGTATTATTTGAGAGACTCGAGATGCCGCTGGTAACTATTTTGTATGAAATGGAGAAAACAGGGATTATTCTTGAGCCCAAAAAACTAGAAAAATTAAGCAAAAGTATAAATAAAGAGCTATTAACCATAGAGCAAAAAATTATAGCTCTTGTTGGAATAAAATATGCAGGAATAAATCTTAACTCACCAAAACAGATTCAAGAACTTCTTTTTGAGCATTTGAAGTTGCCGACACAAAAAATGAGCGCAAAATCAACTGGTTATTCTACTGATCAAGAAGTATTGAGAAAACTTTCTGAATTACATCCAGTTCCTGGGTTAATTGTGAAATATCGTGAGTTTACTAAGCTTAAAAATACGTATATCGATGCGTTACCTACGTATATAAATCCAAGTACAGGAAGAATTCATACAACGTTTAATCAAATGGACGTAGTAACGGGGCGATTGTCAAGTTCTGATCCTAATTTGCAAAATATTCCTACCGATTCATCGGGATATGGACTAAAAATTAGAGAGGCATTTGTTCCAAAACGGGGAAATATGTATTTATCTGTTGATTATTCTCAGATAGAGTTGCGAGTACTTGCACATTTTTCTGGAGACAAAGCTTTGGTTAAAGCCTTTTTAGAAAACAGAGACATTCATGTAGAAACTGCTTCTAAATTATTTGATATTCCATTTGATAAAGTTACACATGATCAGCGACAGATTGGTAAGCGTATTAATTTTAGTATTTTATACGGTTTGACTCCCTATGGGCTTTCGAAAGATATGAAAATACCTGTTTCAGAGGCAAAAAAATATATAGACACTTATTTTGCCCAATATCCAGATGTTTCCAAATGGATGGAGAAAGTTGTTCAAGAAACGAAAAAAAATGGCTATGTAACGACCATTGGAGGACGCAGAAGATATATTCCGGGTATATACGAGAAAAACAAAACATTATATGATCTGGCCAGAAGAGTTGCTATTAATACAAAAGCCCAAGGAACAGCAGCTGAGATTATGAAAAAAGGGATGATATTGGTGAGTAGAGAGCTTACTAAAAAAGGGCTTGATGTACAAATATTACTCCAAATACATGATGAATTGTTGATATCTGTGCCCAAAAAGCAAAAAGCTGAAACTGAAAAAGTGGTCAAAGAGGCTCTTGAGGGAGTCGTTAGCTGGAAGGTTCCCCTGGTGGTCACCATAAGGTTTGGCTCCAGTTGGGCAGCAGTAACTAAGTAAAATAAGATATATTTTAAAAAAAAATAATAATTTCTTGACTATTTTCTAATTTATGGGATACTGATATTAGAATGTTAGTCACTAAATGGGGGCTATAATATTTCCATTTATACGTCTAATAAGCAATATTTGAATGTTAATTAAGAATATAAGTGTTGTGGTTCGAGCTGGAGGTTTTTCTATCTTTTCGCTGTAAAGGCTTACTTGCATTTACAGTTATTTGTGGGAAATGGGGTTTTTCTCCTCTCGACCACCCGTTTTATTTGTGTGAAATGGGGTTTCCGAGCATCCTGAGCGAGACGAAGGGCTCTCGACCACCCGTCTTTGCCTTTGGCCACGGAGGACAAGGCCCGTTTTTAGAAAAATTTGACTTTTTTGCTTATGTATAGCATAATGATCATAAGTATGGTTATAAAAGTTCCAAAAATCATATCTACTTTACAGATTCATGATTAATTATTTAAAAGGATAAAAATGGCAACGAGTAAATCTGGTGGTTCCACGTCGAATGGACGCGATAGTCAAAGTAAAAGATTAGGCGTCAAATTGTTTGAAGGGCAGAGAGTTTTTGGTGGAGAAATTGTTGTACGCCAACGGGGTACCAAATATCATCCTGGTAAGGGTATATCCAGAGGTGGTGACGATACTCTATTTGTAACAAGGGAAGGTGTTCTTAAGTTCCATTATGGACCAAAGGGGCGTAAGTATATTTCTGTACTGCCAGCTTCTTCCTGAAGGTTCACGTATAATAAATTGTTAATTAATTTTGGTAAAGTAAAAATGAAACTTAACTGTATCGGAGAGTGATATGTTTGATTTTCTAAAATATCGTTATGTTTGTTTGACTATTTCAACTCTTGTAATTTTTGCTATATTTGGAGTTTTTGCTTATAAAGTAAAAACAAAAGGCGAGGCTTTTAATTATAGTGTTGATTTTCAGGGTGGAACGCAGATTTTGCTAAAGTTTAAAAATCCGGTAAGTTCTGCAAAAATTCTTGAAATATTAGAGAAAAAAGGTTTTGCTGGTGCTGCAACTCGTGAGTTTGCAAAAGATGAAGTACTTATTCGTGTAAAAGAATATTCAAAAAATACTAATGCGTTAGCGGCAAAAGTAATTGGGTATATAAAGACGGTCCTTCCAGATAATCAAGCAGAGATTTTACAGACAGACGCTATAGGACCTGGGATTGGCAAAGAGATACGCTGGAAATCTATCCGCGCAGTCTTGATAGCATTATTACTCATGTTGCTTTACATTATGGTAAGATTCTGGTCTATAGGTTTTGCTTTAGGATCTGTTGCAGCGCTATTGCATGATGCTATAATGATGTTGGGAGTTTTCTTATTCTTCAACTTAGAGATATCAGTAAATGTTATAGCTGCAATACTTACTGTGTTAGGTTATTCGATAAACGATACGATTGTTATATTCTCCAGGATACGGAGTAATATGAAGTCTATGCATGGTACACCTATTGTAGATATAGTAAATACAAGTCTTAATCAGACATTGAAACGCACATTGCTTACCAGTATATCAACATTACTTACGGTTAGTGCCTTATTTTTCTTGGGTGGTGAAGCTCTCAGAGAGTTTTCACTTGCCTTAATGATTGGTATATTTTTTGGAACCTATTCATCAATTTATATTGCAAGTCCTGTAATGATATTGTTTTATAAGCCTGATGACAAATAAGTTTGCATATGAGTGTCTTTGTATTTCTAGGTTTTTTGAGGGGTAAAAGGCTTACCCCCCGATAAGGATTTATATGTTTTTAAAAAGTTTAATTTTTAATAGGAGGTTTTTGTGAAAGACCAACAAGATGAAAAGAACATCCTTCGTCAGGCTTCCGCTGACGCCAAGGCTATGGCGGACAGGCAGGATGAGCGGGTGAAGGTGAAGCCTGCGGGGCAACAGGATCAGGCTGCCCAAGAAAAGCCTAAGAAAAAAAGAGGTAGAAAGCCAAAATCTGAGACACAAAAAGTTATAGAAAAGAAGGAAGTGAAAAAAAAATTAATTTCTGAGCCTGAAAAAACAGCAGTTTCTGTAGGGCAAGAGGTAAAAGAGCAAAGGCAGTCCTCTTATCCTTCGAAAACAAAGGTTACGCAGTCTCTTCGAAACTCAGGACACAGCGGGGGTTATGGCGCACAGGTTGGGACGCAGCAGGGTGCAGTGCCAGCCTCAGAGGGCAAGGAATATACTCAAGCAAGGCGTCCTGCGTATGGCCAGCAAGATTACAGAACAAATGGGTCAGGTAGGCAAAATGGCGGGAAATCTTATAACAAAGCTATGGAAAGACAGCAGCAAGAAGCAAAATACATGGCATTTGTAAAATCTATACAAGATATGCCGAAAGAAGAGTTAAGAAGCTTTTCATTGGCAGAGCTTAACAATATTGCACGAAGATTAGGTATGGTTGGTGCAAGTTTGATGACAAAAGATAAGCTGTTTAATAAAATTTTAGAAGTGAGAGATAATCCTGATACAGAAGAGGTAGTAACTGGTGTACTAGAAAAATTACCAGATGGTTTTGGATTCTTGAGATCTCCTCGATTTGATTATATTTCAGGGCCAGATGATATTTATATATCTCCATCTCAAATAAGACGTTTTGGTCTAAAAACAGGAGATACGGTTTCTGGCACTATAAGAAAGCCAAAAGATGGTGAAAAATATTTTGCACTTTTAAAAGTGGATAAAGTAAACCATAAGGATCCGATACATGCAGGAGATAGGCTAAACTTTGATCGTTTGTCTCCATTGCATCCAGATAAAAAGTTGGCGCTAGAGCACGATTCTTCTATCATTTCAACGCGATTAATCGATATATTTTCTCCGATAGGAAAAGGGCAAAGGGGTCTTTTAGTTGCGCCTCCAAAAGTAGGTAAAACCGTGCTTCTAAAAGATATTGCGTTATCTTTGCAGGTAAATCATCCTGATGTATATTTGATTGTTCTTCTCATTGATGAGCGTCCTGAAGAGGTGACAGATATGAGGCGAACTATTGAGAGTGAAAATGCAGAGGTGATAAGTTCTACCTTTGATGAATCTGCAAATAGGCACGTTCAAGTTGCAGAGATAGTACTAGAAAAAGCAAAGCGTATGGTTGAAGCAGGTCTTGATGTGGTTATTCTTTTAGATTCTATTACTAGATTGGCACGGGCATATAATACTATAGCGCCTGCATCAGGTAAAGTGCTTACTGGTGGTATTGATGCAAATGCACTTCAAAGACCAAAGAAATTTTTCGGTGCTGCGCGATATTTAGAAGGTGCAGGATCACTTACCATTATTGCAACTGCATTGGTAGATACTGGTTCTAAAATGGATGAAGTGATTTATGAAGAGTTTAAAGGAACTGGTAATATGGAAATGCATATGACTCGTAAGCTTTCCAATAGAAGGATATATCCAGCGCTTGATCTTCTTGCTTCTGGTACAAGGCGTGATGATCTGTTGCAACCAGAAGGCTTTTTAAATAAAGTTTGGATATTACAAAGATTCTTAGGGACTCTTAACGTTATCGAGGGTATGGAATTCTTAGTCGATAAGATGAGGAAGTTCAAAACAAACGAAGAGTTTATGGAGTCTATTAATAAGAAATAAGAAAAGTAATAAGAAGTAAAAAAATAAATTACCCCTGATGAACGTCGGGGGTTTTTTAACTTTGATTTTTGTTTTTCCTGGGAGTATTATATATCAGAAGTTGAGAGTTTGATTTAACTTTTTATATTTACCCAGGGAGAAGCAGATGAAAAAGTTTTTTTTAGTTCTATTTCTTTTTTTCTCACTAATATCTGTATATAGTGTTGCGTCAGATGTGCGAGTGGATGATGGTGTTAGTATTATGGAGAATATCTTTAGTGAAACTGATTTTCAAAATTATTTGATTAAGTATCGTGATGATGGAAGGTTTATAGGTGCTCTTTTTTTAAATGAAAATAATTTTGGGCATACTATAAAAGTATTTAATGTGCATACACAAGAACAGGTATTTGAGTTTAACGATAAAGATAAAAAGGTCGTGAATTTTGTTTTCAAAAGGGATGCGATTGTTGTGTACTACAAGTCAACACTTTGGGAAGAAAAAATTGCGTATGATTTGTATACTGGACGAGTGGTCAGGAGGTATTCTTCTTGGTTGGGGTATAATTAATAATTATCATGCCCCTGCGGGGGCGTAAAATTGGGGTGGGGCATAATTAGCGGGTTTTCTATTTGGGTTTAATATTGTGCAAAATAAATGCTTGACTTGGTTTTTGTTTTGCGTATACTGTTCATGTAGACATAGATATTTGTGGCATAGTTGTAGCTATGCTTTTATTTTTTTATTAACCCCATTTTCATGCTAGGAGAAATACATGAAAAAAAATACAGCGATACTATTATCGTTTTTTATGCTCGTTGGAGCAGGTTCAATTCGTGCTGAAGAAGAAAAAGCAGTAGTTTCACCAGCTGCAGTAGTTGATGCATATCAACATATTGTTGCTAGCAATAAAGAGTGCAATAACTTCAGTATTAAATTTAACGAAAAACGAGATGTAATGGGCGTACTTCTCAAAGATAGCAATAAACTTATTATTGTTGATTTGAATTCAATGAAAGTTTTGGATTATCCAAAGCAAGAGAATGCTGGCAAGATCACAGGTTTTAGTTTTAATGCTCGTAAAGTTGTTGTGAAATATTCAAGTTGGTTGGGCAAGAGCAAATCTCACTGTGTAGATTGTTGCAAAAAAAGGGCTGCAACAAAAGGAACAAAAAAAATTGATATCGATGCACTTGATGATCAAAGAGCAGTAGATTCAGCAGCAATTTTAGAAAAGATTTTAACAGGAAACAAAGATTGCGAAACTATTACCATTAAATATGGCAGCAAAAATCAGTTTATTGGCATTTTGCTTCATGATGATGCAAATGCAATATTTGTTTATGATTTGCAAAATTTACAAAAGAACCCTTTTATATTGTATCCACCTACAAAAATCGGTGATTTTGAGATTGAAATAAGTAAAGATAAAAATGGAAAAGAGACAAATCTTCTTGTTCTTTGCTATGCAGATGTATTTAAGAGTAAGGAAAAGGTAAACCTTGATTCTGATGAATATGAATCTACAGAATCAAAAACTGGTTGGGGTCTTTTTCCAGCTAAAGGGCACGTATAATTAGTGCGTTTGTACGCTATATAAAAAAGTAAAAGAGCCTCGCATTTTATGCGGGGTTTTTTTGTGCTAAAGAGCATAAAAAAGAAGTGGAAAGAGTTTGTGACATGGTTTATTCAAAAATATCAAGATCAAAAGTATCAAATTTTCCCTGTTGAAATTTGTAAGCGCCAACTAATGCTATCATGGCTGCATTATCAGTGCAATATTTTGGCGAGGGGGCAAAAAATTGTATGCCTTGTCTTTCACATAACTGTGTTAATCTTTGTTTAATATACTTGTTACAAGCAACGCCGCCGGCCATAGTAACTGCTTTTGCTTGTGGATAATTTTTAAGTGCTATTTTAATCTTTTGTGTAAAGATATCTGCAATGCAGACCAAAAGTGAGCTGGCAACTTCTTTTTTTAATGTTTGGTTGTGAGGTTTCAAAAACTGTTTCTTTGCCATGTCGTACGCATTTTTTTTCACGAGATCATACAATACTGCGGTCTTGAGTCCTGAAAAGCTAAAATCTTTTCGATCCTTTTTTCCTCGTGGATAATTGTAAAAATCTTTAAACTCAGCTTCACGTGCTAAATGTTCGATTATAGGGCCACCTGGATATCCTAGTCCCATCATTTTTGCTACTTTATCAAACGCTTCACCTGCTGCATCATCTAATGTTTGGGCAATAAATTTATATGAACCGAAACCTTGAACTAAATACAGTGAAGTGTGCCCACCAGAGGCAGTTAAGCATAGATGAGGGAACGGAACATTGTGTTCCAAAAGAGGTGAAAATGCGTGAGCCTCTAGATGGTTAATCCCAATGAGTTTTTTTTTCGCTCCAAAAGCGAGAGCTTTTGCAAAACAGACTCCCACTAGCAGTGAGCCTGGTAACCCAGGGGTTTTTGTCACTGCGATTGCATCTATATCATCTAAAGAAACTTGTGCCTCTTTGAGTGCGCATTGCACTATGGGTGTTATTTTTTCAAGTTGTGAGCGTGAGGCAATTTCTGGAACAACCCCACCAAACTGTTTATGGTGATCTATTTGAGAGTAGGTGACATTTGATAATACTTTACGCTTTTTTGTATAGTATACTGCTGCAGAGGTTTCATCACAAGAGGTTTCTATTGCAAAAATAAGTGGCACGTTTTTCCTTATATTATAATTTAAATTTATGCTGAATCTGCAGGATTTGCCATTACCATAACAAGTTTTTTCTCTGCTTCAAGCTTTACTTCGGGTTTAGGTTTTATATGTGAGAGAGTTAGGAAGTCGATAGAGGCCATTATAAGTGTATTTGCCTCTTCAAGAAGTTTAGCTTGAGAGCCTGCACGTGCTAAAATATCTTTTTTAATTATGATTTTTGGAAGTTCTAGATTGTTGCCGCCTTCAAGTTTTTCTACATATTCAGGGTTAAAAACAATGAGTAATGTATTGTCTGGTATTATACCATCTTCATGGACTTTTAGGCGGGTAATTTTCCATGAAAATTCTTCTTTCTCGTTTTTGTTATTTTGGGCAAGATGATGTTTTGGTGTTCGGTTTGTTTGAATCATTTGGATGCGGTAAAATTTGGGATTTTCTTTAGGGTTAACAGTAAGATTTCGTACGGTATTATCTTCAACTTTAGCTTTTATATTTTGGGTAATTAAAATGTAAAAATGACTGCACGCCTTATCTTCAGAAATAGTAAACTGTATTTTGTTTGCAGTATGATCAGTTTCCGGTTTGATTTTTATACCTCTTCGATAGAGAGATATTTGGGGAATGGGTTTTACATCTTGAGGGAAAATAATATTTCCTACAAAAAGATTTTTATCAAAAGAATAGATGTCCCAGCTTATTAATTTGTGACTATAGATCGACATGCAAATTACTATAATAATTTGCAGAGTTTTGTTGCTCATTTTGCACCCCACTTTGCATAAAAATGATTTAACGACTATACTAACTATCTAGAAGATAGACTATAGTAAAATAAGAATTTTATCAATAAATAATATTATCATAAACAGGAATTATAGCATGAAAAAGATTATAAAAAAGACGATAAAGAAACTTAAAAAATTTTTGAAAAAATTGGTAACAAAAGAAAAAAGCCCAAGGGTGTTGGCAATCTCTTTTTGTGTGGGGGTGTTTATAGCTTTTTCTCCGTTCATATTTTTACATACAGCAATGATTTTTGCAATCTCTTGGATGTTTTCTCTTAACTTTGCTGTTGTATTTTCAGCTTCTTTTTTTGTGAATAATCCTTGGACAATGGTTCCGCTTTATTCAACAAATTATTTTTTTGGTGAAATTTTTCTTCAGAAAGTTTTAGGGTTAAATACTTTGAGCCTTAATCCTGTCTGGATGGAACCGGTTAATAATCTAATCTGCAACTATGTAGGAATATCTGGTATATCGTTTTGGTCCTTTATTATAGGGGGAAATTTGCTTGGATTGCTAATAAGTGTTATACTATATCCCATAGTGCGGTTTATTTTTGAGCGCATGTCTCCTCTTGATTCCTCTCTTGGCAAGGGTTCCCTCCAAAGGCTCCGGGCCCAGCGGGACAGGCAGGGGGTGTCAGGGTAGGCTTTTCAGAGCAGGTAGCTTTTTGTAGGGTCACAATGTGCCTAAATTAGTTTATGTAAGAATAAAATGGTAAGTAAAATTATGGTGTTTTTATGAAGGTTATCGCGAAAAATAAAAAAGCATTTCATGATTACGAAGTCTTGGATACAATCGAGGCAGGTTTGGTGCTCACGGGAGACGAAGTAAAGTCTTTACGTGCAGGAAAAGTTTCTTTAGTTGGGGCATTTGCCACAATTCATAAAGGGGAGCTTTTTATGATCAACTGCAATATCTCAGCGTATTCCCATGCATATGATAAACAGGAAGATCCAACGCGAAGCAGAAAGCTTCTTCTTCATAGAAAAGAGATAGATAAGATCATTGGTGATATCTCCAAAAAGGGTGTTACCATTGTACCACTTAAACTTTATTTTAAAAAAGGTAAAGTAAAAGTTGAGCTTGGGATTTGTAAACATAAAAAAGCAAGAAGTAAAAAACAGGAGTTAAAGGAGCGGGATATTAGGCGTGAGACTTCACGTGAATTACGAGGTAAATATAAATTTTAAGGGACTTGCGCAAGCCCCTTAATTATTATTATTTATTTTTATACCGGCTTTGCCGGTATAGTTATATTAGCTCTTTAAGATCATCTTGATAATATTTTTCGATTTTTGTTATAGTATTATCGAATACTTGTGTTAATTTTGTTATTTCGCCAACACTTTTTTGCCCGTTTCTTTTTGCAAATTCTAATATAGTGTCTCGCTCAAAATAAAGCTGTTCAAGTTTTTCGCATATCTCTTGTAAGTGTTTCTCTAATTCTTGATTATTGCACTCTAGTTTTATGAGTGATAATGCTACGTATTTTGTTTTAATAGCTTGTTTTATTTGATTTTGTATATGATATAGTTTTTCTTTTAATGTGTTTATTGACATATCTTCTGTTGATATGTCTACAGCAGGTTTAGCTGTCTTTTGTTTTGTCTCTTGTTTTGCACGTAATATACTTTTTGATTTTTTTTTCATGTACTTTGCTGCTATTTTCTTTATAAGAGCATCTATAGTAAGTTTTGTTCTTGATTTATAAACGCCTATTGCTCTTTTTATTTCTCTTTCAAGAGTAGAGTCATCGATGTTAACTTGTACGCAAGATATAATATACGCTTTGAGTTGTGCTATTTTTTCTGGTTCATTTTTTTTCCATTGAACGTATGTTTTTGCATCAAGTATGTCATCAGGGTTTATCTGGTCATCTGCACAAATGTGTGTATGTGCAGATATGCAAAATATTGCAATAGCGAGCAATGCAAATCTTTTTAGCTTCATAATTCTCCTCTACAGGGTTAAAAAAATATTAACATAAGATATCACGTTTATTAGTTTAAAAAAGATTTAATAAAATAATCAATTTTTTTGTTTTACGTGTTGTGCGTAACATAAAACAGTTGTTTCTGTTAGAAAACTTTTGGAGATTGGGTGCTTTAGGTGTCTTCTTCTAGAGGGTTTTTTGGAGATTAAAAAACTTGACATTGGGTGCTTTATGGGTTACAATAAGAATAGATAGGCAAGAGAGCCTAAAAAATTAGAAAAAATTTGAAATGTCCAAGATTCAGTCTTGGAGCCTGCACTGAGTAGGCTTCGTAGAAGACGTATCGAAGTGGGGGCGTACTGGCTTCGTCCTTCGTTACGATGCTATGCATCTACTCTGGATGCACGGGTGTTGTATGTAGGCAAAGTTTAGTATGCGTCTGAAAAATTTGAAATGTCCGGGGGCGTACTGGCTTCGACGTGTTGTTGAAAGCTTTGAGAGCATGCCGAGCTTTGTCTAAGTGCTCGTAAAACAATTGGGCGAAATAATAAATGCAAACCGAACGGTTTCAAACGGAGTTAATATGGGTATGGGCTTAGCCTAATCTCTCTAATTAACTTAGTTCTTGTCAGGATAGCGTGTCTATCAGTTAGACTGACTCGTATAATAACAAGATAGAACTGTCAGGGTAGAGTTTTTAGTTTTGTATCCTGGTTAGTATCACTAAACTGGCTTATTTGTGATACTCCTGTCTTTAGAGTAGCAAATGAGTATAAATAGAGACTAAGCATGTAGCGCTTAATGTTTGACGCGATGCGGACATGGGTTCGACTCCCATCGCCTCCACCAAATTTTGCCTCTGGCAAAATTTGC
>Ga0180433_10002886_pt1 | contig 25922 bp, 17 predicted proteins | sample SS_ome_8_FD_132980 | JGI IMG/M metagenome (GOLD analysis project Ga0180433, IMG submission 132980) | Hypersaline lake sediment archaeal communities from the Salton Sea, California, USA - SS_1_D_1 metaG | ecosystem: Environmental > Aquatic > Non-marine Saline and Alkaline > Hypersaline >... | reverse complement strand
CTTGAATATCCTCAACCAGAAAAAGGGCAAGTCATCGCTAAAAAGCCTGCAAAGAAAAGCATGCATGTCGCTTAAATTCGCCTCGACTCTGATAAAAGACTATTTTCATGCGTAGGCCCTGGGTGACCTACTCTATCAAGTCGTGTTTTATGCGCAAATTGCTAAAGAAGAAGAGCAATTTAGTTTTGATGATTTACCTTTAGAAATGCTAACTAAACACGAAGAGCGTATGCCAACGGCACAAGCTCGCAGCCAAATGACAGCTGATGAAGTTAATGATTTGTGGGAAGCACGTAAGCGTGAGAAACACTGCGATAAGCAAAGTGTGCTCGACGACGTTATTCAAACCTTACCTGCACTACAGCGCGCGTACAAAATACAAAGCCGCGCATCCAGCATCGGTTTCGATTGGCCTGACTTTGAGTATATCTTTGAAAAGCTAGAGGAAGAATCACACGAAGTGCAAGACGCGATGCATAAACAAGCACCGCACGAAACGTTAACTGCAGAGATTGGTGACTTGATTTTTACATGCGTGAACATCGCTAGAAGGTTAGATGTTGACCCAGAATATGCGCTACGTAAAACCTGTGAAAAGTTTGATAGACGCTTTCGTCACGTCGAGCGTTATATGCGAGCAAGCGATGATAAACTTTCCTTTGACAAACTACTCACTTATTGGGATGAAGCAAAAACTCGCGAATGACCTACTTAAAATACTTCACAACCAGTGCTTCTAATGTCTTAAAATTCTCTGCCATTTGAGCTTCTCGTAACCAATCTGCTCGTCGCTCTAATGTGCGCGCATAGTATTTTGCAAGCTTACGTGCTTGTAAAACCGTACGATACTCTCCATCGGTCTTTGCCAAATCGCGCAAATGCTCGAGGAATAGCTGACCTATCTTAGTTACAGTGGGTACCGTGAATGTTTCACCACGCGACTCAGCCGAGAGCTTTTGAAACAACCAGGGTTGTCCGACACTCGCCCTTGCAATCATGACACCAGCGCACCCGGTATGTGTTTTGATTTTAGTGAGGGTACCTAGACATGCCACATCACCGTTCGCAAACACAGGAATAGTCGCCTTATCATTGACTGCTTTAATGGCATCTAGGCGATTATCGACGTCATAACGCTCAGTCCAGTGACGACCATGAACAATCATGAAATCAGCTCCCCCCTCTTGAATGGCATCAAGTACTGCTAGCATATCATGATCAACCGCCGGCTCTGCGACTCGTATTTTTACAGATATTGCACAATGACTTGCTTGTCGCATACTACGTACACAATCAAATAACCGTTCAGGATCCATTAACAAACGACTACCAATACCTTTTTTACGTATTTTCTGTACAGGACAGCCACAGTTCAAATCGATAATATCTGCACCTATTTCTTGTAACCGTTCACAGGAGCGTGCTAACTCATCAGGTTCGCGTCCTGCTATTTGGTAACATGTAACCTTCTCTGCAGGACTTCGCGCCAAGTAGCGGTCTTGAGGACCTTTATAATGGAGCAAGGTCTTAACTGACAACATCTCGGTTGTGCAAAATCCAACACCCCCAAAGCGCCATGGCAACTGACGCATCGCCGCTGTGCTATAACCTGCCAGAGGACCTTGTACAACATTACTACTCAATGTTATACGCCCAAGTTTTAAGGGTTCAAATAGCTTTTCTTTACCAGAAAGGATTGACGTAGTTTTCATGAATACCTATAATAGCTGTCCTTGATGGAAGTAATTTGGTCTATATTACACGATCAAAAGTCGTTAGTACATTTGATGCCATGTAATAATCGCTTGGCTTACCTCATGATGTATAAGAAGGGAAAGCAATAACAAATGTCTAGTCTAACTGATGAATTTCCACACTTGGAACTCGCCAGAATCCTACATCTCTTGTATAACAGTACGCGATTTCGTAAAGAGGTGGATAACCCTGATGTCTTCGTTGAATTATTCACAGCCTTCGTCAACCCTGATGCCATAACAAAAATACGTGAAGAATACGAGCAGGCATGCTCAAGCTTATCCATGCCGGACAAAGGGAAGCTAGAAGAAAGATTATGGACGATGGGCTTGTGTCTTCGTGATATCGGAGTGCTTGAAAAGTTAGCAATCATCATCCCCAAAAAGCAGAAGCACTTTGCTATTGAATATCTACTGTGGATAGCGAGTGTCTACGTTAAAAAAACCTCACGTGAAGACGCGAAGCCACTGACCGAACAAATGCTAGCTGACGTCTTTGACGAAAAAAACATAAAATTCATGATGGCTGTAAGTCACTATGTTACCTTTCAGAGTCTTCTCAAAAGCTTCGCTTGCAAACAAAACAATGTTGATCTCAGTCCAAATGAGATACGTCAAATACTCGACCCTCTCTTACTTATCTACGCTGAACAAAGGTTTAATCCCACGCACAAAAGTTCTAGAGCTAAAGTAACAAAACTCAATGCGCTAAAAGTCACACTTGCGGAGGCCTTATTTTCCCGACACACTGACTCAACGGTATGGCACTATATTTGTAAACTAGATAGTACAAAACACCAGTACTCTCTTTTCAGACTCAAATTTCCGCTCATAAGCATTGCCTATGAATTAAATCATATAAGCTTTCAGAAACTTAACTTGGGTGGCAGGAAACAAGTGTTAAGCCTGCCAAAACAAACACCCCCCACCCAAGCCGAGATTAACAAATTCTCCCGCATTCCTACTGCTTACTTAACAACTTTTAGTAAAAAATATGCCAAAGACCTCAAAAAAGAATTCAAGGCTACTCTCGATAATTGGCAACATGTACTTTCATTACCCCCTTTTAGTCAAATTGCAGAAACCCTGCTTGAGCAAATACGTAAGAAAGTACTGGCTCAATTAATAACTTACCAAAAACCCGAATTTAGACCAGAAAGCATGACAAGGAGCACGCTCTCTCCAGACATGATAAACTTCATTTCCAACACAAAGCGTCAATCAATACTGTCTCATCTGTTCGGCTCTAAACTAGCTGAATTAACTGCTGTTCACACTTACGGCCAAGCGTTATTAAGAAGCACCAGGCTTCTTCCTGTAACCGAAGGGGAGGCAACCCTCACTCTATATGAAATACTAGCTAGAATATCAAACCTCGAAACGCTTTCTTACGATGCTTTTTTTTCCCTTCATGCCTATTTTTTACAAAGGACTGCTGTTCCTCCTCAGGCTCAACTCGTTCTACCAACTAACTTAGCAGCCGTGCCGCAAACTGAAATATTACGAATACTCTTTCATTTAATTGGTGGCAAAGTAACGCTCAATACCCATGATAAAAAAAGTAAAGACATCCAGATGTCTACTCTAAAGGCCACGTGCTCGAGTACTTTCAATGTACGATATGTCTTTTTGGCGTTAATCATGTCTCGCATCAAACCCACTAGGGCCTTTATCAACAATTTAAATGGAACAACGCGATCTCTAATCATAAATTCTTACTTATCGTTTATCGAAAGATGGTGTGATTTTTGGACTACTCACCGCGGTCAACTGCCGATAAAAGCAATTGACACATACATATCATTTGCATCACAAACAAAAAAAACTTTATCTAAAAGCAGTAGATCTCAACTCGCAATCTGGCTAAACGCATATAAAATACCTGAAAGCCGCTTAACAGAGATCGTTCAGAAAATTGATACATTCGTTTGCCAAATGCAAGATACTAAACGCATTTGGTCAGCAAGTATTAAGCTTGAACAAAAGCTGGCAGAAAAAATTGCTCCTAAAGCAGGCCTTGTACTTCCAGCCATAGATGATGCCAGGCAAGAGTCAGCAGTGCAATATAACCGTTACTTCGGAGCATGGTTGCCCTTAGCTAAATACAATGAAAAACACCTTTCTAAGCATGATCATGAAGCGGTGGTTAGTGATACAATATCTCGTTTCAGAACAATGCCAGAAGTAGGCACCTCTGCTGTTGACAGATATTACATAGAGTTATGCAAGTTTCCAACAAATCAAAAACCTAATAAAGCTCTAACTCTACTTTTAAACCATTTCTTATTTACAATAATAAACACCAAGTCTCCACACGCAATCAAACGCTGCAAATTCCTCTTAAGTTGCCTTCATACACATGCAACCAAGAACATTACCAATAAAGACTGCCGCACTTTCATCTACAGCTACACCATGCTTGGGAAACTTATCTGCCGCGTACTCCAGCGAATAAGCCCGGTAACTTCTATAAGTGAACACCCGCTACCACCATTAAATGATAAAAATATTCGCTTGAACTTACCTATACTTCGACAAGCGCTTGGCCTTTTCAATGTCTACGTAAGAAAAAATGCATATAAAAGTCCCTCAATTCCATACCGTCATCTGTCGGCGCTACTACTCACTGCCGGTATCAATAACTTTTTAGATCAGCTCGACACGCGGGCAGCCAAAGCTGAAAAATTCTATATTAATACAATATTCCATCAATTCTACTTGGACAACAATACAAACGGCTTTACTCACCTTCTAAAGACTAACATTAAATTTTTCTTAAGCCCCGCAAACAGATACCCTATTGACTCAAGGCGACCGAATTATAGCAAAAAATATTTTTTCCCTTACTTCTCTGACCCAAGTTGGTACGAGCCGCTCGCTGGTTTCATCGAAAAATATTTTAATGACTTGTTTGACGTAGATACATTAGTAGATTTACTTACTATACTTGATAATGAAGAGTGTTACGGTATTCGTCTACACCTTATCTTGAACTGTCCTAATGAACTATCTCGTCAAATAGCCCCTAAAGTAAAATTCAGCGATACCTTCAAAAAACACATTCTAGAGTCATACCTTGTTTCGAATAAAACTTGGCATGATAAAAGAAACAGATATATCCTTGTTTCAACTTCAAACTATTTTGATTCGAGAAGAAATAGCAGCTTGATTAATACATGTCGAAGTGTTATTCGCACCTCAACTGATGAAACCCATTACAACATCTTACTCACCTATCTCGTTAGAAATAACGAAATCTGGAAATTAGCTTGGTTATGTCTGCGCATACAACTTATGCAAAACTTCGATCAAGAAGTTGTGAATAACTTAGAAAATCTTGCTCAAGAGCTCATGGAGAGCTATGAATCTATTATAACACCTTCGATGACATCGTCCCATTACACGCAGTACTTTCAGTCCAAACTGGAGCTTTTACACCGACAAATCAAATCAAAAGATGACAGCAAAGACTCAAAAGCAACACTTACGCTAGGACAAGCAACTTTTGCTGCTGTTGGCAAGCGACTGAGATTTTTACTAACTTGGTTTTCCCAACAGCAAAATAAAGCGACAACTGACATACCCAGAGCCTCTTCCTTTAATACAAAAACTAATTATAGTATTGAGCCTGTAACAGCGCCAGATAAAAATATTCTGACGTGTCCCACAGAAATACTTGATAAACACAGTGTGTTTAGTAAAAAAGACAAGAAGACAGCAGTTTTATTGAGCGATGCCAAAGCACGAGGCTCAGATCCTAACTTGTATGCCCGCTCTCGAGGCACGGATATGACTTACTTCAATCCACGACGTGCGAAGACACCAGCAGTACTCTCATCAAGTCCTACTGACCTCAGCGGTGAAGATGAAGATCTTGGATCTTTGTCACATGGATGCGATCCTCGTACTTCATAGCAAGACAAGACGCTTTTGCCGCAGCTAACGTTGTTGTAATCGTAACACCCTGAGCGAGTGCACTACGACGAATCGAAAGTGAATCAGATATCGCTTGACGACCATCAGTCGTATTGAGAATAAAATCGATTTCGTTGTTTTTTATCATGTCGACAATGTGTGGGCGACCTTCAATAACTTTATTGATTTTATGACATGGGATATTCGCCGATTCGAGCACACGTGCGGTACCCTTCGTTGCGAAGACCTGGAAGCCTAAGCTATGCAATCCTTTACCAATTTCTGCAACCCCGGCCTTATCGGCATCTCTAACACTGACGAACGCTTTACGTCTGCGCTTAATATCAGCATTCGCGGCAAGTAAAGCGCGCGCGTAAGCCTGACCAAAACGGTCAGCCACGCCCATGACTTCACCTGTCGACTTCATTTCGGGTCCTAAGATAAGATCAACATTCGCGAATTTAGCAAAAGGAAACACAGGCATTTTTATCGCGTAAAAATCAGGTGTACGTTCATAAACTTCTTGTGAAGCAAGCGACTCACCCATCATGCATCGTGCTGCGACTTTTGCTAGAGGCACACCTATCGCTTTTGAAACAAAAGGAATGGTGCGGGATGCGCGTGGGTTTAGCTCAAGAATATAAATATCATCACCCTTAATCGCAAATTGCGCATTAACCAGTCCGACGACACCTAATGCCTTTGCCATCGCTTTGAGTTGTTTCTTCAAGGCTTCTTGTATTACAGTACTTAAACTTGCAGGCGGTAGTGAGCATGACGAGTCTCCGGAGTGGACACCAGCTTGTTCAATGTGCTCCATTACACCACCAATAACTACTTCCTCTCCGTCACAAACAGCATCTACATCAACTTCAATCGCTTCACTCAGAAACTGATCAACAAGCAGTGGACATGATTTGGAAAAAGCTGGCGCTGTTTCTAAGTACCCTTTTAGCTCGCTGAGATCATAAACGATCTGCATGGCGCGACCACCTAAGACATAAGACGGTCTTACCACAAGTGGGTAACCAATTTTTTCAGCAACCTGTATTGCCTCATCAGCTGTCGCAGCAATGGCGTTTGCACTTTGCTTTAAGCCTAGTTCATCAACTAATGCTTGGAAACGGTAGCGATCTTCTGCGCGGTCGATCGCATCGGGTGAGGTACCGAGGAGCGGTACGCCATGGGCATGCAACGACTTCGCGAGCTTAAGCGGCGTTTGGCCGCCATACTGAACGATTAAACCTTCAGGTTTTTCTAAATCGACAATTGCCAATACGTCTTCTAATGTAAGCGGTTCGAAGTACAATCTATCGGATATGTCATAGTCAGTAGACACGGTTTCAGGATTACAATTAACCATAATGGTTTCGACACCGCTTTCGCGCAGCGCCATAGACGCGTGTACACAACAATAATCAAACTCGATACCTTGACCGATACGGTTAGGCCCACCACCTAAAATCATAATCTTACGGTTATTACTTGGCTCTGACTCACAAATTTCTTCATAGGTTGAGTACATATAAGCTGTCGATGTCGGAAATTCAGCAGCACAGGTATCGATGCGTTTGTAAACTGGTTTAACACCATGTTGCAGTCGTGTCGTACGTACTGTCTCAGCATCACTATTCAATAATTCAGCTATGCGCGCATCACTAAAACCGGCCTGTTTGAGTGAACGCCACTCGTGTTTCTCAATATCGTTGAGTTTACGCTTACTAAGCTCTGACTCGATCAAAACCAAATCAGCAATCTCTGCCAAGAACCACGGATCAATCGCAGATGATTGGTAGACTTCGTCAATCGTAAATCCGGCTCTGAACGCATCAGCAACATACCAAAGACGATCAGGATTCGGCACATGTAATTTACCACGCAACGCCTGTTTGTCGTCTTCACTTTCAACGGTCATAAAACTGTGTAACCCATCGCGTCCTATCTCTAGACCGCGTATAGCCTTCTGGAAGGATTCTTGGAACGAACGACCGATTGCCATCACCTCACCCACAGATTGCATCTGGGTCGTGAGCTTAGCTTCAGCTTGTGGGAACTTATCGAAATTAAATCGTGGTATTTTCGTCACGACATAATCGATACTAGGTTCAAATGACGCAGGTATTAAACCACCTGTGATGTCATTAGCTAATTCATCGAGTGTGTAGCCTACGGCCAACTTGGCCGCAACTTTCGCGATAGGAAAACCTGTCGCCTTGGAAGCCAGCGCAGAGCTACGTGAAACCCTAGGGTTCATTTCAATAATGACCATACGCCCATCTTCAGGGTTCACCCCAAACTGGACATTTGAGCCACCAGTATCGACACCGATTTCACGCAAAATCGCAATCGCAGCATCACGCATACGCTGATACTCTTTATCAGTCAGCGTTTGGGCTGGTGCAACCGTAATAGAGTCACCCGTATGCACCCCCATCGGATCGATATTTTCAATACTACAAACGATGATGCAATTATCTTTGTGATCCCGTACAACTTCTAATTCGTATTCTTTCCAACCTAATACAGATTCATCGATCAAGAGTTCTTTGGTTGGTGAGAGCTCTAAGCCTCGCATACAAATTTCGATAAACTCTTCTTGGTTGTACGCAATACCACCACCACTACCGCCTAAGGTAAATGAAGGGCGAATGATGGTTGGAAAACCGATTTGTGCTTGAACTTGTTGCGCCTCTTCTAGGCTATGGGCAATGGCAGAACGCGGCATAGCCAAGCCAATCTTCTTCATCGCTTGGCGAAATTGCTCACGATCCTCAGCTTTGTCGATAGCCTCAGGACGCGCACCTATCATCTCAACATCAAATTGTTCGAGCACGCCCTCACGGGCCAAGTCCAAAGCACAGTTTAACGCTGTCTGACCGCCCATGGTGGGTAAGATTGCAGATGGGCGTTCGCGTTCGATGATCTTAGCCACAATTTCCCAGTTAACAGGTTCAATGTAGGTGGCATCGGCCATGTTGGGATCGGTCATGATCGTCGCGGGATTCGAGTTAACCAATATAACGCGATAGCCTTCCTCTTTGAGTGCGCGACAGGCTTGAACGCCCGAGTAATCAAATTCACAGGCTTGACCGATAACAATGGGTCCCGCGCCTAAGATAAGGATCGATTCTAAGTCTGTGCGCTTTGGCATGCTGCGACCATCTCCATAAACTCATCAAATAAACATTGGATATCACGTGGTCCGGGGCTCGCCTCAGGGTGGCCCTGGAATGCGAGTAGCTGACCATCACGTGATCGTATACCCTGCACCGTCCCATCAAATAACGAGCGGTGTGTGACTTCAAGCGAATCCGGTAGGGTTTCTTCGCGGATAGCAAAACCATGGTTTTGTGCTGTGATCATCACGCGCCCATTACGTAGATCTTGTACAGGATGGTTACCACCGTGATGACCAAATTTCATTTTAAATGTTTCAGCACCACTCGCGAGCGCGAGCAACTGACAACCCAAGCAGATGCCGAATATCGGCATATCGTGTGTCGTGAGTGCTTTGACAGTGGTAATAATATTATCACATGCTGCCGGATCACCCGGACCATTGGACAGAAAAACACCATCAGGATTGAGTTTTAAGATCGTATCGGGTGAAGCTGTTGCTGGTAACAGCGTCACCTTGCAACCTCTGTCGACAAACAAACGTAAGATATTGTGTTTAACCCCATAGTCGAAAGCGACAATATGAAACTTCGCCTCATCGGCTGAGAGTTCGACACAGTCTTTACCTTCACCAGTCCAGCTACCTGTCTGCCACGTGATAGGTTGTTGTGTTGTGACAACAGTTGCTAAATCCGCCATCTCAAGGCCAGGAAAACTTCTCGCCCTCTCAATGGCTTTTTGACTGTCTGTGTCATCACTCGCGATGCACCCTCTAAGAGCACCTTGGTCGCGTAACAAACGTGTCAGAGCACGTGTATCGACCCCTGAGATACCTACAATTTGGTGTGCTTTCAAATACTCATCTAAGCTCTGCTCGGCGCGCCAGTTACTCATTACTTTACTCTCGTTACGAATAACGACTCCAGCAGACCAGGTGCGCTTGGCCTCGTCATCGAGAGCGTTACAACCTACATTGCCGATATGGGGATAGGTAAAGGTAATGATTTGTTGGTGATACGACGGATCACTGATGATTTCTTGATAACCGGACATCGCGGTATTGAAAACAACTTCGCCAACGCTGTGGCCAATGTGACCTAAAGCGTTGCCATGAAACACACTGCCATCTTCCAAGGCAAGTATTGCTGGCTTTTGCAAAAGAATTCCTCGACTTGCGCTAATTTTAGCTAACGCATCATATAATTGTGACAACTCTGTGTCAAGATTGAAGTGCTAAGTCTATTTAGTCTTTGCGAAAAAATCTTTAACTGCACTGAACCATGTTTTACTGCGCGGATTATGGCGGTCACCACCAGCATCGAGCGACTCGTTCAGTGCGGTAATCTGTGCTTTTTGTTCTTTGGTGAGATTAATAGGAGTCTCGACCATGACTGTACAAATGAGATCACCCTGTCCATAACCACGCACTGATTTGACACCCTTGCCACGCAGACGGAACATTTTCCCGCTCTGTGTTCCCGCAGGAATCTTGAGTTTTACGCGACCTTCGAGTGTAGGTACTTCAATTTCACCGCCGAGTGCCGCTGTAGCAAATGATAAGGGCAGTTCACAAAGCAAGTTGTTATCTTCACGCTCGAATATATCGTGTGGCTTAACTTTCACCTCGACATAAAGGTCACCCGCTGGCGCACCGTGTTCACCTGCCTCACCCTTGCCGGCAAGACGAATACGATCGCCAGTATCAACACCCGCAGGAATTTTAATAGAAAGTGTTTTACGCTCTTGGACTCGACCATGACCGTGGCAGTCATTACAAGGTGTACCAATCGTCTTGCCCTGGCCATGACAAGCAGGACAGGTTTGTTGGATCGTGAAGAAGCCTTGTTGCATGCGTACTTGGCCGTGACCTTCACAGGTTTCACAGGTAACGGGTTTGGTACCAGGTTTAGCACCACTGCCATCACAGGTATTACACTGCACAAAGGTTGGGACTTTAATTTCGATGGTATCACCCGCAACGGCTTGCTCGAGTGTTAGCGTGACTTGATAACCTAAATCATCGCCACGTCGCGCTTGTGCTTGGCCACCGCCGCGCCTGCCGCCACGAAACATACCTTCAAAAATATCTTCGAAGATATCGTCGAAACCACCAAAACCACCACCGCCGTGAAAACCACCACCCGGTCCACCACCAGCACCTTGTTGCACGCCGGCGTGACCAAACTGATCATAGAGCGCACGTTTCTGGTCATCCGACAAGATTTCGTAAGCTTCTTTGACTTCTTTGAATTTCTCAGCAGCAGAAGTATCATCCGGATTACGATCCGGATGATACTTCATAGCTAATTTACGATAGGCTTTCTTTAAGTCATGCGCACTTGCGTTGCGCTCAACACCTAGTAATTCATAATAATCGCGTTTTTGCTGTTGTGAGCCCATGGGCGGTCATTCACTTATTTTTTACCATCATCAACTTCTTCAAACTCAGCATCAACGACGCCTTCGTCACCCTCACCACTACCGGCATCACCACCAGACGCTTGTGTTGCATCAGCACCTGCCGCGCCTTGTTTGGCGTATAGGCGCTCAGACATTTTCGCAGACGCTTCCGTTAACTTGTTCGTTTTAGCAGTAATGTCTTCTTTGTCTGTGCCTTTAAGTGCCTCTTTCAATTCAGTGATAGCAGCTTCAATCGTAGTACGTTCTTCGTCTGTCACATCATCAAGATCTTTCATCGCTTTCTCTGTTGCGTGAATCATTGCATCAGCCTGATTGCGCGCTTCAACGAGTTCTTTAAACTTAAGATCATCTTCGCGATGTGACTCAGCATCTTGCACCATACGCTCGATTTCATCATCAGACAAACCACTTTGCGCTTTAATCACGATCGATTGTTCTTTATTGGTTGCCTTATCTTTCGCTGAGACATGCATAATACCGTTAGCATCGATATCGAATGTCACTTCGATTTGTGGCATACCGCGAGGTGCAGGAGGAATATCACTTAAATCAAAACGACCGAGTGATTTGTTAGCGCTCGCCTGATCACGTTCACCCTGTAGTACATGCACCGTTACAGCTGTTTGATTGTCATCTGCTGTTGAGAAAACTTGCGATGCTTTCGTTGGAATCGTTGTATTTTTTTCGATAAGTTTCGTCATCACGCCACCCATCGTTTCAATACCAAGTGACAGCGGTGATACGTCGAGTAAGAGAATATCTTTAACATCACCACTCAAGACAGCGCCTTGAATAGCAGCACCCATCGCAACCGCTTCATCAGGGTTAACGTCTTTTCTTGGCTCTTTATTAAAGTACGCTTTTACCTTCTCTTCAACGAGTGGCATACGTGTTTGACCACCAACGAGAATAATATCGTTTATATCGCCAATCTTAAGTCCTGCATCAGCAAGAGCGGTCTTACAAGGTTCGATAGAACGTTCAACCAAGTCTTCAACTAATGATTCAAACTTCGCACGAGTAAGTTTGATGTTTAAGTGTTTCGGACCCGATGCATCAGCCGTGATGTAAGGAAGGTTAATATCGACTTGTTGTGCAGAAGAAAGTTCAATCTTAGCTTTCTCAGCTTCTTCTTTGAGGCGCTGTTTAGCTAATGGATCGTTACTTAAGTCGATACCGCTATCTTTCTTAAACTCAGCAACAAGATAATCGATAAGACGTTGATCGAAGTCTTCACCACCTAAGAATGTGTCACCATTGGTTGCCAATACCTCGAACTGATGCTCGCCTTCGACTTCGGCAATTTCAATAATTGAGATATCAAACGTACCACCACCTAAGTCATAAACTGCGATAACAGAGTCGCCACGTTTCTTATCCATACCATAGGCAAGTGCAGCAGCGGTAGGCTCGTTGATAATACGTTTAACTTCGAGACCCGCAATACGTCCTGCGTCTTTAGTTGCTTGACGTTGCGAATCGTTAAAGTACGCGGGTACGGTAATAACAGCCTCGGTAACTTCGCGGCCAAGGTAAGCTTCTGCGGTTTCTTTCATTTTACGTAAGACTTGTGCACCAATTTCTTGTGGCGCTTTCTTCTCACCACGCACTTCGATCCAAGCATCACCGTTATCGGCCTTAACGATTTTGTAAGGCACTTTCTGCATATCTTTCTTAACGGCATCTTCGTCAAAACGTCTACCAATGAGGCGCTTACTCGCGAAAATGGTGTCGTCTGGATTTGTAACCATCTGACGCTTAGCGACTTGACCAACCAAGATCTCGCCTTCTTTGTACGCGACAATAGATGGCGTTGTGCGGTGACCTTCAGGGTTTTCAATCACACGTGGCGTTCCACCTTCCAAGACAGCGACACATGAGTTTGTTGTCCCTAAATCGATTCCGATGACCGTTGACATAAGATTCTCCTACGCAAATTTCAATTGTTTACTTACATACCAGTTAAATGGGGCCATAATGACCTTTTTCAAGGCCTAAGCTTGCTCATCAATTTTCGGTGTATTTCCCGCCTTAGCCACAATGACTAACGCGGGGCGAATGATACGGTCATGTAATTTATAACCTTTTTGCATCACTTCAATCACCGTATTGGGTTCGGCATCTGGCGCTTCCACCATGGATATCGCCTCGTGCACATTGGGGTCAAAAATCTCTCCTTTCGGATCGATAATGTCGACAGAAAACTTCTGTAAAACGCTAAGACATTGCTCATGGATAAGCGTTAATCCTTCATCAGGCGCCTTATCCGCATTATTCTTGAGCCCTTGGTCAAAACTGTCTAAAACTACGACAAAAGCCTTCAAAAACTTCTCTAATCCATAGCGGTGGGCATTATCAACCTCTCGCTGCGTGCGTCGTAACACATTCTGCATCTCAGCTTGAACACGCAAAACATTATCATGCATCTTATGATGTTCCTGCTCTGTAGCAGTAAGACGCTCTTCTAAGGCCTTGTAATCAGGGTGTTCTAGAATACCAGCTGGTGCATCGCTATCCGCTGGCTTATCATTGGACATTGCCTCAGCTAAAGCCTCGTCTTCGCCGGACATCTCATGAGTTTCTTTTGCTTCTTCGTCTGCGGCATCTTTAGCAATCTTGCCCCAGTCTTTGTCTGATGCTTCACCCATGTTTTGCACTCCTCAATCGAAATAACTAGCTCGTGCATTCGATATAAGGGTAAAAAAATGTTTTTCAAGGGGTTAGATGAAGATTGAGTAGGCTCAGCCCCGCAGCGGATGAGTAGCTGCGGGGTTTGACCTAGTACCTGGGTATTATCTCAATGGACTCGATCTCGCACTGTCATGGCCTTGGATTTAACCACTCTTGCGAGGGGAAATACGCCTCATAGCGTGATAACAATATGGGCAATTATACCCAAAAAGCAACCCACCTGCCGTGAAAATGAACATATTTTGACTGTTTATATTTCACTTGGGTGGATAGTCTTTATAGCATAATTCCCCCCCGGTGGGAAGAGGATCAGTGCAACTGACTTGCTTTTAGTTTGCTGAGATTGTGCTATTTTGGACCACCTTGTGGGGGCTTGGTTTTTTTCAGGCTATAAGTTTTTCGTGCTAATACGCCTGGGTGCGGTGGGTGGTGAGCCTAAAACTGGCGCGCTCGAGCACGTCCGTGTGTCGCTTGAGCAAAACCATCCATGGTTTTGCACAGCCAGTTTAAGGCTCACATCGAGGTTAGAATAGCCTGAAAAAAACCAAGCCCCCACAAGGTGGTCCAGCATCGTGCAAGTAACTTGACTGGTGGAAGAGAGAGAGCCCAGTGCCAAACACCAACTAATAGCTTCCATCTTATTACATCTTATTACATCTTATTACATCTTATTACATCTTATTACATCTCATTCCTTCTTATCTCTTCTTATCCCCTCTCCCCCATACTGAGGGAGAGGGGAAAGAAAAAGGAATAAACACAAAAATGAGTAAACCACTGAAGTGAGCCAGGGTGTGGGGAGGGGGGACCTCTAAACTGGCTGCGCAAAACCATGGATGGTTTTGCTCAAGCGACACATGGATGTGCTCGAGCGGGCCAGTTTAGAGGTCCCCCCTCCCCACACCCTGGCGGATTAGCACAGCATAAATGATTCACCTCGATACTCCGGCAGGTCAGCACAGCATAAAGGATTCACCCCGATACTCCGGCAGGTCAGCACAGCATAAAGGATTCACCCCGATACTCCGGCGGATTAGCACAGCAGAAATGATTCACCCCGATGAGTCAGAAAGATTAAACTTTCTCCAGTGGGGCATGAGCTAACAGCAAGCGCTTCACCCCAACATCTGTGAATTGCACTTGAACTTGCGCATGGCTACCACTGCCGTCAATGCTCAAGACAATGCCCTCACCGAAGCGGCTGTGTTTAACCAGTTCGCCGATGTTGAGTTGTTGCTTCTCGTTTGGCATCGTCACTGACGTTTGCCGGACTTGGGTTTTAAACGGTGTCGATGTTGCGCGGACTTCTTTAATACAACCTAGTGGCAACTCTTGTAAGAAACGCGAGGGGCGTTGATAACATTGACGGCCCTGGTAGCGGCGAATCTCGGCTGAGGTTAAGACTAGGCGCTGCATCGCGCGCGTCATGCCGACGTAAAAAAGCCTGCGCTCTTCTTCAAGACCACTTGGGTTTTCAACCGATCGCATGTGTGGGAATAAGCCCTCTTCGAGTCCCGCGATGAAAACGAATGAGAACTCGAGTCCCTTTGCTGAGTGTAGCGTCATCAGTTGCACGCTCGCGCGTTCATCATCTGCTTGAGTGTCGCCCGCTTCCAGTGCCGCATGACTCAAGAACGCATCTAACACCGACATGTCATCGTCAGAATCAAGCGGGTAAGTTTTCGCAGCGCTTATCAATTCCTCCAAGTTCTCAAGCCGTGCTTGGGATTTTTCGCTACGATCGCTTTTGTAATGATCCCACAAACCCGAGCCATGAATGACATCGGTCATTTGGATATCGAGTGCTTGGTCTTTTGTCGTTGTCGCAAGTGTTTCAATCAGCTCGAGAAAAGCTTTGACACAGTTAGCGGCTCGTGCCGTGAATGTGTCATGCGTCGCGATCAATTGATTCGCGCTCTGCCACAATGAGAGTCCCGTCTCGGCTGCATGACGACGAATCGTATCAACCGTTTTCGCACCTATCCCTCGTGTTGGTGTATTAATTACACGCTCAAACGCCGCATCATCATTACGGTTCGCAACCAAGCGTAAATAAGCAAGCGCATCTTTAATCTCCGCCCTATCGAAGAATCGCAAACCGCCGTAGACACGGTATGGAATATCGGCTTGTATTAACGCTTCCTCGATAACACGTGATTGCGCGTTCGAGCGATAAAGCACAGCAACTTCATCTGCACGACCACCCTCATCTACATGACGACAAATTTGACCGACGATGTAGCGCGCCTCATCGATTTCGTTAAACGCCGTGTACAGTGCAATGGGCTCACCCTCTTCACCCTCGGTCCATAATTGCTTGCCAAGCCTACTCTCGTTATGAGTAATCACGGCGTTAGCCGCTGTCAAAATCTTCGCCGTTGAGCGGTAGTTTTGTTCAAGGCAAATTAGAGTAGCACTCGGAAAATCTTGTTGAAAACGTTTGAGGTTACCGACTTTCGCACCGCGCCAGCCATAAATCGACTGGTCATCATCGCCAACCGCCATAATCGTATTGTGTTCGCCGACCAATAAATGTAACCACGCGTATTGAATACTGTTCGTGTCTTGGAACTCGTCGACTAGGATGTGTTGCCAACGACGCTGATAATGAGCAAGGAGATCGGCATTATTATTCAGCAAGTCAAAACAACGCAGCAACAATTCAGCAAAGTCGATAACGCCCATACGCGTACACGCCTCTTCGTAGTGCGTATAGATCGTTTGCATCGTCTGCATGTAGTAATCGCCGCGCGTATTAATATTTTCAGGGCGCTTACCTTCGTCTTTTTGTTTATTGATAAAGTGTTGCGCTTTTTTCGCAGGCCACTGTTCATCATCGAGATTGAGTTCGCGAATAACGCGCTTTAACGTGCGTTGCTGATCATCGCTATCTAAAATTTGGAAGTGCTGCGGCAAGTCCGCTGTTTGCCAGTGTTGGCGCAACAGACGATGGGCAATACTATGGAAGGTACCGATGGACGATGGTGGTGTAAGTGGCGCGACCAAACTCTCCATACGCTCGCGCATTTCGCGCGCAGCTTTATTGGTAAAGGTTACCGCGAGTAAACTGTGAGGTGAGCAATGCTCCGCCATCATAAGCCAGGCCATGCGGTGAACAAGCACGCGTGTCTTGCCGCTGCCTGCGCCAGCGAGCACAAGGGAGTGACCTAGTGGGGCGGTGACGGCTTCGCGTTGTTTATCGTTTAGGCCTGCTGTGAGTTTTTGAACATCCATTAGAGTTTTGTGTCCTACGGGGTGAAGTCGGCATTGTAGCATGGGACTCGAGGGGGCGGAAGTTTCGTCGTGCTGGTACTTTAAAGCATTTGGGTGTGGTATTTACGGTGTGCTAATACGCCAGGGTGTGAGGAGCCGCGACCACTAAACTGGCGCGCTCGAGCACGTCCGTGTGTCGCTTGAGCAAAACCATCCATGGTTTTGCACAGCCAGTTTAGTGGTCGCGGCTCCTCACACCCTGGCTCACTTCGGTGGCTTACGTGTATTGGTTTGGCACGACGAAGAAATAGTGGAGAGAGAGTGTGTGTGTATGTATGTAAATGTAATAAATTTAGATAACACCCGCGCTTTGTGCATGACTATACACTTCTTGTTGACGCTCCTTTCTTTCACTTTTAGTCAATCCTTTCAAGCCATCATCAGTGATGCGTGGTTTAAAGAAACCAAACGAGATAACGTTATCAGCACTTGGACCTTCAGTCCCCGTAGCGAGGTCAAGCAAGCAGTGAGTATCATAGTAATCTTGTATGCTAAGACTGACTTGTCGTGATGTTTCGGTTTCTTCTCGTGGGATCTCAGGTACTACGGCTGGAATATCGATATGTAGATTCGCTCCGTCTTCTCTTGAAAGTGTGAAGAGATCCTCTTGCGCCTTAGTATGTTCTTGGCGCATGCCACCCATCGCTTTCAACAAGTACGTGCGCAACGAATGGTTATGTAAATTGCCACCCTCGCTCTTCAACTCACGGGCGTACAAGAGTTCATTCTGTTGATTCAATTCGGCCAAGTAATCGGCAAAAACACCCGCTATGTTTTCATTCCGCATCGACCTCATGTTACCTGTCTCTTCATCACGTAGCGCATTAAAGCACTTCTCGATCACTCGTGGTAATGCTTTCTTGAGTTCTAGAGGCACTTCGGCTTGATAAGCTTTTGCAAATTTATTAGCACGTTTAACGCCGCGCTGTCCATGGTGGTGATGGTGAAACGGATTAATTCTGCTTAAGAAGCGCCAGAACCAATGCATATTTTCGTAGCGACTCGTATAGGTCTTTACAACAGCCGGCATGAGATGGGCGCGCTGTTGCACGAGATGTGTCATTTTAATTATTTTCTCAAAGTCTTTGACATCTTTGTCTGTCAACGTTTCACGCGAATCTAGATACGCTTTGATCTTGGCAAACGCATCTTTTCTTGCCTCCTCATACTCAACACCCAGCGAGTGATCGGCGCAGAGGAATCCCTGCTCCGTAAATTTCAAAAGTATTTCAGCAATGAAATGATTCTGCTTTGATTCTGCTTTGATTCAGCTTGTGCTACTTCTAGCAAAGTAGTACTCTGACTTAAACGCTTAGCAAACGTTTCTTTATCTTTTGTTACGTCTTCTTTTTCTCGAACAACCTTATCAAGCTGTGCCTTAAGCTCCGTATTTTGTGTTTCTAACGCTCTAAGCCTTTCTTCAAGTTCGCCTAATACGGGATTATCCTCCAGAGATAACTGATTCATCAAGCCACCAACACGTTTTAACGGCTCAATCAACTCTGTATGCAGTATCCCCTCTTTCAATAAGCCCTGCATTTGTGCTGCAATAGCCAGCAAGGCTTCGACTTGTTCTTTGTGTTCATCGAGTTGGACATCTCTTTCTTCGAGCTGTGCAGTTTTACCTTTGGCATCTTCTTCGACCGATGCGACTTTACTCTCTAACTCGGCGATTTTATCCATTGCACTTTCAAGCTCGCGCTCGGCTTCTTCGCGCTGGTGCTCTTGAGCTTCTTTTAACATAACCTCAAGGGCTTTTGTACGCTCACCATTCACATCAATACCAAGCACATTATCATTACCTTGCTCAATGGTAGTAAGAACCTCAATAACTCGCGCTGGAAGCTTATCGGAAAACTTCGCGGTTAGCGCCTTTCTAATTTTGAAAATGGCATCGAGGTTGCCTTCTTCACGAGCCTGAGCTTCTTTCCACGGAGTAGAAAACCCACTGTCGTAATAATGATTAATGAACTTATCAACACATTCGTGCGAACCCATACTATCTGAAATGGCTTCTTCTAGTTTAGCTCTCGCACTCATATGGCTAGAAAAAGTCTTATCAAAATCGTCAATAAACGCGCGCAGCTGATCTTCAGCGAGGAATGCAGCGAGCTCACCTGTAAGCGATGTCAATTGTTTTATTTCACGCAAGTAGAAGAGTGACTTGAGCATTCTATTGCGTGTGTTGATGTATCTTACGAAATCTTCTGCGGGTGTTTTTTTAGTTAGTGGTGAATACGCTCTTTTAAAAACCTCAAGATCCGCTACTGTCCAGTCAGTCTTAAGACAAGCATCGATCTGTCGCAACAAGTCGCTTGCCTCATCTTGCTTGTCACCACGTAACAACTGATGATACATCTCTAGCTGCGCTTGAGCCCAATAAGGTTTCAAAATAAAGTTTTTTAAAATAACTTTATTTATTCTTTTCTCTAGTGAGCGTTGTCTATTTGTCGGCTGTTTCTCTTTAACATACAGAATCAGATCGGAGAAATAGTTGTCACTACCTGGTTTATGAGAACTTGTAAAATCACCCTCGCCTTTTGCAATGGCGCCACAAACTGCACGTATATCATCAACAGCGCGACGTTCTTGTTGTGACATATCTTTCCCAAGCAACAATAAGCCAACTAATGACTTATCAACCTGTTTAACCTCTTCTTCTATGTCAAGCGCATTAAGCGCCTCGCGCAAATTGGGCACAGCGGCTTTAGATTTAATGTCTCTTAACTCGGCTTTTAATTTCTTATCGATAAAGGTCAGACGTGACATGAAACGTTTGCCATTTTCAGCACTGTCACTACTCTGCGTCATCGTTTTATCTCTTAAAATCCCCTCGACAAAGGCAACAAGTTTCTCGATCTTATCAACGACTTTTTCTTCACTGTCAGTCTCGGTATGAATCTGGTGAAGCTTGCGATCAATAAGCGCGCACACAAGATAGCGACCATCTTCGAACGCAATTGGATTCTTACTACTTAACCAGTAATTTGCTTTTTGTTGTTGATACTCATAGAGCTCTGCATGTAACTCACGCGCCAAATCCTTATTGACTAAAAATTTAGACTCACGCATCGTATCTTTAAAGTAATCTTTGACATACTCGACATTGATTTTAGTGCCCGCTTTGACCCAGCCGACAACATTGAAAAACCAATTAACAGGATCAGTAAACAGACTAAACTCATCACGATCGCCAAGTGTGAGACTCATCGATGGATCGGCGACCTTACGCTCGCGATAGAACCGCTGGAGTTTTTCTTCACTCTCGATACACAGCCTAGCCGTCGCATCATCCATATCGTAAAAAGCTTGGGCATAAAGCACGGCTGCAATGCGCAATTCTTTTGTTTCAAAAATACTTTTCATGGATTACTTCCTAACTTAGCTGTGTGATTAAGAAGTGAGGCTATCAGGAAATACTTAAAGAAAACTTAAAAGGAAATCGCTGGCTTCACATCATGCCACAAATAAAACGCTTCTGCTGCTTGCGCATAGAGCATGCCCAAACCATTTTGCGTTTTTTTTGCACCATTTGCTGCCGCAAATTGCAAGAAATCATCTGCGTCAGTTGTGTAACGCATGTCATAGGCAAGTGAATCATTTGTAAAGCGTATCAAGGGAAATTGTGTTGCAGGTGTTGAGTTAATCGCGATATCAAACACATCATCTAACACTGTAGTAAAATCACCCCCGCTACACGGCAGTGAGCTTTTAAACGTATCGGCTAAGCCTTCGGCTTTGGTTGCATCGCGATTGATGATATGACAACTCGCAATACCTGCATCAATGAGTGGGCGCATCACACCACGCACAGCCCCACCTGCACCAATCATCAAGAGTTTTTTTCCACTGAGTGAAAACCCTAGACGCTCTTCTAAATCAAAACGCAAACCGAGCCCATCGGTGTTGTGACCACATAGTTTTTCATCGCGCAGCAAAAGTGTATTTACAGCTTTAGCTTCTTCGGCATAAGGACAGCGCCAATCACACATGGCATAGGCATCGCCCTTGAACGGTGACGTTATATTCAAACCTCGCCCAGCTTGCGCGAAAAAATCTAGCACGGTTTGATTGAATGTTTCTTTGGTTGCGAGCACACGCTCATACGTGAGCTCAATACCAAACTGGCTCGCAAAACCTTGATGGATCTCAGGGGATTTCGAGTGCGCGATGGGATTACCAATAACCGCAAAACGCAACATATCAATCGATCTCGACGTGTTGCTTCGCTTTATCGTTGCGGATTTCTGCAAGACGTTGCAAATACGCCTCGGTAACCGACCCCGTCAGGTAATCACCCGTGAAGACAGAATCTTCAAAACGCGTAATCTCAGGATTACCCTCATGTGCGGCATCATAAAGCGCTTTTAACTCTTGAAAGACTAAACCATCGGCGCCTATCAATTCACGAATCTCTTCGACTGTACGCCCATGGGCAATCAATTCTTCTGCCGCAGGCATATCGATACCGTAAACATTTGGGTAACGCACTTCAGGTGCGGCTGAGGCAAAAAATACTTTCTTAGCACCGGCTTGACGCGCCATCGTGATAATCTCTTTTGATGTGGTACCGCGAACGATCGAATCGTCGACTAGCAACACATTTTTATCACGAAATTCCAAGTTAATCGTATTTAATTTCTGACGCACAGATTTACGCCGTGTTTGCTGTCCCGGCATAATGAAGGTGCGTCCGACATAATTATTTTTAACGAACCCCTCGCGGTATTTCTTGCCGAGCGAGCGCGCAACAACGGTTGCAGCCGTACGACTCGTTTCAGGAATCGGCATCACAACATCGATGTCATCGACGTTTAACACTTTTTCAACGCGTCTTGCTAAATACTCACCAAGCTTTAGGCGAAACTTGTAGACAGAAATATTATCGATAAACGAATCAGGACGCGCGAGATAAATGTATTCGAAAATACACGGCGAGTAACTCGTCTTCTCGCTGCATTGACGCTTACTCATCGTCCCATCAGGGCGAATAAAGATAGCCTCACCAGGCATTACATCAGCGACAGATGTATAGCCCAACACATTCAATACAACACTCTCTGAGGCAACCATATACTCATCACCCTCAGGTGTTGAGCGGCGACCGTAAATAAGCGGCCGAATACCATTAGGATCACGAAACGCGACAACACCAAAACCCGTCAACATCGCAACAACGGCATACGCCCCCTGGCAACGTTGATGCACCGCGTGGACAGCGTGGAAAATATCTTCTTCATCGAAGGTGACTTTGCGACGCTCTTGCAACGCATCAGCAAAGATATTGAGGATAATTTCAGAATCTGAGCCTGTGTTTAAATGGCGAAAATCTTTATACAATAAATCGTGTTTCAACTGCTCAGCGTTGGTCAAATTCCCATTGTGGGCAAGTGTAATCCCATACGGTGAGTTGACGTAGAAAGGCTGCGCCTCTTCCTCGCTCGAGGAGCCAGCTGTCGGGTAACGAATATGGCCTATACCCATATTACCCTGCAGTCGCATCATATGACGCATACGAAACACATCGCGCACAAGGCCGTTGCCCTTGCGCAAATGGAGATATTCTCCTTCACAAGTCACCATGCCAGCGGCATCTTGGCCCCTATGTTGTGAGAGGGTTAAAGCATCAAAGATTTCCTGATTAACAGGCCTATGGGCGACGATCCCAACGACACCACACATGAACGTTCCTCAACTACGATGAAATAGACGCGATAGTATACCAAAAATTGACAGATTCGGGTATGGGGGCCTCTTTTCTTGCCTGATAAACAAAGAAAAGAGGCCTTTTAAGGTGAGGATTAGACTGGAAAGCGATCGATAATGACACGTGTGCCCTTCTTGCCGGTGCCGGGCAAGTCGATAAATTGTTGGTTCAACCACTTCGCATCATCGTGGAATAAGCGCACACAACCGTGGCTCGCGCTGTATCCAGGCACAGCGTGTGAGGCATGCATCGCATAACCACCGAAGAAATGCATACAGTATGGCATCGGCGCACCGCCAAAGGGCAAGGGGTATTTGCTCGATTCACACTCGAAACCTTGCTTACGAATCACGCGGTACTCGCCCGATGGAGTATTGCACGATTCACCCACATCGGCACAGTAATCCTTCCCACCTGAGATAGGCCCCCACCACACGAGCTCACCACTGGCACTATACGCAGCCCAAGCAAGCGTTGCCTGATCGACATGAATGACTTTCTCACCCGGTGAATCAATATAGCGCGGGAAAGGCGATACATCATAAATCGTCAATTGCTCGAGATTATTAGGCACAGCGATCAGCATCCCAGGGCGCAACGCGGTATTCATACGATTCACACGTTTCACTATGTCTCTGTGCTGGTCATTGGGAAAAAGGCGATGCCAACTCTGACCGCGTTTGATGCGTTTACACTCGTAACCGGGCTCATGGCACAGCTTCTTGCCGTAATAACGGGCCTCGACCGGTGCAACCAATGAAAAGGTAAGAATAAAAGCAAATAGACTAGCAGGTATAAAGCGTCGCATGACTCACTCATCCTTCTTGTTAATCCAACGTCACGCGTTTGCATCCTGCAATCGTTGTCTTATCCCTAAGAAGGACGCGTCCATTGGGGGCTAAGACCTCTCGGCCTTAACCGCCCGCTGCTAGAATGAGTATCGACGATATTGAACAATTCTTGAGCATCAACTCACGGTGAAACTCTCGCCACAGCCGCAGCTGCCGGTTTCATTGGGGTTATCGAAAACGAACTTCTTATTAAGCCCCTCTTCGACGAAATCGACGTGGGTACCTTTTAGATAAGGGTAATCTTTACGGCTAATAAAAAGCGTCAAGGCTTCATCGGCCGTCGTAAAACGAAAATCTGTTTCATCAAGCTCTTCAACAAAATCAACAACATAAGTGAGCCCGGAACAACCGGTCTTAGTGAGCGTTAAGCGTACACCTAGACAAGGCCCGTGGTTAGCCACTTGGTTTTGCACATGTTTGAGTGCATTCGCACTCAAGGTTACGGGTTTAAGCTCAGGCTCGACATGTATCACATCAGACGTTTTGCTCATAACGCTTTAACACCTCCTTTAATACCTCTTCAATAAGTATAGCACTAGGCACCCCGTCTTCGGGCATATCTAATGCTTCTTGGAATGCTTGGAAATCCCAATCCTTAATTGCCTGCACAGTTTGCCCGGTCAGCGCTTCACATGCAAATGCGCTCGCAGCTATAGTAAACGGGTTACCATAGGCTTTAAACTTAGCGCACTGAATAACACCATGCTCATCAATCTGACACGAGAGTTCAACCCGCTCATCAACCCCTAATACGACCCGAACCATACCTCTAATCTCAGGTAAGCGACCAACATGCTCGGCGGCAAAGAAATGGTGCATAACCGCATCGGAATACTTTCTCATCACGGCGCGAGCTCCCGCAATCGCGTGATTTGTTCGCGTAGTGTTTTTGTGGTGAAATCGATCTCTTCCTCGGTCGTGAAGCGACCGAACGAGATACGCAAACTGCTGCGCGCGAGTGTTTCATTAACGCCGATGGCCGCTAAAACATAAGAAGGGATAGCACCTGATGAGCCGCATGCCGATGTATTCGATAACGCAAGATCACGCAAGGCTAATCGCAACGACTCACCTTCGACGCGCTCGATGCTGATGTTAATGTTACTCGGCACACGGGCGTCTTTATCACCGTTTAAGATAAGACCATCGATGCCATCCATCGCTTGCCAAAAATGTTCACGCAGTGCGATAAAGTGTGCCTTATCTTTTTCGAACTCTGCTTTGGCAAGCGCAAAGGCCTTACCCATACCAACAATTTGATGCGTCGGTAATGTGCCTGAACGCAAGCCATGTTCGTGGCCACCACCGTGTATCAGCGGAGCTAGGCGCACACGTGGTTTTTGAGAAACATATAGGGCACCCACCCCTTTGGGACCATACGCTTTGTGCGCTGAAAAACTCGCTAAATCGACCGGTAAGGCACTAAGATTAATGCAGACCTTACCGCACGATTGCGCCGCATCGGTATGATATAACACGCCGCGTTCGCGACATAGCGCGCCGATGGCCGCAATATCTTGAATCACACCTATTTCATTATTCACATGCATAATCGAAACAAGCACGGTGTCATCACGTATCGCACAAGCTATCTGCTCGAGGCTCAACAAGCCACTCGGTGCCGGCTTTAAATAAGTCACCTCGAAACCATGCTGCTCTAAGTACTCACAACTATCAAGCACAGCCTTATGCTCAGTTTCGCATGTCACAATGTGCTTACCCTTAGCCTTATAAAACTGTGCCGCCCCAATAATCGCAAGGTTATCTGCCTCGGTGGCACCCGACGTCCAAATGATTTCACTCGACTTAGCTCCCATTGCATCCGCCACTTGTTCGCGAGCCACGGTGACAGCTTCGTTGGCTTGCCAACCGTAGGTGTGGGTCGTTGAGGCCGGGTTGCCGAACACACCGTCGAGGGTTAGATACTGCGCCATGGCTTCGGCGACTCTTGGGTCGACTGGGGTTGTTGCCATGTAATCGAGATATATGGGCTTTTTCACAGGCGTCTCGTCTTCTGTATGTCTGTTGTCGTAATTATACAATAATTGCAGGTTAGTTTTGGTAAACCATTTACGTCCTGCTAATACGCCAGGGTGTGGCGGGCGGCACGACCTAAACAGCCCCGCTCAAGCACATCCCTGTGGGTGATGGGGTAGACAATCGAACGTGCTACTAATACGCCAGGGTGTGGCG
>Ga0180433_10002885_pt1 | contig 25927 bp, 28 predicted proteins | sample SS_ome_8_FD_132980 | JGI IMG/M metagenome (GOLD analysis project Ga0180433, IMG submission 132980) | Hypersaline lake sediment archaeal communities from the Salton Sea, California, USA - SS_1_D_1 metaG | ecosystem: Environmental > Aquatic > Non-marine Saline and Alkaline > Hypersaline >... | reverse complement strand
CGGAATGCAGTGGGCGCTCAAGGACCCTCGCACTTGTATAACCTTTCCAGTCTGGCTTAAAATCTTCCCTGACGCGAAATTCATATTCCTTGATCGCAGTCAACAAGATACGCTTATAGGCTGGAATACTAAAGGCGACGATGGGTATTTCCCGACAAAGAAGCACTGGTACAGCAACTTCGCAATGGTTAAAGATGAGACTAAGAAAATAGTAATCCATTACGATGAACTCTCTTACGAGTTTGAGAAGACTGTGAAATTTCTGTGCTCCTGGTTCAATGTGAAAAAGCCCATCCCATTAATAATGAAGGAACTCTCTAAACTGTGGGTTCCAAAGTATAACGGCGTTATCGGCAAACCGACGGAAAAACCGGATAGGTTTAAAATAGGAAATATAGCCTTCAATGAAGATAGAGATGCATTTCCAAAACCTTAAGAGTTGTGTGCGGGAGGTTTCCATGTCTGAGTACTTAATCATTACAGCGCACCCAGATGACGAACTACTTTCTTGTGGCGGATTTATTAAACAGGGGACAGAAAACGGACATAAAATAACCGTGTGTTGCGTAACTGACAAAGGGACGTTCTGGAATAGAGCATTTGAGAGGTCCTGCCAATTGCTTGGCGCAACACATTACTTTAACCTTATGCTTCCGTTATTCAAGAACAGGGACACCAGAACACTCGCTGAAATAGACACGGAGGTTGTTGCAGACGTCGTAAGGAACTCTAAAGCAAGATATCTCATAACGCACCACTTGGATGGAGACATTGATTTTCACGAGCAACATAAAGCAATTGCGGCAAATAAAACAATACGGAAACACAAACATGCTGGCTTTGTTGGTTTGCCGCGAGTAGGTTTGAAGCCTTCTCACCACATGTACTCCTGGGCAAAGGCTAGAGCTGACTGGAAGCACGAGTTAATACGGGGGCATATACCTCTTGAGCTAAGGTTGAAAGCTACACTGTATTATAAGTTAAGTAAAGAAACTGTGGAATTGAAGAAGTGTATAGCAGAGAAAGTGTATAAGCTGAACAAGAATTACGCGATGATTGAGTACCCTTATGAGTTTTTTAGCGCGAAGGGTTAAAGAAGTTAAGGAGGAGAACAATGAGGAGAGAACTACATTTCCAGAAACGCGTGTGTGAGATTTGTGGAACTGTTGAGTACGAGCTGGTTATGAGTCCTACACAATATAGGTAAAGAGAGGCAGGTGAAACATGAACGAAAAACCTAAAACCAACAAGACTCCAATGGACCGATTAATTACGAACATTCGCCTATCTATCGGCCTGTTTGAGAGAAGAACGGGTGCAGAGGTCCATAACATACACCTGGACAGAGATTTGCAGATTACGAACACAGAAGATGAAAGAGAGCGGACTATACTAAATCGCATAAAAATAAAATGCAAAGGATGAAAGTGATGAGTAAACCTGTAACTAAAATAGCAGTAATCTGTGGACACAAATCACCCTTCCCTTATGCAAACGAAGGCAAGCTTGCAAACTACGGTGGAGCATCCCGTTTCTGGGAAAGCGTAATAAAACATGCAAACGAAACAGGCTACAACACAACTCATGAATTCCACATTATAGGGCGTACAGGTAGCCGCACTACAGAAAATGTAGCAAACGTGCATGAAGTCTTCTCTCCGCCAGATCGCTCTATATACAGAAGTGAGGCATACAGGTACGCGCTGTCCTTAAACCCTACAGCGATTATTTGCGAACATCCTTCCTTGGTGCCTCCAGATATTGCTGACTTTCCAGTGCCGATGTTTAGTAGGGTCGTAGGGTACAAATACAAAGGTTTCATACGTGAGGGTGTGCACTATTTCACTAACAGCAATCATGGCAACCGTCACTATGGTCAAAACTGGCCTGTGATACACCAAACGACTTTACTGGATGAAACCAGGTACAAGGAAAAGAAGAACAACTACATGATATTCATGTCTAACTTAACCAGAGCCTTCAAGGAGAAGGGTCTCGAACGCGCAATAAGGCTATCAGCTCTTTCAGGGAAGCCTTTAAATGTTGTAGGACCGTGGGGAGATGAAGGACGTAAAGCGCATGAGAGGCTTCTTTATTTAATTTCAGAATATAATGCTCCAGTCACGTACACGGGCGCAGTTTATGGAGAACAGAAAGCGGTAGAGATATGTTCAGCGTTTGCTGCACTCTACCCTATAGATTGCCCTGAAATGGGAAGCACGTTTGCAATAGAGTGTGCGTTTTCAGGTACTCCAATGATTACAAACGCTAATGGTTGTATGCCTGAATATGTGCGTGATGATGAGACTGGGTATGTGCTGCCTGTTGACGCCACGGACGAGGATTATTTAGACGTGATTGCGTGCGCAGAGAGTGCAACGTACGGCTTAGATCCTGCAGATTGCTTTAATCATGCGACCAAACAATTTCACCCTGCAAAGATTGCCAGAGAGTTGATCGAGTTGGTGGAGAGTAAGGTTTGAGGTACTTCTAAGAGACGCTAACTGATTAAAAAGTTAAAAAATGAAAAAACAACAATACCAAATAATAAAAAATCCGGACAAACCAAAACAACCGTCTCCACAACGGATTGCTATCTGCACTTTAGCCGATAGCCTTGCCTATCCGTTCGTTCGGTATCAGGCGCAAACTGTTAGGCGAATGGGTTACCTAAACAATGTATTCACCGATTATTACATTATGGATCTCGGCCTCACCAATGATCAGGTACAGAGACTGTCCAATTTTGCTGATATCCTTGACCCTGAACCTAATATGTTTGCAGATTTGCCTGATACCGAACTCGCCAAACCTGGAAATACAAAAGAGAGAGCTGCAATAACTCGTTCCTCTCTGCAAAAAGCCATAATGGTTAAAATGCTACAGGGGTGTGAAAGGTTGATTTATTTGGATGCTGACGCTTTTTTCACCAACTGTTTCGATACACACGACATCTTTAATGATTCCTGGGATGTGTGCCTGACTTTAAAGAACATATTCCCCGGACCCGTCAATGTTGAAGATGACCCAAATAAATACAGATTTGAGTTGATTAACTGTGGCGTTCAATTCTACCAGGGCAACAAATACATTGATTTTATTGAGGAATTACTCACTTACACAACCAGCAACCCAATCCTTAGTGATCAGGGAAACACCAACCTTTTGTTAAATACCTGCAGGGGCCTTTCCTGGATGAGAACAGGAGATTACACTCTCTCTTGCAAAAACTCTGATATTGTTGTAAGATTGATTAAGTGCGGCGGTAACAAACCGAGCATCAAATACAACTACTTTATAAACAATAAGACACCGAAGGTTGTGATAAACGGGAGGCTTCAGTTGAGGGATGCCCCGGTGATCTGCCATGCAAAAGGTTTGTATAAACGGAGAGGAGAGATTAAGACCTGGCGTGACTTTGGAATATATATGGGATTGGGTGCTGGGATTGTAGACGGAACCATGGATGATAGGAGATAGGGAGGAAAGGAAAATGGCAATACAGCAGTACACTTACAGAGACCTTTTGAGGGATATTTTTGAAACTGCCCGTCAGTTAGGGAATACTGGCGATATTTTGCTCTTTCTGCGGATGCTGTATTTCGACACGGAAGTGCAGGTTGATGAGATGGTTACACGTGAGACTGTGCAACGTACGGTGGAACATATTCTCAGAGGAAACCTCGCTGCAACAGCTAAAATTAAGATGGAAGGGTTTAGAAACCCGTTTAATCATGAAAGTTGGCAAGGAGGAGTGGACCATTCTGAAAAGAGAGACGATGAATCGGAGTTAATCTGCATCTGGGCGGAGTACTCAGAGAGTGTAGGTGAACACGGAGAGGGTTATGACTTTGACTTTGAGCCAGATTTTCCTATGGTAACTTTGAAGCCGGACACATCTGATAAAGAATTTAGGGACATGTTGCTGGAAGGATCTGAGAAATTAGAGACTTATGACTTTCACAACACTGAAAAACCACACAAACACAACAAACCGACATTAAACATCCACCCTGAAGAGTGTGAATACAACATTAAAAAATACAAAAAACACGGGATTATCTAAAACATGTCAACATTCTTACCCAAAGATCCGAGATTAAAACATTTAAACATTGCAGGGATGATGGCAATAAACAGATTCCCCATGGCAGTGTCAATGATTGGGCGTATGTCCTTCTATATTGATGTTTTAATTTTGCGTTTAGATACCTTGAATGGTTCTGAGTTGTTGTTCACAGATACCCAGGAAATGTTTACACGGGAAAAAAGGATACGTGTTTTTAAGGGTGTCTCAAAATGGGACAGACACACCTGGCGGGATGAGCTACTTCAAGAGACTTTAGGTTATTACTTTAACAACTCTTCTGACACCAATGGTCCAGACATCCTCCTCACTCCCGATGAAGATGAATGCTTCGAACCCAACGCAATAGTTCAAGACATATTAGATTTCAGCGAAAGTGAGTCATATTTTGCGTTATTTGATTACAACATGGTGCTCTGCCCAAGCGAACCGGGCCACACGAAAGCACCTAAATACCCACGCAGTAAACACTGCAAAATGTTCAAATATGTTCCAGGAATGTCTTATTCAAGCCCGAATTACAGAGGTTGCGCATTGCCCAACCACGGAAATAAACAAATAAAAAACTCAACATTTTTTGAAGCGAGGTCCAAAATCCAGCACTACTGTTATTATAAAAAGGAGTGGATGCGGACACATAAACACCATAACTAACCATCTAAGGAGGAAAACACCAAACATGAATTTTATAGACAGAGAAAAACTCTTAGCAGCAAGAGCGGCAAGGACAGACATTGTGGATGTGTCGGAATTGATTGAAGGCGAAGAAAACAACGATGAAAGCAATGAAGGCGGCGAGAAACTTTTCGTAATGGTAAAGGAACTCCCTGACAAAGAATTCACTGTCGTACAGAAAGCCATCACCAAACCGAAATCTCTTAAGGATAAGTTAGCTGGTTATGACTTCAAAGTCGTCCTTGCGCAAAAAAGTATCGTGAACAGTGAAACCATGCATAGGATGTTCACTGAAGACGATCTTGCGCAAATCGCACAGTGGCCAACTGCAGTACTTAAACGTATAACAGAGACCTGCTTCGAGCTGAACGGTTACAACCTCGACGCAGTGGGAGCAGCAGAACAGGACTGAGGGAAAACCCCAGGAAAGCATTCTGCTTAAAACTTTCTATCGTCTTGGGGAAGTGGTTTTATGAAGTCTTGGAAAGACCTAAAAGTGAAATTGATTATTATATGGCTTATGACAATCTACATCCGTACGGTCATGAAATTGATCACTATGTTGGCGCGTCTACAACTGCAGCGCTTTACAACATCTACAGCAAAAAAGGCAGTCGACCAAAGAAAGCGGAGGACTTCATACCGAAACGTAAAAAAGCTCAAAAGCCGACGGACCAAGTTGAAGCGTTCAAAATGATTGCAAGAATGCACAACAAGGCTTACAGGGAAGAGGAGCGAAGGAAAAAAGCAAAGAAAGCAATGCACGCTAAAGCAAAACAGGAAAGGGAGAAGCTTAAAGCAGAAAATGCTGGAGCAAGCAATGTCAGCAAAGAACAAAGCACTAAACCGGTAAAGAAATAAACCATGACACACAACGCAGGCGACATAGTAATAAGGATCAGAGCAGACGCTCTCAACGTAGACAGCAAGTTAAGGCGTACTGAGAGGAACATTGAGGGTTTTGCTAGACGAAGCAATGCGAACATGAAGCGTTTTGACCAGTATTTATTACAGGTTACAAAACGGGTTGTTGCGTTCACCGCTGCCTATGTAGGTTTGCACGAAGCTGCATCTCAGGTTACAAAGGTGTTCGAGACCGCAATATACTTTGAGCGGATGGAGAAAGCACTAGAGAATGCTTCAGGTAGTGCAAAGCAGGCAGCTAATGATCTGAATTTCTTGCGACAGGAAAGCGAGAAGCTAGGTCTGGTGTTGCGTGATCAGATTACTAACTACGCTCGTGTTAGTGCCGGTGCTCGTGAAATAGGTTTAAGTGTTAAGGAGACTCGTGACTTGTTTAAAGGTCTAAGTTACGAGATCGCAGCAGCACAGCTTACGGCTTCTCAGGCAAACTCTGTGTTCCTTGCTACAGCACAAGTTTTAGGTAAAAACAGGGTACAGGCAGAGGAAGCACGTAAGCAGATGGGTCAGCACTTACCCGGTGCCGTAGTGAAAATAGCCAAGTCTCTTAAAATGTCTGTTGGAGAACTGGACGATGCAATGCGTAAAGGTGAGATCAGCGCCACCAGGTTTGCTCGTGCTATGGGTGTTTACTTTGTTCAAATGAGCGAAGAGAGAGCAATGAAAGCTGCACATACGGCACAGGCAGAAATCAACAGGTTCAGGACTGCAGTAGATGAGTTGCGTGTAGCTATAGGCAAATCTGGCGCTCTTGACCTTTTCACTGAAACGGTTGTTTCGCTTACTAAAGCCGTTAAGTTGTTAACTCCTGACATTAAAAATGCTACAACTAGCATAATTTACTTCTTTAAGGCCTTGCAGATTGCATACAAGACTGCTGCCCAGGCGCGTGAAATGTTAGACAATCCGCTTAAATATGCATTCGAACGTATGAAAGAGGACGCACCGGGCGAAAAAGAGGCAGGCAAGATAGCTCAGTATTTCAACAAGGTAAAGAAAAGTTTCTCGGACTGGTGGAAGGGTTTGCGCAAAGATCCATACATGGACAAGTTCTTCAGTGATTACGAGAAACTGTTTAAAAAGGTTGGTAAAGGTATTAAAGGGACAGTTAAAGATGTCGGGCCTTTTGAGGACGCAATTAAGGATTTAACTAAACTCTATGAAGAATACAACACACAAATAGAGAAGAACAAAACAAACCTTGAAGGTGTCAAGAAAGCGATGGATGACATAAGTGATATGGTAGTAGCTCATCCTGAAGATGTCGCAATGGGTGCTCAACCATTTGAATACTTGATGCGACCTATGGCTGTAGTTGATGTAACCAGGCAAGAGGCAGATGTACAAAGGTGGTCTAACTATTTCATCGAGCAAGGCGAGTACGCAGCAACTACAGTGGAGCAAACCTTTAGCGATGTTTTGTATGACAGTTTAGTTCACCAGTTCGAGAACATCAATGACATCTGGAAAGCGTTAGGCAACTCAATGATAAGAGTTGCAGCAGACACTGTTGCCAAAATAGCCATGGAGTTTATCGGGTTGCAAGGCATCATTCGAGGTGTAGGTTCAGGTTTACTACAAGGCATAGGAAGTGCTCTAGGCTTTAGTGTCGCTGGTGCTGCGCTTGGAAGTGAAGTCATCAAAGATGCTGCAATGGGGTTTGGAACATACGCTGGTGCTCTACTAGTTAAAGCTGCACCGTTCATGGCAGCAGCATACACTGTTAATTCAATGTTTGAGGGCGATACTGGAAGTAGCATACTAGGCACAGTTGGAACTGTGGGTCTTATGTCCGGTAACCCGATTGGAATGGGTATTGGTGCAGCAGCACTTATTGCAGACGCTTTTGGTGCTGGAGACGCAATAAATGATTTGCTTGGTGTAGGCAAAGAATCAAAGCCAATGCTAACAACTGGAAGACCTGCAGATTTAGTAGATTTAATCACTATTGCTGGAGGTGAACACACTCCTTTGTACCAGTGGGCCAGCCCTCAATTGCAGCAACCTATGGCGGAAATTCAAGGTGCGATAGAGGAGCAACTGGTAAATAGTATTAACGCACTGCCTTCAATACTTCAAGGAAAGGTTATCGAAAACCTTGAAAACAGGGCATTAGAAAAAGGTATAATGATGGCTGTTGAAGGTACTGATCCAAACCAGTTATTAAGCATCTGGTCTGAAAAACTAACCTACATCACTGAGAAAAGCTTTGAGATTGCGTTTATAGATGCCTTAGAAGAGTTTTGGCCCCTGCAAGAAATATCTGGAACTATAGCTGGAGTGGATTTCACAGTCCCTATACTGCCTACAGAGGAACAATTGCAGAGCTTTGCTGACAGGTTTGAGAAGATGGCAGGTTCAGCTACTGGCGGCATACAGACGGCAATGATCGACGCCTTGACTGCTCAAGATTTCGGTTCATTCGAGGACAGGTTCAAGCAGGCAATATATGACGCCACTCTTGCTGGTATCGTAGATGCTTTCATCCAATCCGCCGCGATTCAAGGACCAATAGAGCAAATGTTTGGTAAGCTCTCTGGGTTGATTGAGGCTAGCACTTCTGGTGGCGTGGTTGATTGGGAAAGTGTCAGTGCCGGAATTCCTTCTATACTCTCTGGTGTAGATCAAACTCTTAAGGATATGGAACCTATATTCGACATTCTATCTGCAACTACTTTAGGATTACAAGGCACTCTAGGTGTTGGGTTTGCTGGTGAAGAGGATCTTGAGTCCCTGCTTGGAGTTCAGGATGCACAACTGACAGGTAGCGGAGTAATCAACGTATACTTCAACCCAGAATTGATTGCAGACGACGATCCACTAGAGTGGTTAATGCGCAAAATACAGGAAAGCAACGTGTTGAAAGAGGGACAGGAGGTAAATCTAATTGAAACCACAGAAGCAGGCGTCCAGTGAAACAATCACAGGACGGCATAAGAACTTTAAATCTGTATTCATCACAGTAATAACGTTTTTGTTAATCTCTTCGTGTACAGAAGAGACAATATACAATAACACTTACCAGGAAAATTACAGTATGGGCGATCAAGTAATTCTCACAGAGAATGTTTTAAACAGTGACTACATTAGTAGTGTTTCGGAACAGGAAGGCCCTTACGCTACTAAACCTGTAGCAGACGTAAGCAACACAGGAGATCTTACAGTTCAGACTACAGGGACTGCTGCAGATGAAGCATACAGCAGCACTACAGACAGTGCAGGTGCAGGAGACGGCACTACAACAATCTGTTCTGATTTTGACATATTTGGTGACGACTTTTTCATTGGCGCAACCATGCGTATCACGAGCGGTTCTGCAAATGGTGAAGAAAAAACGGTTACAGATTTTGCGCAAAGCACTGGAACATTCACTCACGCTGCGTTTAGTGTACAAATAGGTAGCGGTATAACGTTCACAGTGACCATTCCAATCAGCACGCGAGAGTTTAAGTTAGAGGTGACTGGTTCCGGCGATTTGGGCGACGCAACATATAAAGCGACACACAATGACGGTACTACTTATTTAGGTCGCGACCCTCTGAACTATGCAAACTGGATTGGGGATCAGGAGGTCCATGATGACAACCACGCTACGTATGCAAGCCCCGCTATAACTACAACTCTTTCAGGCGATATTGTTGTAATGTATATTGATGACAGTGAATCTGCTACGTATTGCGCCACTTACAACAAAAGTGATTTCTCCTGGTCTAAAGTTGACACTGGTATAGGAGACTCTTACGCTATAAAGTTTGTAATAACGCTGAACACCGGGCGGCTATACTGTGGACTTTATGGCAATAGGGTTATTTACAGCGACGATGACGGAGCAACGTGGGCTGAGAGGACGGGTCTATTCGATTCCGCTTACTACATTGGCGACGGTATGCAGTTAGCTGATGGTAGAATTGCGATTGTTGCTGAACACGCATCAAACAATGAAGTCTACTTGTTCTTAGCTTCAGCCTCTGACGGATTTAATTTTGGAGACCCTATAACAGTTGCTGCAGACACAAACGATCAAGACCAGCCTACAATAGCTCAGGCTGCAAATGGTGACATACTGGTAGCGTACAGGACGGATGAGGACAGTGCTTCATCCTTTGAGGTGAAACTAAAGAAATCCACTAATGGTGGCGTAACATTTGGAAGTGCTATAGATGTTGTAGATTATTCGGCAACCAACTACTCCGAGCCTAGGTTGTTCGTGGACGTTGACGGTAATGTATACTGTGCAGCAACCAAACTGTCCACTGACAATATTATAGAGTTGACGCTTTCTACGGACAATGGAGACAGTTTTACTAGTGGCTCCCCTTTAACCCTCAAGTCTGAAGGCAGTGCCGACATCCGGTATCCGAACCTGACTCTGTGGAAAGGTATGGAAGTCTTGTGTGCGTATGCGGACACAACTAACAATACAGTGGATGTTTGCAGGCGTGGCATACTTGAGGTTTTTAGTGCTGGAGTTAATGACATTCCTGTACCAATCGATGGGACAAAACAGAGAATAAGTAATGGAGTGGATGTTCAATGGTTGGGAAATGGCGGAATCGATGGAGACATTTTTACATTTGATGCCGCTTTCCAGTACGGTATAGCTAATATATTTATTCCGAAACCTAGCATACATTGGAGGAGTGAGACTGACGGTTCAGCGAGGTACATTGTGTTGGATGCTGGTTCAGGCAATGTGTTCAACGTAGACATTGTCGCGTTCTTTAACTGTAACTGGATGTCAGGCGATTTTGAAATGAACGCAACGGACAGTTGGGGCAGTCCTGCAGCTACGACTAGCATAAGCTTCATAAAGGACTATTGCACTGTTTCTGTTGCAGACATTCCCTGGATATATGATGTTGCGATAGGGACTAATTGGTCCCCAGGTGAATTGAAAGGGTGTTACGCGAGAATAACTAGCGGTTCTGAAGTTGGAAATGTATATAAGATAATAGATAACCGGGGTGACGGTGTGTTGCTTGAGGGTGGTGAAGGCGCTAATATTGCAGTCGATGACTCAGTTATTATATACAGCCCGAATTCTTTCACTACGTTTTCCGCCAGGTCAGCTTACAGGTTTGCGAGAATTGTTATAGATAGTCAGGATACTTATGAAGGGTATTTCAAGATAGGGACGGTAATTGCAGGTATCATGACAACGTTGAACAGGGGATGGTCATTCAACTATGCCGAAAATGTGGGCATGAACGTCGCAATGAACAAGACACCTTACAACGCATTAAACCCTGTCATTACCGGCAGTCCAAAGAAAACGTTAAACCTGCGATGGAATTTCAGCAAGGTTACCCGGAACCAGGTTTTGAATGTGCTTGTCGCGTGTCAAGGAAGGCCAGTTGTTATTATACCGGACGATGAAGACATTGATTATTTGTACCTGACTTATTTGACTAGTGGGATCAAGACTACGCACGTTTATGATGGCGGTTTCAGGGTCAACGGCTTGACGTTTGAAGAGATTGAAGGCGATAAGGACTATAATTAGGCAACTAAGCATTTAAGGAGTTAAGGTGGCAACACTCGTTCAAGTATTTAAACAGAAGAATGAAAATGCGAAAATTCATTTCCTTGTGAAAATGGAACTGGACGGTATAACTTTGCGCTACACCAACTCGGATACAGCTATTGCGGCATCTAGTGATGAACTCTACATTCCAGGAATACTTAACGAGATCAAGGTTAAAACAGTGTTCAACTTAAGTCAGTTTAGGTACAGCATTGGTGCAGTCATGCTTAAATTGAGCAATGACGCAAGGTTGCAGGATTATGAAAGAGACAGTGAGTTAGATGGCGGCACTGTTACAATTTATTTATTTGCAGAAGGCGCTGACTTTTCAGATGTCGAGAGTAACGGGGTTTTGTTCGTAGGTGCCTTTAACAAACGTTACCATAATACTAAAGAGTATGTTGTTGATTGCATTGAGAAAATCAAGTACTTGGACAGGATACCGGACAAGAATATAAACAGCGATACATACAGCAACCATAGGACAGACAGCGACGGGCAGGGTAGCGTTGCAGGATTGCCGCAACCGTATGTGTTTGGGAAGTGGCTGGATAGCAAGGTTGCGTTGTTACCTGTAGACACGTCTGGGTATAAATATTTAGTGTCCAAAGGTTACGTTTCCTCGACTAATGCAGACTATACTGCAGGTACTGTGGACGTTTATGAAAAGGATGGTGACGTTAGAGACCCTGCGAATTATGATATGGAGATAACCACAGACGGTGAAGGCAGTGTATGCACATTATTCGACTTCACAACCGACCATACAGACCTTGAGCCTTTGAGTGCCACCATTGATGGCATTGTGGGTGAAGACCTTTCTGGAACTTCGTCACAGTTGCTGACACACCCCGCTGAAATAGCTAAATACCTTATAGATGAGCACAGCCCTATTGACGCAGATAATGCTAGCCTGGCTACCGCAGTGGCTTTGCGCAAAGGGTTTAAGTTTTCAACGTGCATTAATTCTAAGGCTGAACTGGTGGACGTGTTAGATAGGTTGTTCCGTCAGTGTTTCTGTGCGAGAAGGGTCCAACCTAACGGCAAACTTGGTTGTATAACATTCAACACAGATGGTCCGGTTAATAAATACGTTAACTTAAACAATGTTGCAATCGGTGAAGTCAAAATAGAGAAAACGGACTTTGACCTCGTGACCAATGACATTGAGTTAAACTATGCTTACGATTTCGTTACCAGAAAATTCAACAAGACGAAAGTATTCAACAGGCATAACAATGACACCTGCAACGATTCCTACCAGAAATATGGGTCCAGACCACAAAAGGAAATCAACCTTCAGGATATACAGGACGAGGGGAGCGTTGAGGCGTACGTCATTCAGTATTTGAATGTTTTCGCGTTTAGACATGACTTAATCTCTACAACGATTCCTTTTTACATTGCTCACAACATAAGTGAATTCGACGTGATTAACGTCACAACTAAAGAAGGTATCAGTGTTGAGGGCAGCACTAGAGGGTGGGTAGATATTAGCTGTATTGTATTGAGCAGGGAAGTGCATAAGCGAGGTATAAAGCTGAAGTTGTGGAAAATAAGCACTGCAGCAGATGCTGGAGATGATGAGGAAACATCCGTAACCGCTGCCGCTGCATCTTTCTGGATAGATGATGATTATGTAGACTGGTTGGATGAGGACGACGGCATTATTGATTGGGTAGATTAGCATAATAGTATAGGTGTTTGAAGCAACCATTAAACAGAGTAACAAGGAATAAAACACTATGAGCAAGGGAAAAAAAGGGTTACTTAGTTTGGCAAGCAGTAAGTCGAGTGAGGATGTTAAGGTAGATGATAAGTACTACAACATCCCCAGTCGAGACCAGCAAGGCCACCAGTCGAGAATACAGTTCTATGTTCCACCTGCTTTAGCCAAACAAGCATCAATCATAGTGGATTCAGGAAAGTTTCCATATAAGGGTAAGACTGCACTGTACAGGCACGCATTGGTGTTCTTATATGAGCACTTAGAAAACCAGGAATCGTTCCCAAGTGAGTTAGGGCAAATACACGCTGTTATGCACATGATGGACGATGATGACAGGCACCAAAGCTTTGTTGATGTGTTTGACAGGTTGCAGCATAACGTGAGGAGACATTTAGATAATAAGGATGAGCAGCAGGCTACAGCACTGGTTCTTAAAATATACCACGCGCTGAATAAAATGCCTGACGGGTTTTGGAAAACGAAGTATTTAGAGAAGATGCAACATTTGTATGGACATTTAATGAAAGGGGAGAAGGCATCGTTTAATCCGATGACAATGGAAGAGTAAAGAACACTTAAACAACTAAAACACAAAACAAAAAACATAAGCTCAGAGGTAACCACTACCATGAACACAAATACAGATTTTCCTGCACCGCAGGAGTTCGGATTTCCTGTCTCAAAATTCCCAGATTGGCGTGAAAACCAGGTACATGCAATAGAGAACACGTTAGAAAATGAAAAGCGTGTTACTGTGTTGGCATCTCCTACAGGTTTTGGAAAATCCCTAGTGTACATGGCTTGCGGCATTATCAACGGTGGCAGAACAGTAATCCTGACAAGCAATAAAGGTCTGCAAAGCCAGTTGATACGAGACTTTAAATCCATCGGTGCGGTAGATGTTAGAGGGAAGAACAACTATAAATGCAAACTCATGGAGGGAAACTGGCGTTGCGACAATGCTCCTTGCGGTTACGGGTACAAGTGCCAATACAAAGATAGAGGTTGTCACTTTTATGATGCGTTGAAAGCGGCAAGTAATGCAGAGGTTGTTGTAACCAATTACGCCTTCTACCTTTACTCCATCAAGAACGGTAGTCCTCTAGTGCGCAACTCTTTCAAGACTCTAATCTGTGATGAAGGTCATTTGCTTCCTGACATAGTCAGCGACTTCCTTAAAGCAGAGATTTCCGTGAATAGTAAAGCCCTAAAGGAGTGGTTGCCGCCAAAAGATCAAATCAGAAAAATGTCTGTGAGCCAGTGGAAACTGTTTAGTGAGGCAAACAAGAAGGAGTTAAGTGAACACATCAAGTTTTTAAGCAGTAAGATAACAAAGACGCACGGCGGCAGGGAAGTATTAAAACAGTTAGGAGCTTTACGCAAGTACCAGGATGCGCTAAACACTATTGCCACCTGTGAAGGGCAGTGGGAAATTGACCACGGTGAGTTTCTTGTAACATTCACTCCACTGTGGCCTAGTCCTTACGTTGAGAGGTGTTTGTTCAAAGGCTCACAAAACATCATCGCCGTTTCAGCTACTATAAATGAAAAGACAATGACGCTTCTCGGTTTAGATCCTGTAGAAGATTGCATGTTTTTGAATTACCCGCACACTTTTCCAGTAGAGAGCAGATGGTTGACGTGTGTTCCAACCCTTCAGTTAAACAGCCGAACAACCCCGGAACAGTTTAAATATGTAGTGCAACGCATCGATAGCATTATTGGCCCAAGGCTTGATAGGCGTGGAATTATACACTCTGTTAGCTACGCACGCCGTAACGAAATAATAAAACACTCAAGGCATAGAGACTTAATGCTAACTCATGCTACAAAAAATATAGAGGAGGTGATTGATGATTACATCAAGGGACAGCCCCCAGTAGTGTTGCTTTCCCCATCGGTTACAACAGGTTATGATTTTCCATATGATGATTGCCGGTATCAGATACTGGTTAAAGTGCCGTACCCAGATACAAGGAGTAACATCATGAAGGCAAGGTGTAAGGACGACAAGGAGTACAGTCCTTACATAGCTATGGTTACACTGCAGCAAATGTGTGGTCGGGGAATCAGAGCCAAAGATGACTGGTGCGAGAATTTCATACTGGATAATACATTGAATAACTGGTTTTTGCACAAGTATAGACATTTCGCCCAGGAATGGTTCCTGGAGGCGATTCGGGTGTCGGGGCTGGTAGGCAAGCCTGTCAGCCTCTGACACTCATGGAAAGAGAAATGAAGGACGATTAACTAAACCTTTAAGGAGGAAAACACTATGGGTTTTTTGAATCCAAATGAAATGAATGAAGGCGGCGGCGCGGCGATGCTTGACAATGTTGTCGTAAATTGGAAGAACGTGACCGTTGAATTGTTTGATTATGCAGGTAAGAGTGCTTCAGTTTGTGCGCTGAAGGTTGATTTCGAATACGAGGATGAGATCAGCACACAGTACTTCAAAATTGGATCTCCTGAAAACTGGCAACCATCCGATGACGGCAAGAGCGCCATCAAAGTCGGAACTGAGGAAGCACCAAACAAGAATACCAACTTTGGTATCCTGTTGACTTCTTTGCTCAATGTTGGTTTCCCGGAAGACAGGCTTGGGGATGATGTGACTGAGTTGGAGAACCTGCAAACACGTATGGTCAGGAAACCGGACACCAGACCTACCGCACGTAAGCGCAAAAGCAAAGACGGAACCAAAGAGTACGATCCTACAGTGCTTGAGGTTGGTGAATTGCTTAAACTGCCGGAAGACAACAAACCTGCCAAGTCAGCTCCTGCTGGAAAACCAAAAGGCGCCGGCAAGAAAACCGCAAGTAAGAAGGCAGCAGGTAAGAAAGCTGCAGCAAAGAAGGGTGGCGACTATGATGTACAGGCCACAGATATGATTCTCGAATTGCTTGCCGAAAATGAAGGCACGTTGAATATCGCCGACGTTGCAGGAGCAGTCAAAGAAAAAGCCGGTGCCGATGATAGCCTAGGTGCTGCTGACAGAGTTAAGATTGTTCTCGCAGCTAAGAAACTCTCTGGTGCAGATGCAGACGGTTGGAGTATTGACAGCGACGAGGGTGTTATGGTGTTGAATTAAGCGATTAACCAACTACTGTAACAACTGCGCCAGGATTTACAAGAACACCTTGTCGCTTTATTAGAGTGGTGGAGGTAAGCGTTACTTAAAGCCTCCACCACTTACAACAGAACGTAATATAGGAGGAGATGCAAACATGTCTCAAAACATAGACTACGACTGTGATTGCTGCGGGGAGTCGAACTTTGTACACTGCGACGTAAGAGGGTTAGAAAAACACACATTCCACAACCCGAAAAACAGCGGTTTACACATATGCAAAAAGTGTTTTGAACACCTAAAAACCAAAGACTGGGAATACCAAAAATCATGAAATGCCAACTAATAAACACCCCTTACGTCCCAATTGGATCAGGCTTGCCTCGCTCAAATACTCCAGGTAAACCTCACTTGACTGACGTTATGCAATCTATTCAAAAGGATTTGGGAACTGAATACAAGGGTAAAGGCTTCCAGGATCGCTACCTCACAATGGATTTAGGCTTTGTGTGGGAAGATCTGCTTTCATACATATACTCTGAGAGATCTGCACACAGGATTGAGGAAGTTGAGTTTCAAAACATTGTGGGCAGTCCTGACGGTATTAATGATTATGATAATGTTGTTGCCGAGTCGCCTTTGTTAGCTACTCCACAGGACCTGTGTTTGGAGGAGTATAAGTTAACTTGGAAAAGCACCCGTTCCCACCCCCGCGATGACTGGAAATACATGACGCAGATTAAGAGTTACTTGCGTATGATCAGCGGGTTGTATGAGATGGAGATAACTTGCTGTATAATGCGAATTATCTACGTGAACGGGGACTATAAAGGTTCAGGACCTATATATAGGATTGGATGGTTCAATTTTGAGTGGGAAGAGATTGAAGAGAACTGGGCAATGATCTATAACCATGCAAAAGAGAAAGGTATGTTTAATATTTGACATGCAGTTCGTGTAGGTTGTTTTTAAAGTCCTCTGCCGCCTCTTTCCCTGTACGTGTGGAATGTAGAAACAGATTCCTTTATTAACCCACAGTCAAGGAGGTGTGCGCCTATTAAGAATGAGAAATAAACAAGGATAAAAAGATACTAGTAGTTTTTCAAGAGCTTTTAAGTATTTAAGTCAAGTAAGTTTGCAAGAAGTGGGGGAAAGAGGCGACAGAAGGTTTTAAAAACAATCCAGAGATAGTTCAAACAACAAATAGAAAGGAGGAAATTTGGCAATGAGCAACACAACCAACAAACTCTCACCCGATTTAAAACGTGCAGGTTTTACGGAACCGGACTTTACTGTAAATCAAAGGTTGATCGCTTCCATTAGTGGTTTGGAGAAACAGGGGAAGACGCACTTCTCTTTGACAGCGGCTGGCAGAACTGCATACATTAGTCTAGATGTTGGCCATGAAGGTGTTATACATAAGTTCAAGAACAGTGTTACGGCATTCAAAGACATAAAGACTCCGCAAAATGTAGAAGAGGCTGAAAAGGTGTGGAATGAATACAAAGCCTCATATCGTGCTGCACTTAGCAGTCCATCTGTTGATGTGGTTACTGTTGATACTAAGACTGAGGCATGGGAGGTTATAAGGCTGGCTAAGTTAGAAAAGCTATCTAAAGTAATGCCTCACTATTACGAACCAGTTAATTTTGAGTTCGCTAAATTAATCAGAGAGGCTTTCGATTACAAAGACAAAAGCGTTATATTTATACATAAGCGCAAGCCTAAATACGTAAACGATAAGAAGACGGATGATTATGAGTTTGCTGGTTTCAGCAAGGTGCCTTTCCTTGTACAGGTTAGTGTAGTTGTGTACAGATACCCAATGGATGACGATGACTATCCTGGTGAGTTTGCTGTTTGTATTGAAGAGTGCAGGCATAATCCTGACTTGGTAGGGTTTGAGTTAGTGGGCAGCGACTGTAATTTTGAGACATTGAAGGAGATTGTGCTTGAATGAGTACTCTCGTCAAAAAACCTACATTAGAGTTGGTGAACACTTCCCTTAAACGTTACACGTTTGAAGTTTCTAAAATGCGTGAATGGGTAGAGCTTAACTGTGACGGTTTAGTGCTGAACCTCTTTGCTGGAAAAACGCACCTCTCTGTGGATGAGGTTAGAAACGACGTTGACGAAAGCATGTCGGCGGACTTTCACCTTGACGCCCTGGATTTCATTAAGTGGTGGCAAAGTGAAATGGATTACAGGTTTGATACCGTTATTCTTGATCCTCCGTACTCTTATAGAAAATCCATGGAGATGTATAACGGTAATCTGAATAGCAGGTTTAAACTAGTTGCTGATGAGATAGTCCACATTGTAGAGCCTACGGCAAGGATTATTTCTTTTGGTTATCACTCTGCGTTTATGGGTAAGAAACGAGGTTATTACTTAGATAAGCTTTGCGTGTTTGCTCACGGTGGAGCACAGCATTGCACTATAGCGATAGTGGAGAGAAAACTTACATGATTCTTATAGACGACAGAAAAGGCAGCAAAGAGTTCTACCCCAAGCTATCCAAGTTGACAACTTGTGAATTGTCTCGTTTAGAGTTTGCAGACTTTGCCTTTATTGGTAACGGTCGAGGCAACAAGACATACAGCATTGGGGTAGAGAGGAAAACAATTCCAGACTTTATTGACTCTATGCACAGTGGCAGGCTCTCAGGTCATCAATTGAGTGGGTTACTAAAGCATTACGACATTGTTTATATACTGCTGGAAGGCATTTGGAAGGAAGCACCATTAACCAATAAACTCATTCGGTTTGACAAGAAAAGAAAAGGGCCTGTGGACCTCGATTTCAGTGGCAAGGCTGTAACTAGTCGGCAAATTAACAACTTCGCAAATTCGATAACCATTAATGCGGCTTTAGAGTATAACTGCACCGTGCTGTTCTGGCGCACGCCTAATCAAAGCCAAAGTGTTTCATGGCTTAGAGATACATACCTATGGTGGCAAAAGGATTTCAACAAACACTCCTCCCATAAACAATTACAAAAACCAAAAGAACCAAGACGTGCAGGGTTACTTAATTTCCAGAAACCTAGCACGCTGCAAATGATGCTTATGGGAGTGCCGGATTTAGGGGAAAAGAAAAGTAAAGTGTTGAGTGAGAGGTTTAAGACAATGCAGGAGTTAGTCACTGCACCTGTTGAGGACATTGCTGAGCTGCACGGGTTCAGTAAGGCTAGTGCAGTTAAACTTTTAAACGTTTTAATGCACGGGGGAGATGAAAACGATGGGACTATTTAGAGAAAATTTTGAGTACTACCTTGAAGGTTTTGATGGTGGCGAGGATGAAATAACCGTCCATTACGACATTATAGTGCACCAGACAGAAGGTGCTTATTTGTTTAATTTTGACGGGACTGAGATATGGATTCCTAAAAGTCGAGTAGTCGAAATTGATGCAGAGGAGCAATCAATACTCATTCCTATGTGGCTTGCAAAAGATAAAGGGTTAGTGTGAGAGTCCTATGACAAAGACAACGCCTTCCCCACCTATATTTAAATCGACAAACCCTCTTGATGACTTGCCGAACTTAGACATTCGGTATGACATTAACACGGACGAGTTTGCTGTTGAGGGACATAAAGTCTCAGATGCGGCAGCGTTCATTGAAGGGTTTTTCATGCTGCAAAAGGGCAGGTTTTGCAACAGCGCTTCAATTGTCTCCGTGCCTATGGTCATTAGGCTTACTTTCTACCCTGCTGCGGTCATGTATGAATGTACACACAATTGCGGAAGTGTTGTGTTAAGAGATAATGTTTTAATGCGGTTACTGTTGAAGATTTATGAATGGGAGCAAGAGGAGTAAACAACTCATGACTGAATTGATTGTTGAAAACTGCACTAAATGCGCACTGCACCGAACCCGCAACAGAATAGTCAACGGTGTTGGCCCCATACCTTGCAGAATACTGTTCTTAGGGGAGGGTCCTGGATCTGGAGAAGACAAGTCCGGTATTCCTTTTTACTATAAACAGTGGCACAGCAGTGCAGGCAAGGAACTCAACCAATTACTCCAGCAAAACAGAATGAACCGCGACATGGTTTACATTGATAATGTCGTGAAGTGCAGACCTCCAGGGAACCGTGACCCTTTGCCAGAAGAGATGCGTGCCTGTTTTGAGTATTTACGCAACACGGTAGAGTTAGTAGATCCTACTGTAATTGTTACAATAGGAAAGGTCAGCACTTCTGTATTTCTTGGTGATGTGAACATGGATATTGTTCATGGGGTTCCGCACGCTGGACTGTTTCAAGGAAAGTTCAGGACAGTTTTGCCAGTATACCACCCTGCCTACGGTCTAAAGAACGCTTCAATGATTAATAAAGTGTCGAGTGACTTCAGGACTGTGGGCAGGGTTTTCAGGAACCAAACCAAGCCAGTAAGTTTCGACTCTAAACAAAAGAAGTATGAGATTGTTGAGACTTGCAGTGATCTTTTAAACGCAGAAGGCTTTGTGGAAAGTAGCATTATAGCAATAGATACTGAGACGGTTGGTGACAAGGACTTGCATAAACCCTGGTGTCTTACCTTCAGTTGCGCTGACGCTACGGGTTACATGGTTAAAGCAGATAATTATAAAATTATAGAGTTAGTGAATATGAAAGTGCAGGACCCAAACATAAAAACCATAATGCATAATGCGTTATTTGACCTTGCTGTATTAGAGAACATGGGAATATTTCCAGTCAATGTTTGGGATACCATGATTGCTGCATACTTACTTCAAACAGAGCCACAGGGCTTAAAGGGTCTGGCTTACAGGCATCTTGGCTTAAAGATGAGCGAATATAGTGAAGTAGTAACGCCTTACACAGTTGAAAAAACACTTAATTATTTGTTGGATTACTTGAATTTTGATTACCCTTGGAGTAAACCTGATCCTTATGAAGTGATTGTTAAAGGCGAGAGGAAGATGAAGAAGCCTCGTTCACTACATTCGAAAACAATGCAAGCAGTCAAGAAACACACAAATGATGGCGTCTATGATTTGTTTAAATGGTGGAGTAAGAACGTAGACAAGGAAGAGAAGTTTGAAGTTGAGGCTGTGTTTGGTGAATTAGTGGAGAGTGATTTAAGTGAGGTAGAGTTTGGCGCGGCACTGAATTATGCCTGCCAGGATGCTGACGCTACATATCAATTGTATTATATATTGAAAGAGAGGTTGGAACAATAATGCCAGTCAAAACTCTGTCCTGGAATGACAAGGAAGAAGCTTTACAAATAGCCTACACTCTTGGGTACGATGACCCTAATTCCGCAGTAGTTGATCTTTATGCAAACAAAGGATGGTTAACCAGCAAGATAGCCAAAGCCTTTAACCGTACTAACATGTCAATATATAGGAGACTCAAAATGCTAGGTGTGGAAACTAGAGGTAGAGGAGGACACTACAGAGACAGTGGGCGCGAGTGCTCTCTTCCTGCAGTGTGGCAGATAGACAATGATGCAATGATTATGGTCCACGACATGCAGAAAGCTGGAGTGCAGGTGAACGTTGAACACTTCAAGTCTCTATCCTACATGTTTAAAGAAAAGATGGAGTCTCTGCAACAACAAATCGCTGAGTACAGCGCAAACAAGTTAATCAACCCTGGAAGCAGTGACCAGGTTCAAGACTTGCTGTTTTATGAGTTGAATCTTACCCCTGTAAAGAGAACTAAAAAAGGTTTTAGTACTGACGCAAAAACTCTCGCCTTCCTGAAGAACGCTCACCCGGTTGTTGAATTGATTGAACAGTGGAGGCAGTTCGGCAAACTGCACAACACGTATACTGAAGTGTTGCCGACACTGGTCAAAAAGGATGGCAGGATTTACCCAAACATGCGTATAACTGCAACAGATACTGGTAGAATGAGTGCAGCAAACCCTAACATTATGGCCATTCCTACACGCACCAAAGAGGGTAAGCAAATAAGAAAGGGTTTTGTAGCAAAGGATGGCTGTATGCTTGCCTCTATGGACTATTCTCAAATTGAAATGAGGGTTGCCGCAGTTGCTTCTCAAGACCCTGTTTTAATGGAGGTGTTCCAGAAGGGCTTGGACATTCACGCCCAGACAGCAAGCAGGATGTTTGGCATTCCAGTAAGCAGGCTGGACGACATGAAGCACAGGTATCCCGCAAAAAGGGTTGGGTTTGGCATTCTCTACGGCATCCAGGCAGAAGGGTTACGAGCAGCTTTAATCCAAGGAGGTGCAAGTGAAAATGAGTGGTCTGTTAAAGCCTGTGAGGGGCTAATCAATTCCTGGTTTGATGTGTATAAGGGCGTTAAGAAATACATGCAGGGTGTTGAGGCGTTTGCAAGGCGTAATGGGTATGTTCAAGACATCTGGGGCAGGAGGCGTTATGTTGAAGCTGTTAAATGGGAGAGTTCTTACATTGTTGCTGAGGCGTTACGGCAAGCGTGCAATGCTCCAATCCAGATGGGTGCTCAAGGCGTTATGAAATTGGCTATGGGAAAGATGGTTCCCTGGTATAGAGCGTCGCGCAAAGAAGGGATTGAGTATTCGCCCCTGTTTCAAGTGCATGATGATTTGATTGCAGAGATTGATGAAAGGCATGTAGACAGGATTATTAAGGAACAAAGAGAGATTATGGAAGGAGTTGCAGGGTTTCCGATTGAGACGCCTGTAGATCCTAAAATTGGTTTTAACTGGGGAGAGATGGAGGATTTTGAATAATGGAAAAACTTAGCGACACAGTAACGAAGCACGAATGTCTTGATGAGGATTGTGTTTTGCGCACAGAAACACGCGGAAACGGGTGCAAGGTACACACAGACGTACGTACTTGTTCCCGCTTTGTTGTAGATCAGAGGGAGAGAATGGACAGTACTGTGGAAGAGGAAGGGGATAGCGCTTTAAAAACGCAAATTGGTGGTTCACATTACAGAGGTTTCAAGATTCAACCCTTTGAGTTCTTCCACGCAAACGACATCCCCTTTCACAAAGCTGACATTATTAAGAGGGTGTTGCGCTATGATTTAGATGGAGGTGGAGGGCTGAAAGATTTAAATAAAATCAAGCATGAAGTCGACTTGATTATTGAATTGGGCAATTGGGAAAATAAGCAAAAGTAAACAATTAAATGAGTTATTAAACGAACGATTAACAATCAAACAAGGAGAAAAAAATGAAAAGATTATTTTTGACAACTTTAATGGCATTATTGTTTTTTGGGTGTCAACTTAACCCACCGAATATTACAACGTACAAAACCTACGGCAACAATGTATTTATTAAATACATGCGACTCGACATTAGTAACCCAAATTCATCAGGTACTATTTATTATACTATAGATGGTTCAACACCTACAACATCAGATTATCAATACCTTTCACCTATCTGGGTAAGCGAGACGACTACAATCAAAGCTAGAGTGCTTAATGGAAGCCAGGATGATTCAACTACTGCAATTAAATTTGTTAAAAAGTTCGACGGAACGGAATGGAATGTAAACTGCTCATCGCTTAATTGGTCCTCTGAACCTGACTATATAGATGTTTCAGTACTCGGAAATTACAAAGTGCGGTGCTATGCTGGCGGCTATATCTCTTCTGGAGTCCCTAATTATGAAAATAGTCGTGCTCAAGTCAATCCAGATGGAGGACACGCTGTCTTAGAGTTAAATCAACACCAGATAGTTCCGATAGGTGATTCATACAGAGGGCAACCGGGACTCAGTTTAATAATCGAAGACGACATTTCGCCTACTGTTGACGAGTACAGTGTGTTTTGGGGAGGCGGTATCTATTACCCAAGGTTTGATGTAGGGTTAATGGTAATGTCTGAATGGACGGATTCCTTTCCATATTGTTGTGGGATAACAAGCTCAGAAACTTATCAGGATGGTTGCTGGATGAATGTCGAGTTTTTTGCCGACGGTAACGCTCTTAAAGAGAGGCACGTTTTGCTCACAACTGTAGTTGATCAAGATCTTACCGGTCAAGCGTCATATGCGAGTCGTTTAACCTGCACAAAGTGGGCGCATATTGCTGAACACAGAGACACAGATGAAATTATAGCTACTCACACCGAAGACCCTTATGACAACACGTCTATGAGAGATTGGGGAGAGTGTCCTGATCCTCCACCCGATTACGGTCAGATTGACAAGTACGTTTTTAAAGTAAATGCCTACCCCGATTCCGCATCTACTTCAATTATGGTTGGAGTCCGTTACCCTTACATTAAATATTACGAGACTGAAACAACACACTATTATATATTGAATGAATAATGTTTAAGAAAAAACTTCATTATAGTGAATTGTAGCGAACTGTGGTGAACTGTAGCGAAGCTACTTGGCATAAAAATTGCAATACCCTGAATGCCCAAGACTCCGAGTCTCCCAGTCTCCGAGTATACGCCATGTCCTAGCTGGTTAGCTCTAGAGACTATGGTTTTTGGCAAGAAGAGAGCATACTAGTATTAATAACGTGAGGAACACAACCATGGAACTTCCCCCTCTCAAGTACAATCGTGACCCCACATACTGGCAATTGTTTATAGCAAGAAATGAATCCTCCCTGACTCAAAGGCAAAAGGCCACAATTCGGAAAAGGATTCAACGTTTAAAGCATGAAAAAGAACAACTAATTAAGGAGGCAACTAAACAATGAGTAAACAGACAATCAAGGTTTTAGACAAAAAAGGCAATGAAATAACAACCCCAGACCTGATTACAGTGCAGGATGATGCATTTAAATTGGCTGAGGTGGATGCAGATCTGGTTAAAATGCTAAAAGAGGCATTGTACAGCAGGGCAACCCTGAAAGCTCAGCAAGACGCGATTAAGGCCCAGATTGATGAGGTAAATGATGAGATTATAGCTATTAAGGACATCACTGGTGCAGAGAAGGTTAAAAGCAACATTGGGTCCCTTTCAATAACCCCTCCCAGAGACACTGTGAGAGTGAATAATACAACAGTGAAGGAGGAGTTGATGCTGCAAGGGGTGAAAGCCAACGTGATTGAGAGAGCCTATGAAAAGGGGACAACTGTAACAAAGGGTAAGAAGGAGAGTGTAAGGTTCACTCCTGTAAAGCAGAAAGAGAATAAAACAAAGAAAGGAAAATAAAATGGTTGTTGTTAAAATAGAGCTTTGGCCTCTAGGCGACGAGAAAAAGGCGCGAGAAATAGGTAGAGCTGAAATAGTGAATGACGGCACCGGAACCACTGAGAGAAGTAATTATGCTGTTAATTTGCTGCACTCCGGTAAATATTACGGAACTCCAGGCGTCTGGAGGATTGGAAGAGTGGAAGATCATAGGAGGATGTTAAGTCCGTATCATTTAGTGCAGAAGGCGTTATATGATGCGTTATTTAACTGAATGGGAAAATCCACATAAATATAATAAAACATTAATAAAGGATTCAAACAATGAACAAAAATCAAATAAACCAGAAACACTGAATAAAAGATAAAGAAAAAGCCCTAAACCTTTGAATCATAAAATACTCATTGGTTTAGGGCTTAGATAAAAGGAGAGAACAATGGCGTTTCCTGCATCAAGTGGATAGGAAATGCAGAAAACTTTTAAGGCTTATTGTAATGATTGTTTTCGCCTTTGTCAACAGGTTTTTTGCCTCTCTGTTTTTCTCCTTGTGTGTTGCGTCGTATGCCGTGTTTCTTCCTGGCATTAACCACCTCTTCCTCTGTTTCAGCGAACATTAAATCATTCATGATGTGGTGTTTTATGGCTTTACACCACTCCTGCAACATACATTGAACATACGGGTTCGAAGGGTTAATTAACGCTGCATTAGGGCAACCGCAACACCTGACCACTCTATCAAACTCCTCATCCCGCATGTATGCAAAGCCAGTTGCGCCATGTTCTTCAAGTTTAGCTATCCCACTGCTTGCAAGGGTGACGTTTGCTTTACAGCCTTGTTCAGTCAGG
>Ga0180433_10002884_pt1 | contig 25934 bp, 34 predicted proteins | sample SS_ome_8_FD_132980 | JGI IMG/M metagenome (GOLD analysis project Ga0180433, IMG submission 132980) | Hypersaline lake sediment archaeal communities from the Salton Sea, California, USA - SS_1_D_1 metaG | ecosystem: Environmental > Aquatic > Non-marine Saline and Alkaline > Hypersaline >... | reverse complement strand
TGTTTTCCACTCATCATTGCTTTTCTTAAAAATTCTTTTAAAACTTTTTGTTTTATTTTTAAACCCATTGTTTTCCCTCCTATTTTATATTTCGATAAATTTACCCATTATATAAACTTTGTGAATTCGCTTCTAGAAAAAAATCATTATATTTAACATAGTTTATATTATGATTTTCATCTTTAAATGCTTTTTGTCTTGAATTGCTTGCTTTTCTCATAAATCTACTCTCATCAATAAAATCATAATAGGTGCAACTTTCTTTTCCTTCATGTTTTCTTAAAAGTCTTCCAAGAGTTTGTATTGTTTTAATATCAGATACCTGCCCAGCTGCATTTATAAGATATTTTAAAGAAGGTATATCTAACCCTTCAGCAAAAATTGATATAGTTCCAATTAAAATATTTAATTTGCCATTTTTAAAATCATCTAATGTTTGTTTTCTAATTTCTTTTTTTGTTGAACCTTTTAGATAAAAAACCCCCAACATTTTAGATAAATATTCCCCATGTTTAACTAATTTAACCAATATTAAAGTTTTTTCTCCTTTATGTTTATTGATAAGTTTTTGAACAATATTATTTCTTTCTTGATTTTCTACAATAAATTTATTATAAAAAGATGAATAATTATCTGTTTCATTTATTAGTCCAACTTTACTTTCCTCTTCCATTTGTTTTATAATATCTTTATTCATATAATCTTTTATAAAAATAATTTTTGGTTTCATAAGCCAACCATCTTCAATTAATTTTTCAGAATTCATTTTAAAAACAACATAACCATTAACTGCATTTAAATACATATCATTACCATCAGTTCTTCTTGGAGTCCCTGTTGTTCCTAAACGATATTCAGTATTAGTTAAATGTTGAGATACTCTCCAATAACTTAAATGATTTACATTATGTGCTTCATCCATTATAGATACTCTAACTGTTTTTAAATAATCAGAATAAATATTAATATTTTTATAAATAGTTTGAATAGTAGCAATAGTTATAGTTTTAATATCTGACTGTCCTTGACTAATAGTGCCAACTTCAACACCAAGTGTATCCTCTAAAACCTTTTTTATTTGTCTTAATAAATCAACTCTATTAACTAATATTAAAGTCTTTCTTCCAAGTCGTCTTACTATTTCAGAAATTATTATGGTCTTACCAGCGCCTGTTCCCAATTCAAGCATCCCAATCTTATTTTCTAAAAATTTATCAGCAGCTTCTATTTGGTAATCTCTTAATTTAATTCCATTTTTAAATTCATTGGGCATATCAATAATGTCTTGATTAAACTCTCTATGGTCTATAATATTAATTTCTCCTTTAATGCCTTTATAATCAATATAATCTTGTAATGTCTTTTTCATACCATAAAGAAACCCATAAGGTAATAATTGTTTTTTTGGTTTCCAAAATTCAATAGTTGTTCTTGCATATGGGTTGTTCTTTTTCATAAAATAAGCGTTCTTTAGTTCATAGCTAAACTTTTTCATCAATGCTTTATGTATAAGACTATTAATTGGAGAAAATAATTGTAAATTGTTTCCAAAGATATGTATATCAAACTTGATAAACTCTTCTTCTTTTTGACATATTTCTTCATAAGGACAAAATATATGGCAACTTTCACATTTTGGCGGAACTTTTTTTGTCTCTATTATATTATTCATTTCACCTAATATATTATTATACCATGTTTCTATTTCTTTTATATCTTCTTCTGTAAAATTAAATGACATTTTACCTTTTGAACCATTATATTTTAAATAGAAAACTGTAGATTCTGTTGGTATTCTATTAAACTTTCTCTTATAAAACCAACTATACATCTGTATCTGTTTCTTGTAGCTTTCTTCATTGTCTTCTCTTCTAGTAGATGATTTCCAATCACCAATTTTATCTTCTTCACTATTCACAACATCTATATAAGCTAACCCATCTGGATAATATATTTTTAATTCAGTAGATGTAAACTTTTCATCCAAATTTATACCATTAAGAACCATAACCCAATACTCATCTTTCTTTTCAGCAATTTTAGATTGCTCTAATTTATATTTTGACCATTGAGAATTAAAAAACTCTTTTAATTGCTCCATATCAGTGAGTTCTTTATTGTAATACTTTTCTAATGTCTTATGTAAACAAGACCCCGCATTAGCATAACAAAAATCACTAATTACAGGAACCTCTTTTACCTTTAAAAAATACCACCAACGTGGGCATTTTTCAAAAACGTCATGTTGACTAAAACTACTACGGTAAGTCATTTTTTAAAAAAGGAATTAAATAAATTCCCCAACAAAATTCTTTTTTATAGCTTCGCCAGTAGTAGGATTAACAACATCTTTAGCATTAATCTTCACTTTTGGTTTACTGTTAAGATAAGACATAAACTCCTTCAAACTACATTCATTAATATCTTTCTTTTTATAATCAGCATATAATCCTAAAAGAGCACTTGCTTGATTCTTTCTATCCCTCGTAATTGTAGGATGACTATATTTACCGCCTTCTCTTTTAAATACTCTTACACCACTATAAAATTCTTGCTGGCCATCAGTGTCATAATATAAAACAAAAGTACAATATTTAAAATCTTTATCGCCCGCCTTTGTTTTTTCCCAAGCTCTATCCATAGGTGGAAGAATTATATCAGCTTTCTTTATAACTACTTCTTTCCCATTTAAATCAATTCTTGGTGGGGCCTTAACCCCTTCTGGTGCTTTATCCCAATCATATACTGTACCAGCACTTCCAGAATCAATCATTTCTTGTCCTTGTGGAACATCCGAGAACTCAGCTTCTGGCACTTCTTCACTTAAATCTTCAAATTCGTTTTTTTCACTCATTGTTTAACCTCCTATACGTTTTTAATACGTCTACATTAACAAAACATTATCACTATATAAAACTATTGATTTTTAATGCCATAAAATATTGAAAAAAACTTAGGATTAAAACCGCTATATCTTAAAAATTTATAAAATCGTTGATTATGAATTGGCCCTTTTAAATAAGAAGCATCAACTAAATAACCAATAGGTTTTATTTTATTATTAATAATATCAATAATTGCTCCAAGAACTGTATCATATTGTTTAATAATATAACCTCTTTTAGTACACATCTCTTCAATCTCTTTAGAAGTTGTTAAATCATTTTCTAATAAAACAATACATTCTAATCTATCTGTATTTTTTATCATTATTAACCTTAATTATCTTCTTCCAAATCTTGAAAATCTTGGCTGTCTATAACCTTGACTTCTATAAGCACCTTTTGCATACTTATAAGCTTGACGTGCTAATGTTTTTGTACCTCCTTTTTGTATAACCAAACGTTCAGCTTCTTCATAAGTTAGCCAAGGTGATTGCATGATATCAATGGCTTCTTTTAAACTTATCTTTTTCTTTTTTAAAACAAACGCTTGCTCACCTTCACTTGTTATAAAAGGTGCCCAATATTCATCTTCTTTTGCTTTTCTTCTAGGACCAAAAAATAATGGCTCATCATCTTGTCTCATAGGATTAAAAGGTTGACAATCAAATCTGTTAGGAACACCATCTAAATCCCAATCATTTTTTCTTTTTCTTCTTTTTCCTAATATATTCTTAATAATATTCATTTTTTAGGAATATATCGTTTAATATTAGCAGAAGGACTACCGCCCATATATCTCCAAATATAATTATTAGCTTCTTCTGGTGTGTTAAAATATCCACCACCAGGTTTAAAAATAGGGCCTTTTAGTGTCATAATATACCAACCGCCTTTACTCATAATACCACCTTTCAAAAGGGTATTCTTGTGCTTCATACACATACTTATAATTTCCAGGAATATATTGATTAATAGTTGCATCAACTATAACATTATCATCCAATACTTCAACAGCATAATGAGAGCCACCAACCGGCGATTTAACTAAAATTAATTTTGAAGGTATTCTATTTCTATCTAATATTTCTTTTACTTCATCACTCACGTCCCGACAATATCCTTTTAAAGATTCATAATCTCTTGCTATTTTCTTTTTAAGTAATGCATATCTTTTATTACCATATTTTACTTTAACGTTCATTCTTGCTTGCTCAGCAATATCTTGATAAAATTGTCGTGTTCTAAATCGATAAGATATTCCATCTCTTTCAATAAAATATGTTGTTGGTGGTTTATCTTTATCAACAGGTTCTGAATTTTCAACTTCTTTTTCGACATCTTCAACAATATCTTGTGCTTCATCAGAGGTTAGTTCAAAACGTTGTTGTAAAATATTTTTTAATCTTTCATAATCAATTTGTTCATTTCTATTTAAATAATATAAAACATAATCATAAGTATATTTTTCTATAGCATTATATAATGATGCACCACTGCCCCCTGGATTAATAAATTCTGGTTCATGAATAGGTCCTTGTTTATATGGATTATTTGGCTTACAATCTTCTGCATTAATTATACCATCATTATCATTATCCCGCCAATTATACATTTTACACATACCAGTATAATCTTGAACAAATGTTGGTTTAACATCTTTTATAACTGGTTTTTCCGGAAACCAAAAATCTTTAACTGATGAATAAATATCATGAACTACACCTTGTTTTTCTGGATTATTTGGTTCACAATCCTCAACATTTATTACTCCGTCACCATCATTATCTTCCCAATTCTGTCCAATATATTCTTTATCTGTTTCAACAAAATAAACTGGTATTTTAGAATAACCTACTTCTCTTGCAGCTACTGCACGGTGTCTTCCTTCATGTTCAACAGGAACCCCTCGTTTTGTTTCAATCCAAGGAACAGACATTTTACCTTTAGAAGATTTAATTATTGGTTTTAATCTTGCAACATTTGTTGGCATTATAACTGCTTTTTCATATGTTTTTGGATTTTGTAAATATTCATAGCCTTTTTCTTTACCCCAATTTGTTGTTAATAAACTTTGTTGTCTTGTATAATCTAGAAATTCATTTGGTGATATCATTCTTTTTGTTCGTTTATAACCATAACTTTGTGGATAATCAACTATAGGTACGCCTGCTTCTTCACCAAACCCTTGTTTTTTTCTATTAAATGGTTTACAATCCATAATATTATTTACTTTATCTTTATCAAAATCACCCATTAATTTATTTAATATTTTTTTAGAAAAAGAACCAGTCTGTAAGAGTTTACCTCTTACAGCTGGGCTTTTAGGGGCGGTAATATTCTTCTTTATAGAAGAAGTATGACCTAACATCTTTTTTATTGATTTATCTATGTTCATTTTTTCTTAAGGTAATATTTATCAAAATTAGTTCCATCAAATTCTAAAGTATAAGCAGTTGCAGTCTGTCTAATAGTCCAAGCCTTAGGATACTTCATTTTCATCCTTTCACCCTCTACCTCAAGTTTTTTAAAACAGTCTTTTGGGTATTTCAAAATTGTTTTGCCTGAACGTAAAAACATATTACTACCTCCTATTATAATTATAAAACAACCATCCTTTATATATATATTTATTTAAAGCTAAAAAATTTATAGAATAATATATCAAAATAAAATTTAGTTTTTTTCTCACCATATTTATTAATGCAACCATTTGTAAATGCAGCAATCTTATCAATATTTGTATTAGCTCCCTCTACTAAAATCTTTTTACAATTTTCCATATCTTCAAAAATTATAGTATTATTTTCTAATGGCATCTTTTCATCATAACCACTTACAAAATCCCAAGTTAAATTTTCCAATTTCATATTTAATTTTTTTGTTTTTTGAGGCCACAAATCAAAAACTGGTTTAATTCCATTTTGAATACAAAAATTATTTATAGTCATTTCATTAAATTTATATTTTTTATCTGGCATATTAAATGCTAACATATCATTCCATTTCTTTTCTAAAAGTTTATGTATATATTTTACCTCTTTAGAATTTATATCTATTTTATTATCACGTAAAAGTAATTTAAATGAAAACCATAATGCATTATTTCTAGACCCCTCTGGTAAATCACATTCTAATAAAAATTTTATAAATTTATGATTTAAAAGTTTTTGTGGACTAAGATATGTTTCAGTAGTCAATTTTCTACCAGTAAAAATATTTTTAACCTTATAATCTTTAATTTTATCAAGAGATGCAAAAATATAATCTGTTAAACCAACATTCTCTCCATTTTGCATGCTTATAATTCCACGCCAAGTAAATCCTTCATATTTATAATTCTTAGTTACAGGTAATGCACCAACTTTTCCAATAAGAAAGCCGCTTTTATCAACTTCAACATTCAAAGTATCTTTAAACTTTTTTGAAAAATTAATCATTTGTTTGCCTATTCCTTCTTTTAATGATAATTTTATTCGTTCAAAATTTGTATTGTGTTCATAAAGACCAGTTTCAGTATTAAAAATAATATCTGGTATTTTAATTGGTATATCTAAACCAACAAGTAATTGAACACCATTCCCAGAACAAATTTTGCAATAATTTTTATTCCAACCTTGCTCACCTAATTTTTCTAAAATAAGTTCAGAAAGTTTATCACAATTTTCCAAATCAATTTTTGAAGCAGGGCCATCTTTCTTAACTCTATCTATATCAATAAAAATATAACATAAACTATCAATAAAAATATCACCCCCGCCAAATCCTTTCCGTGTTTTTGATTGCCAATTTTTTTTACGTGGATTTATACCAAACCATATTGTAGCCTTTTCTCTCACAAAACTTATTACATTTTTTAATTCATTACTATTTTTAACATAAACACCACTTTTAGAATGAGGCAATTTATATTTATAAGCTGTTTCTCTAATTAACTTAAAATCTTTAATTCTTATTTCCATATATTGGTAATTATTTTTGGACCACCAATTCCAAAAGTCTTTTATAGTGTATTTAGAAAAAACATTTTTTATTCTCTCTCCTTCTGTATATTCATACCATTGCATTTTTTTATTCTCTCATTCCAACATCGTGGGCAATGATTAGCACGGGCTTGTGCTTCTGTAAGCACTAAACCACACTTACTACATCTTTTTTGCATTCTTTATTTGCTCAATAGCACCACAGCTTTTATGCGATGAAAAACCAGCATAAACATCAATACTTTGTTTTTCTTGTTTTGTTAATTTAATATCTAATATTTTAGCTAATGCTAAAGCTGCTCCATGCGCCATATATTCACAATGCTCTCTACAACAAGCATAACCACATATGACATGGCCTATTTCATGTAAAATAGTATATGGTGTTGCATCATTTCTTATATGAATTTTTTTGCCTTTAGACCATTGTCCTTTAAAAGGAAAATCAGGAGCTTGTATAACAGTTATTTTTAATTGCATAGCCAAAGCCAAAACCTTATCCTTGTTTGTTATCATCCTTTAATCACCCCCTCTTTTATAAATTCTTTTCTAAATTTTTCTCTATTTTTTTCTCTTTCTTTTTTTGAAGGATATTGCTCTACTTCTTTATTACAACGCAAACAAATTTTAACCTTAAACCCACAACTATGGCCAGGTGCCCACCACTTATCAACCCAATCAGTTGTTTTTTTATGCGGGCATTCTTTTTGTAATTTTTTTACATCTTTATCAAACTTATCTCTTAATTGTTTATATGTTACCATTATTTACATTCTCTAAATATTTTTCCATTGTTTCAGGATTATATTGTTTTGATTTAATTATTTCACCACAAGCACAAACAATAAAAGTTCCTCGTCTTATATCATGAATTCTTTTACATTCATTACAAATTATTACTTCTCCTTTTGGGGTTCCAAACATTTTATATCAGTCCCTCATCTTCAAGCCAATTAATCTCCATAATATTAAAGCCGTGTTTTTTTAAAAATTCTTTGGTTATCTTAAATTTAAATCTTTTCATATCATTAAATGTCATCATTTTTAATTTGTCAGGTTCTTTTTTCTCATTCATTAAGTATTTATATTCTTTTTGTTTACCAAATTTTTTTCTTAAATCATAAAATCTTCTTTCAGCTGTTGATTTTTTAATATTATATTTATTAAGCAAAAGCACAACAAACTGACTTTTTGATGATGTATTAATATATTCATCTTCATATTTCATATTTACCACCATTAATCAAATTCACTATCAGGCAAACCAAATTCATCATTTTCAATTACTTTTGAATCATCCTCGATTTTTTCATCTATTTTTCTTTCAGTCTCTAAATCTGGTGGTCCATTTATTTTATAATCAACTGTTTCAACAATATCAATTTTAGAGCCAATTTTTTCAATTAACCACTTCAACAAATCAAAATCCATTTCTTCCACTTTTTTTCTTTTATTTAATATTCTTGATAGTTTAACCACTGTGTAATAAAATATTTTTGTTCTTGCATCTGCATTAATACCATATTCTTTTATTATATCATCAACTTTATCAAAACTTTTTAAATCTTCTGGTGAATCTTCATATTTTTTTAAATCACTAAAAAATGTTTCAATATCATTAGATTTTAAAACTTTTATTAATTGCAAATTTTCACTTATTTTATTTCTTGCTGTATTACCTTTTATTATTTCAACAAATTTGTCATCTTGTTTTTCATTAACTAAATAAAAGAAAAATGGAAACCTTTCAGTCAAAGCTATATCTTGTGCATTTATCCAAAATAATTGTTTTAATTTATATTCAGTTCGTTTATCTTTAATTATTTTTCTCAAATAAGGATTAGTATATTTATGTAACGGTAAATGTAAATCCCAATTTTCATCCCAAGGTTCTTTCTCTTCAATTCCTATTTTTATATTATAATCTTTATATGTTTTTCTAATAGCTCCTCTATATTGACCTAAATGAGTGTAATCTAAATTTTCACTAATATTAACCTGTGCAATTCTCACATTGACAGAACCTGTTGCTTCAGCCTTATTATAACCATAATTATCTTCTAATAAAAATGTTTTTAAGTTTTGTACTAACTCTTTATTTTCTCCAGCTTCATCAATATGTATTCCTGTAAATGTTCCTAAATAGCCTGTAGTTATAATTTTTACATCTTTACCCATTAAATTTATTGTTTGTTTAGTTCCTCTTAAACCAGCAACAGATATACTCAAACCATTTGTTGATAAATAAAAATGTCTATTCAATAAAAATCCATAATATTTTAATATTGTTGATTTGCCTGTTGAAGCATCACCAACAATTTGAATGTTTCCGATTAGTGGTAAATTCAATTTACTTATTGTTTTTTGTAACAATAATGATATTTTTATAGGATATAAACCATAAATTTCCATACCTGTTTGGTTTTTAATAAATTTATCAAAAGCACGTTGTAATGTAAATACATAATTTTCACCATCTTTTTTATTTGGAAACTCAAACTTGTTTGAAAAAATTTCTTTTACATCAATTATTTGGTATAACTCTGTCTTTTTTGGATTTTTAATCTTAAATAAAACACACTCATAATAACCAGGTTCATATGTATTAAAACTCAAAGCACCAACTGAATGTTTACTTCCATTCTCATCCTCATATATTATATCATAATAATAAGCATCTTTAGTTAAACTTATTTCACTATCAGGATTTAAACTGTTATTACAAACTCTACTTCTTGGTTCACCTTCAGCATTTATATAATTAAATATTCCAGGACATTTTATTCTATTGTTAGTACTTGCTGTTTCATAAGCTTTCATAGTTGTAACATTACCACATTGTGGACACCTATATTCAAATTCAATAGGATAATCAAATTTAATACCTTTACTTAAAATCTGTATTTGGCACCGTTGTAATGTTTCTTCATTAGATGGTATTTTTAAACTCATATCAGGATTATTAAAATCATATTTAAACATTACATCGCCACCTTCATCACAAGTTAGTTTTCTTACTTTTTTATATGAAGAATTTTTATCTAAAATATAAAAATCAATATCATTAATTTTTTCAACATCAAACCCCCTATGTTTATCTTCATCATATCGAACTATTTCTTTTCCAATTTCAGCTAAACACCCATTAATACTTATTCTTAAATTTTTAATAACATCAGGTTTTAAATTCTTTTTTTCATCAAAATTACCCATATTATAATGGTAAAAACTTTTCCATTTTTCAACTATTTCTGATGCATGAATTTGACTCTTCCTTTCTAATATAAATTTAATAATATTTATAGCACCTAGTCTAGATAACCTCTTGAATTTATCTTGAATAAACTTAATAAGGGTTTTATTTGAAGAATACTCTTTTACAAAAACATCATCAATAATTATTTCTTCATCCAACTCCCTTTTTTCAACTTCTCGGTCTGTCATCATATATTCCTCTAATTGTTATGTCTTTTTGAACAATAAGTATTTCACCAAGTTTAACATCATCAAATAGTATTTGGTTTTCCAAAACTGCTTTAAGAAAGCCACTATATTTTAAAGTATAATCATTAGATTGAACATTAAGAACTAAAAATTTACCAATTAATTTCTCAAAATAGGCTCTCTCATTCATTTTTGTCTCTCACTCAAAATCAGTATTTTTAAAAAGACTAAAATTTTAAAAAACTTACCTATTTATAAATTTTATTATAATCTACAATATACATTTCTTATTTTTAATAGGTTGAGTCTTTTCTTTCCAAAAAAATATCAATATATATATTAAAAAATATAATAAGCCCCAAGAAACCCTTATTAGGGTTTCTATACATAAGATTTTTATGAATTGGGTCATTATGACAAAGAATGTTAAAAATTAACAATTATTTCAAGATTTTAGGGTATAGCGACTTAACAATTTTCGTTGTAATGGAATAGTAATAACCATACACTTAAATAATACTGAATTATAACCTATATATTATAATATATTAAGATTTAACAATTTTACCCTATTTTTGGGTGAAATTTAACAATTTTGCTGAAGATTTAACAATTTTTGAAGAAATTGTTAAATCAGGTCTATATACCAGGTCAATCCTGCCCAGAACCTGCATAGCGGATGCTGCAAATAGTTGTTAATATTTAAATTAAGCTTTCTAAAGGTTATATTATTATATCTTAGGGATTTGAAAATTGTTAAGTCAATTGTTAAAAATGTTAAAAATTAACAATTTTCAATGTAACTTAGAAGTAATAACAGTCGAAACTGTTAATTTTTAACAGATTTTCTATACAGAGTATATACGCAGGTTTGGCCGGATTTGAATGTATTAGAATATATATACTAAAATATATTGATTCTAAAAAGAAAATGTAATTGTCTCATCCGGAGGGTGAAATACTTAATAAAACCATATTTTGTGAATTTTTTATATATAATACAAAATATATAATAAATTATTGTTAATTAAATATATATTTTATAGTTTATATATAAAATGACCCTCATACTTACCCTGTGAGGGTTTAAATTATTAGGATGTCCCTAGGACTACTAAAATGTATTAAAACAACGTATAGGGTTGTTATGTGTTTATCAGGGTAGCCATATGTTTATTATAAGTCCGAGAAGTCTCCTTCCTTTAGGTGGGAGATGAATCAGACAAAAATAAAAACATTTATATATTAGTTGATTATACTAATAAAATATGATATTAACTAATAAACAATTTACAACAGTAATATTAAAAATCGGTAAGTTTCAAGAGTTAGAACAAACAATAAAAATCTTCAATCAAATATGTCAAGATATAATAGATTTTGGTTGGGAAGAAAAAACTTGGAATAAGAATAAATTACATTATGGAACATATAAAATATTACGAGAACAATACCCAAAGTTTAGTAGTGCTATGTTACAAACAGCAAGAGACCAAGCAAGTGAAATACTGAAACGAACACTTAAATCAAAAAAGAAATTAAGTAAACCAATAAAAAAAGAATATTCAGGAATACGATATGATAAAAGATGTTTAAGTATAATGTTTGATAAGAATATTATATCAATAAATACCACGTTTGGAAGATTAAAATTACCTTTCAAATTAGCAAAATATTACGAACAATATAAAGATTGGATTTACACTAATGCACAATTAATAAAAAGAAAAAATAAAAATTATTATATTAATATTCAAATGTATCAAGAATTACCAAATAAACAAAAAGAATGTAAAGTTTTAGGAATAGATTTGGGTATTAAAAAAGTAGCGGTTACAAATAATAATACTTTTTACAATTCAAAACATTTGAAAAATATTAAAGGGAAATATCAAAGATTGAAGCGACATCTTCAAAGCAAAGGCACCAAGTCTGCTAAGAGACGATTAAAAAAACTCAGCGGAAAGGAGAACCGTTTTGTAAGAGATGTCAATCACTACATAAGTAAGAAAATAGTAAATACAAATAATACTGTATTTGCTCTTGAGAACTTGAAAAACATTAGAAACAACACAAGAACATATAACAAGAAATTGAATAGAATGATTGGTAATTGGAGTTTTGGACAATTACAATCATTTATACAATACAAGGCAGAACGACAGGGTAAAAGTGTAATTTACATAAAACCTAATTACACAAGCCAACAGTGTAGTAAATGTGGTCGTATTGAAAAGAAAAACAGAAATGGTAATGTGTTCAAATGTGTTGAGTGTAATTTTGAGTTAGATGCAGACTTAAATGCTTCAAGAAACATCGCGAGAATTGGTAGAACTAATTTTTTGCAGGGTTCGGTTAATAACCCAAACGTAGGAATTGATGATAACAAAGCAGTAGAAATACTGAATTGAGTTGGAGATTACTTACAAACCACGTCGTTTATAGCGTGGTAGTTGACCTCAAAGAGATTCTTTTGTGTCTGGGATTACTTATTATCTCCTTTTTTGCGTAATTTCCTGCTTCTATGCATTTGAAGCATTTTTCTGTATAACTACTTACATATTTTTCTCCACCAGATGTTTTTGTGCAAACCCTTTTACATCTATGTAAGGTTAGTCCGTGGATAGGGCATTCCAGAATTCTTTTCTTCATTGTTTATACCTCCAAGTTCCGTCCATACACCTACTTGTTATTGCAGGTGTGTGGTAAGCTATTTCTAGCCTAACACGGTCTTGAAGGTTGCATAGCGTAGTCCATAACCCTATTAAACACAACCACTATATAAATTTTTGTTAAAATGTTTTTTACACAAAGTTTGGCAATAATTATAATCAAAAAGTTTTTATCATAAGTCCGAGAAGACTCTGTCCTTCAGGGCAGAGATGAATCGGACATAAAATGGGCTTTGTGTAATAAATGAGAATGTGTAAAAACTTTATAAAGGCACTAGACATTCTCCCATAAGATATATAAATATGTAAAACAATCTAATAAATAAAATCAAAATATATAAAAAGGAATTAATATGGGGAAAATTAATAATGATTATGAAATAGATGCTACGGCTCCTCTTTTTATTCCTGAAGAATCTACTTCAACAACTCAATCTAAAGAGATAGAACAGAAAGCAAAAATAGAAAAAGAAGAAGATTTCATTGACTTCAGTAAATATCCTTCACTTGAAGTAAAAGGTAGGACGCTGAGATATAAAATTTCTCTTGATTGATTATGTATGAACAACCTGAAAACAGAACTGAAGTTCTTCAAGGAGATATATTTTCACAAATTAAATATCCTCTTTGGAGCGAATTAACTGATGATGAGCATATCGAAGTTAAAAACATCACAATAGAGATTGTGTAATAAATGAGCTATCTATTGCACAAAGCCGATAATCAAAAAGTTTTTATATTAGTTTATTATTTGATATATTATATCCCCCAAATTTGTGTGTCATTTAAGGGAAGGGTTATTTTATGGTAGGCCAAACCTTTCCCTTATTTTTATTTTAAGGAGGAAAAGAAAATGATAACCATGACCATACCAAAAAATGGAACGGCACCAGACATTAAAAAAGAGATAATGTCTGCAAACAACATTAAAGATAGGGCTACTCGCCACAACACACTTTCTGGTCTTTAGCAAGATACAACACTATTTAAAAAATTCTGAAACAAAAGATGGTATAGTATTGTTTTGGGATGATGAGAATCTCTCTATTGAAAAATATAATCAGAAAAAGAAGATATATTTTTGTGGAAGGGAACTTCTTAAATTTAAAGAAAGTAGAACATTAGTTTACCAAATATTAGTTTTGGATTATGATGAAGCTTGTTATTGTGATGTTTATTCAGATGGTGAAATGGATATTAAATGGAAACTCCATAGTGAAGTACCACACAAACACCGTAAGGGAGGACAGAGTGCTGCTAGATTTAGTAGAATTAGAGACAATGAAATAACCCAATGGTTTAAAAGAATAAATGAGTATATGAAAAAATTAGATGGCAAAATCTATTTAGGGATGAGTAAGATTTATTATAATAGATTTTTAAAAAATCTTTCAACCTATAATAAAGAAAAAATTAAGGTTAGAATGAATTGTGAATATTCAGGAGTGACAGGAGTTTACCAAATGATTAATAAAATAGAAAATAATCAATAAATTTATATAGTGAAAGTATTTATGCCGATGTATGGCGGTAAATAACGTAAGTTATACTTGGAAACAATTTGATAGTGATATAAAAGAGATATGTAAAATTATTAAGGAAAAATATCCAAGAATAAAAACAATTATTGGCATTCCAAAAGGTGGGTTAGTACCTGCTGTTGCTATTGCAAATAATTTAAATTTAAATTTTTACCAATCTTTCAGTTCTATTCAAACAACATTCAAACGTGATGACATATTAGTTGTTGATGATATTTGTGACACTGGTAAAACATTTGTTAGTATTGAAGGAATAAATTTATTCACAACTTGTTCTTTGGTGAGGAAAAATAATTCATCATTTAAACCAGATATTGTAATGCATGAATTTAAAGAAGAAGAAGTTGGGTGGGTGCATTTTTGTTGGGAGCCTGAAGATAAAGAACAAAAACGTGACAACACATTTGGAGGAAATGGTGTTTGAAAATCAAAACATTTAAATATAAGTTAGTTTATATTAGTTTATATGGGAACAAAATTAGTAGAAAATTTGGATGATGAAATATGGAGACATTTTACAGGTATTTGTAAAATGCGTGGTATTTTAGTTGGTAATGCATTAACTGATATTTTAAAAAAATTTATAGAAGAAAATGGAAATAAAAAAAGTTAAATGTCAATTTTGTGAGCATGAAGCATATAATTTATCTAATCATTATTTTTCTATTCATAATATTAGAAAACCACATTATGAAGGTTTACCTTGTAGATATAAAGGCAATAAAGGAAAACAAAATACTAAAGAAATAATAAATAAAACAAATAAAACAAAAAAAGAAAAATTTAAAAATATAAAAAATAGAATTAACATTTTAAAAGCACAAGGCAATATTGAACTCAATCAATTAAGAGGCAAAAAAATTAGTGATTGGTATAAAAAGAATCGTGGAACAGAAAAAGAAAAAGAACGTAGAAAAAAATTAAGTATTGCTGCTAAAAAACAATGGGCTAGAGGCAACGGTGGGTATCATCCTAACAAATTAGTTGCTAATAATAAAAGTCGAAGAACTTGGATAGAGAATATGATGGCTATTCAATTAGAAAACAATAATATAGATTTTAAAGAAGGTCAGAGAGTTGGTAAATATTTTCCTGATTTTATTTTACCTAAAAAAATCATTGTTGAATGTGATGGTGCCAAATGGCATGAAGATAAAGAATATGATAGAAAAAGAGATGAATTTTTAGAATCAGAAGGTTATAAAGTTTTACGATTTACTGGCCAGGAAATAAGAAACAATCTTTTAGATTGTATTGAAAAAATTGAGGAGATGATAATTAGTGTTTAAGACAATTCATTTCACATCAAAAGATACTGCTAACATTATGAAAAAAGATGGGTGGTGGAGTCCAATTGTTTATATTTCTATGTTTATGACATTAACATTATATTTAAGCTATAAGGGGGCTAAAAAATGGTTGATGATGAATATAAAAAAATAGTTAATGATTTTATTGAAGAAGATAAAGTAATAGATATTAATGTAGAAAAAAGAGAAAGAACACAAACAGGCGGTTGGTTTAAAAAAATGTGGAGCAAAACAATTTTTCCTGATATGATTAAAAATAAGAAAGAGACAAATAGAAGAAAAAGAGAAGAGGCAGAAAAATTAAAACAAATAAAGCATGAGGCAAGAAAACAAGCTTTAGAAGAACTTAAACCAGAAATGGTTGAAAAAATAAAACAAGAAGAGTTAGATAAATTAACTGGAAAAAAGAAACAAGATTTTTTAGAAAAACTTTCTAAAGGTTTTAGTATGGAAGGGGCTGGAATGAGTAAAGTTGATAGTATGGATAAAATAGCAAATATGATGGGCGCTGGAACTGGCAATGTAGGAAGTAATCAACAAATTGATATGATGCTTGGTCGACAAAAACATCAACAAGAATATTATTATGAGGAAGAATCAAAAAGAAGAAAGAAAAAGAAGAAAAAGAAGAAAGTTGTAAAAAGAAGAATACAACAACCACCACAAAACAATATTAATAATTTTGAGGAAAAGATGAGGAGAATTATAGGATGATAACTGTACAAAAAACTCCAATAAGTGTTCTTATTTTGATGATGGTAATATATCTAATAGTACATATGCTTATTGGAATAAAGTTTAATGAAATAAAAAAAGAGAAAAAAGAGAAGCCAGGAAATGAGGCGATAGAAAAACAATATAAATGGTTAAACTTTCTTTTTAGGTGGTTCCCAGCCATTTATTTAATTATTGTTTTATCAATATTTTATTTTTAGTTAGGAAAAAGAATGCCTCAGTTTGAAATTTTAGTAGATGACGGAAGTGAAGTTTTACCAAATTTTGCTATTGAGCAGAATGAAAATTCTATGGAATTGTATGATTGGCAAAGACGTGGAATAGATTATTTTTTTAAATATAAAAAAGCAATTTTTGAAGTTTGTACTGGTTGTTTGACAGGTGATACTTTTATTGATTTACCAAGAGATTTAATTAAATATCCAAATGGTATAAAAATTAAGAATCTTGTTGGCAAAAAAAATTTTTTTGTTTATACATTTAATATTAAAAAACAAAAAATTGAATTGAAAAAAGTAAAACAGGTTTGGTTGAATAAAAAAAATCAAGATGTTTTTGAGGTAAAAACAGCCGGCGGAAAAATAATTAAAACTACTTTAAATCATCCTTTTTTGGTTGATATAAAACAAAAACCAGATAAAGGGTGTGGTCGTGGCAAGCGTGAACAAATTATTAGAAGAGAATATAAAGAATTAAAAGATTTAAAAATTGGTGATTATTTAACAACTTTTAATAGAACAAAACCAGAAAAAAGAAACAAAGATGGTGAATACATTAGAGTAAATTTTTTAGGCAATACTAGAAGAATATTAGAACATAGATTTATAATAGAAGAGATTGATGGTAAAATTGAAACTCATAATTCAGTTCATCATAAAAACAATAATAGATTTGATAATACAGTTACAAATTTAAAACAAATTCATAATTCATTACACACAAGTTTACATGATAAAGAAAATAAATTTTTTGGTAAAAAATTATGGGAGAAAAATGGGCACCCTAAAGGAATGAAAGGAAAAAAACATACCGAATTAACTAAATTATATATTAAAAAAAATACAAAATTAGCGGTGAATAATTTAAAATATAAACAATTTAGAACTAAAAAAATAAGTGATTTTAAGAGAATTGGTTATGATTTGTATAAAACTGAAGATTATATATCACGTGGGAAAGAGAAAATGAAAAAAACACTTTCCCTTTTAAATAATAAAGAAAGATGTTCTGAAAATAGAAAAGTTAGATATAGTGATAAAATTATAAGCATTAAATATAAAGGGAAAGAAGATGTTTATGATATGGAAGTTGAAGATAATCATAATTTTATAGCTAACGGGATTTTTGTGCACAATTCAGGAAAAACCTATTGTGCCATCGAAATAATAAAAAAAATTTGGGAAGAAGAACCCAATTTAAAAGTTCTCATAGTTGTTCCTAAAAATGTAATATTAGAGACTGGTTGGTATAAAGAACTTTATGATGCTGGAATAAGTATTAAAGATATCGGTGTTTATTATGGTAATATAAAAGAGTATGGAAAGGTTACAATAACTAATATGCAAAATATTCATAAAGTTGCAATGGAAATTTTTGGAATGGTAATTTTTGATGAAGTTCATAATTATGGCACGGAACGTTTATTGCCTTTTGTTGAATATGATATGAAATATAAGTTAGGTTTAAGTGCAACTGTTATGAGAATGGATGGTGCTCATTGGAAAATTTTAGAAATTTTTGATTATAATATTTTTAAATATACACCACAAGAAGCTCTTTATGATGGAGTATTAAATCCTTTTTATTTTACAAATATTGGTGTAGAGATGGATAGTGAAACTTTTAATGATTATAATGAATTAACTGCTGATTTAAATTTAATCTACCAGATGGGTGGCGGGTTTAATAAAATAATGAGGTCATCTTCTGGGTTAAAAATGAGAATGTTATCAAAACTCAATGAAAGAAAAGAGTTGGTTAATAATTATTTTAGAAAATTTGATATTGCAAAAGAGATATGTAATAAACACCGTAATGATAAAATTATTGTTTTTAATCAATTTAATGCACAAACAAATAAACTTTATTGGCATCTTCTTGATGTTGGAATTAAGGCTCGTGTAATACATAGTGATATACAAAAAGATAAAAGAGATGAAACTCTTATTGATTTTAAAAATGATAAGTTTAATGTTTTATTAACAAGTAAGGTTTTGGATGAGGGATATAATTTACCAAAAATTGATACAGCTATAATTATGGCAGGGGATAGTACATCAAAACAAACAGTTCAAAGATTAGGCAGGGTTTTAAGAAAAAAAAGCAAACATAGTCATCTTTATCAGATTTATTGTTTAAGAACAATTGAAGAAGAGTATGCGAGAGAGAGAAGTATTTTATTCAAAACACTCTCAAGTGATTATAATGAATATATTTATAATGGTGAGGATAAAATTTTTGAAGATGATATCAAATTGGTTTAAAAGGCAGGCAATAGGGATGCTTATTGGTCATAGGTATGAAAATGATTTAAATGTATCTGATAATTTTGAAAAACACTATTGTAAAGAATTTTTTTCTATTTTTGATTTAGGTATTTTATTAGTTGGGTTATATTTTATTTGGAGGGAATTTAGATGGCAGAAGGAATAGGGTTTGGCAGACGAAAACTTATTGAAAGTATTGTTGCAGATAATTGGGCTGTTGATAATCCACAAAAAAAGATTTTTACTTATAATGAATTATTATTTGTAATACAAGAAATGATGACTGAAGAAGGTAAGGAATATTTTGAGAGAAGAACATCTTTACGTGGGTACCATATTTTTAGAGATTTTGTAAAATTGTTGCTTTATAGAAATTTAGCAAATTATGATAGTATGATTTTAATTACAGCAGATAAAGGTGCAGGAAAAAGTTCTGCTGCTATTATGATAGCAAGAGAATGGTGTAGATTGTTGGGAATAAGATTTAATCCACAAAGACATATTGCTTATAATAATGCTGATGTTATGTTTAAGATAGACCAATTAAAAAAGTTTGAGCCGATTGTATGTGATGAAGCTGTGCGTTTTGCTACAGCCGCTGATTGGGCTAAAAAAGAGAACAAAGAATTGAAGAAAAAATTAGCTCAGGTTAGAACAAAACATTTGCTTTATATTCTTTGTTTTCCACTTAAAGTTGAAAAGTTAGAGAAGACTTATCTTGAGAGTTTTACTAATTATTGGCTTGATTTATTTGGAAGAGGTATGGGTGCTATTTATGTTAAAGATAAAAATCCATCACAAGATAGTTGGAGAATTAGTGAATTTAAGAAAGTTGGAAGTTATACTGAGTTTACATATTTGAGTAAGGTTAAAAAACAATTAGAAAAACATCCTAATTTTTGGTCAATTATTAAGTTTCCAAAACCCCCTGCATGGTTATATAATCGGTACCTTTTAACAAGGGAAAGGAATGTTTATGATGATGAAAATGTTTTTATGAATGTTGTAAAAGAAGATATTCATCGTGCATTATTAATTCTTGCATTAAGAGATGTTATGATGCATGATACCACATTGAGTATGAATAGAATTATTTTACATATAAAGAATGAATATGATATAAATATAACAAAAGGTATGGTTCAAGCTGCTGTTGAGGATGCAAAACAATTAGTTTTGAAAGTTCAAGAACAAGCAATAAAAGAATGAAAAAAAAGATTTTAAGACTAAATAAAATATTAGGCAATTTAGAAGAATTAAGTGAAGAAATCAAAGTTGAATTAAAAAGAATTAAAACAACAACAAAAGATAGAATTTATAATATTGAATTAGCAGTTGCTGATATTAATAGATTTCCACAAACATATGAAACAATTTTAAGGCACCATATAGATAATACCACTGCTGTTTTTATTATGAGAAGAAAACTAAATAATTTATGTAAGGATGGAACTATATGTAAAACAACAATACCAGGAACAAGATTTGGGAAAGCAATTTTTTATTCAACCAATAAAAAATATTATATATTAGTTGAATCTGGAAGATTAAAAAATTATGTTTATTGTTTTTTTGAATATGAAAGATTAAATAAGTTATCAATTAAATTAAATGATTATTGGGTTTTAGAAAAAGATGAATGGAGACAAAAAAATAATAAAAAGATATTTGAAGGAAATGTTTTGAAGTTTATATAAAATGCAATTAGGAACACTTTTAATGGTAATTTTTGTATGTTATTATACTAGATTTTTTGTTAAACTTTTTAGAAAGAAAAATAGACAACAAATACAAGATTTAAATATTAAATTGGAAAAGTTAAGAAAAATACCTGTAAAAACTATTGAAGAACAAAAAGATTTTATTAACTTAAAATATCCACCAACAAAAAAATTTAAATTTAATTGGAAATCAATACCAAGAAATATTTTATATATGGTAATTTATTTAGGTATGTTTTTAGGTTATAGGTGGCTATTTATTTATTTTGGTGTTGAAATAAAAATTTGGATTGCAATTTTAGTTATGTTTTTTGTTCCCTTATTTATTAATTATATTTTGAAAAAATTTAATTTACAACAATCAGATATTGGGGTGTTTTTTAGATGAAAATAATAAAAACAGATTTTTTACAATGCCCAAAATGTAAATATTTTATGGGTAGCAATGTTTATAAAGTTTTAGATGATAAAAAAATATGTCCAAATTGTAAGGTTGAACTTATCAAAGCAGTGTAGTTTACTGGTAGAATACCAGGCTCATGACCTGGAGCAGAAGGTTCGATTCCTTCCACTGCTATTTTTTAATCAAAACATTTATATATTAAATATATTTTTTAATATTATAATAGGAGGCGATTTAGAATTACTGTACTTATATATGTCGGACGTCGTGTACCACGTTCTTGGTTTAAAAGGCAAGCAAGAAGAGCTGCTGGACTTATATCTTTTCAAGAGAATATCTGGATAATAATTAAACAAAGTTTAAACACTGCTAAAAAGAAAGCAAATGCTGCTGGCACACTTATTTTTAATATGACAAGAGATAGAGAAATTGAAGATTTACATAATGAAATACATTGGATAAAAATAATAATTCAAGGAACAGAAGAACAGGAAAAAGAAGAATATGAAGAGGCATTACAATTTTATCAACCTTTGAATAAACTTTTTAAGAAAGAAATTCCTAAAGATGAAAATATGGCTAAACATTTTAAATCAAAAATTTTATCTCCTGTAAAGGTTGATGAAGCTTATAAGAAAGGTTATGGTGCAATTAATGATAATAATTTAGCAAATAAGATGTTGGAGATGGGAATATTAACTCATATTGAATGGATTAAAGATTTTAGTAGTAGAGATGTTCAGTTACCTTTAGGCAAATAAAAATATATATATAAAGGATGCTTATTCTTTTAATGTAAAGGAGTTGATAAATATGAGTAATGTTGTTGCAGTTCAGACATCAAGAGGAACAAGATATGTTGCTAAAGGAAGTGTAGACCATAGAAGTGGCGGGGCTCTAAAAGGAAGCACATCATACAAAAAAGCATCTTCAAGTCCTTCTTACCATAAATCATCAAGTAGTCCAAGTGGGCATACATATACAGCTGAGGAAACAGGTGCTGCTGGTGTAAGAAAACAAACGTATGTTGGTGGAGTAAAAGTTAGTGATACTCATAGAGTTTATGACCCACAATATCAAAAATGGAGATTACCAGAAAATGTAGGTAAACCACCAAGTGAAAGAGAATTAGGTTATAAACCAACTAAAAAAGTTGAATCAGAATTTACAAAAGTAGAGGTACCAAAAACTAACATTAAAGAACAGGTAAAACCAGTTCTTGATAAATTACATAAAGGTGTATCAGAAGCAAGAGAAGAAAAATTAAAACCATTATATTTTAGAGGTTCTGAACTTTTAAGTGCCCCAAAAGGTTTTGGGTTAAGACAAGTTGAAGAGGAAAAAGAAAAATTTAAGCTAAAGCCCAAAGAAAGAGAACAAAGAATAATTGGTATGAGAAAGATTGGTTCATTTGCTATGGGTATGGAACCACCTAATGATAATTTTTTAAAGAAATTGAAAAAGGGACAACTTTTTTAAGAATTTCTTTGAAAGAATAAATATATATATAAAGGAGAAGTGTTCTTTAGACTATATGATAGTAAATTTTATAAAATCATATTTTGATAGACAAAGTTTAATAAAAAATATTGGGGGGTTATGATAATGGCTGTTGGTGATACTTATACATCAGGCGGTAAGACTTATACAGTTATTGCTCAAAAAACACCTACTGCTGGGGGTGGTTCAACTACCACAACAATTTCTGGAAAAACAACAACACGAGACTCAAGTGGGAAAGTTGCTTCAGTATCATATAGTGGTGGGGGTGGAAGTCCATCTTCAAAAAGTTCTACATCTTCTTCAAAATCTTCAAGTGCAGGTACAACCTATTATGTTAATCCAAAAACTGGTACAAAAACATATAGGGTTGGCGGAGCTTCTGCACCAAGTGGTTATGTTAAAGTGTCTAAATCACAATATAGTTCAGCAACACCTTCAAGTATTAAAAGTATGTCAACAACACCTTCAAGTAAAGTTACTCCAACAGTTGATTTATCAAAAGCGACAGCTGCTGACGTAATAAAAGCTATGAGAGCAACTGGTGAAACAGATTATGCTAAAGCATTTAAATCAGCAACTGGTTATAAAAGTGGTGAGGTGCCAGAATCTGTTATTCAAGCTTCTTATAAGACAGGTGCAACAGCAGCTAAAACTGGTACAGAACCATCAGCTGCTGAACTATTGTATGCAATGAGGGCAACCGGTGAAACTGATTATGCAAAAGCATTTGAAAAAGCAACTGGAGTTGAATCTGGTAAAGTGTCAGCTGGTGCTACTGTTACACTTAAATCTGAATATTTTCCTGAAAAAACAGGATATGCTGAATACCAATTAAAACAAATGGCTGGAAGAACTTTTGGGACACCAACTTTAGAAGCAACAAAAACACCAATTTTATCTAAAGTTGAAGGAGCTGCACAATCTGACGTTGATGCTAAACGAATTGCAATGTATAATGCAAGAGTTAATACTTACAATGCTCAGGGAATGCTTGGGTCTTCACCTGAAGAAAAATCTGAATTAGATGCTGAACGTGAAAGGTTATGGGTTGCTTTAAAAGATAGATACCCTTATTCTAATCCTGATGAGGTTTTAGGTTCAACATCTTTAGCTATTACTGGACTTGGTTTTGGGCCTTTAGGGTTAAAATCTTTAACTAATGAAGAAAGAATAAAACAAAAAATTACAGGTGAAGAAACAAAGAAAGAATTTGAACTTTTAGAACCACAGATTGAAACAAAACCAAGATGGTTTCCTGATGAAAATATTGTAAGGGCTGAGAGAGAAAGATTAACACAAGAAGCAACTAAACAAATGGCAGAACGAAAAACTGGTATAGAAGCTATAGAAGGTTCTGCTCAAAATATTGTTTCTGATATTGAAGCATATAATAAAAGAACTGAGGAACTTAAAAAACAAGCTGAAGCATTAGGAGCAAGAACAGAAGAATTAAATAAAGGTTGGAGTGATTATGATGAATTGGTTGCTAAAACTCAAGCTAATCCTACAGAAGAAAATGTTGCTAAAGTTGAAAATTTTTATAACACATATTCTCAACAAGTTGCTGCTCATGAAGCAAAAGTTAGTGATTTTCAAAAAATTGCTGAAGAACATGAAAGTAAACTACCTGAATATGAAACAAAAAGTGAAATGTTGAGTGGTTATGCTAAACAAGCAGATGTACTATCTGCTCAACAAGAAGATATAATTAATAAATATGAACAAAGTATGAAAAAGATTGAACAATCAGATATACTTGGAAAAAAAGGTCAAGAATATAAGGAAAGTTTTGAAAGAGTTTGGGATATTTATAAAAAACCAGAAGAATCAATTTTGGGTACTTCATTAAAAAGAGCTGCAGTAACTCCACTTTTAGGTATGGCTACATTAGGAAGGTTTGGAATAGGTGTTGCTAAAACTGGAAGAAATATTGCTGAGTTTGTTGCTGTTAATCCAGCAAGAGATATTAAAAAAGACCAAGAGAAACTTTTATCATCTTTAAAAGCTGCAGAAACTCCAGGCGCAAAGATAAAAACTGTAAGTAAAGAATTGATTAAAGTGCCTGTAAAGGCAATACCTGCTTATTATCAAGTTACAGGTTTATATGATAGACCAACAAAAGAAACACCTGGTGGTATAAGATGGAGAGGTGTATCTGGTGCTGTTGATGTTGCGTTAATAGGATATGGTGCGTTAGCAAAAGGTACTGGTGCTGCTGTGAAAGCTGTTGCACCAACAGCTACAAGAAAAGCAGTAACTACTGCTGTTAAATGGGGGGTGCCTACTGCTGTGGTTGGATTAACAGTTGGACCAGAAGCATATCAAGTAGCAAAAGGTAAAGAAACGATTCCTGGTGCTATAAGTGATATAACTGAAATATCTGGAAGTTTAGCTGCATTGTTGGGTGCTACAGGTGCTGCACGAATGATAACACAAAGACCAGCACCGCCACAAATGAAGGTATTAGAAACTAAGGGTTATACAAAAACAAAAACAGGAGAAGAAATAATTAAACAAAAAGGTATAATTTATGATTTGAAAGGAAGACCTGCTCCTTATGATTTAAAAGTTACTAAACCTAAAAAACCAGGAGAAGTTGGAACATATGATATGATTATTAAAGATAGTAAAGGCAATGTTTTACAGAGACAAACTGGTAAATTAACTGAAAAGATTGATATTAAAAAAACAGGCGAGGGTGCTTTTGAGTATGAGGCGGATATTGGATTAAAACCAGAAAGAGGAATAACTCAATCAGAAAAGAGAGCAGCTATTGAACAAAAACCCGGTGCTTTACAAAAGATTAAACAAAAACTTGGTTTGAGTAAAGATGAATTAAAAACAACATCTGTTAAGGTTAAACCTACAACAGGATTAAAAACAACCATACAACAGAAAGGAACAATTGCTATTACAAAACGAACACCATTAGAGCCAAGAGCTAAAGGTGAAATACAAAGAGTTTTAAAATTATATGAAAGTAAGGTTAGAAAAGGTCCTGGTTTTGGTTATGTTGAAGATGTTGCTGAAATAACTGGACGAAAGGTACAAGGTTTACAATGGTATGAACGTGAACCATATATTGGTAGAACTTATAGAGATTTATTAAAATCAGATGTTAGATTAGCACAACAAAAGGCAATTGATATTGGAGAAAAAGCTGTTGCAAAGACTACAAAATCAATTAAAGCAGTAATGCCTGCTGGTAAGAGAGCTCAACTTGCTATATCAAGACCTTCTATTGGCCCAAGAGG
>Ga0180433_10002883_pt1 | contig 25942 bp, 32 predicted proteins | sample SS_ome_8_FD_132980 | JGI IMG/M metagenome (GOLD analysis project Ga0180433, IMG submission 132980) | Hypersaline lake sediment archaeal communities from the Salton Sea, California, USA - SS_1_D_1 metaG | ecosystem: Environmental > Aquatic > Non-marine Saline and Alkaline > Hypersaline >... | reverse complement strand
GATGAAGCACGTGAAAGACTTATAGAACGATTTGAATTATCCGAGATGCAAGCCCGTGCAATAGTAGAAATGAGACTCAGGCAACTTACTGGTCTTGAGCAGGATAAACTTCGCAGTGAGTTTGAAGAGATAAGGAAAAAAATTGAATATTATAAGCAAATTTTATCCGACTTCGCTCTTCGAATGAAAATAATAAAAGAGGAACTTCTTGAAGTCAGGGATAAATACGGTGACGATCGACGTACAGAGGTGGTGCCTGATGCAGAAGAATTCAATCCGGAAGATTTTTATGCCGATGAAGATATGGTTATTACAATCTCTCATCTGGGCTATATTAAACGTACCCCTCTCACGGAATTCCGCACGCAGGGCAGGGGAGGGATTGGCTCAAAAGGGGGTACCACCCGTGATGAAGATTTCCTGGAACATATTTTCATTGCCTCTATGCATAATACCTTGCTTCTTTTTACAGAGCTTGGCAGATGTTACTGGCTTAAAGTTTACCAGATACCGGAGGGAACTCGGACATCAAAAGGACGGGCCATCCAGAATATATTGAATATTTCCTCAGAAGACAAGGTTCTTACATTCATAAAAGTGGAAACCCTGTCAGACGAGGAATTCATTAATAACCATTACATTTTGCTTGCCACCAAAAAAGGTATTATCAAAAAAACCAGGCTTGAAGCATACTCCCGGCCAAGGCAAAAGGGAGTCAATGCCATTACTATCAGAGAAGGCGATAAATTACTTGAAGCAAGACTTACCGGCGGAACAAGTGAAATACTACTGGCGGGACGGTCGGGAAAAGCCATCCGCTTCAGTGAATCACAAGTCAGGGCTATGGGAAGGACCGCTTCAGGGGTGAGAGGTATTAAACTGACAGGTAAAAATGATGAAGTAATAGGCATGGTTTGTCTTGAGAACGGAGATGAGAATATTCTCGTTATTTCTGAAAACGGTTATGGAAAAAGGTCTCTCCTTGATGATTACAGAATAACTAACAGAGGGGGTAAAGGTGTAAAAACTATTAATATTACGGAAAAAACAGGAGCATTGATAGCAATAAAAAGTGTATCTGATGATAATGATCTCATGATCATCACACAACACGGACTTGCTATCAGGCTGGCAGTCAGCACAATATCGTTATTAGGCAGGGCAACGCAGGGCGTCAGGCTTATTAATCTTAAAGAAGAAGACAGTATTGCATCCGTAGCGAGAATAGTCAATGAAACTGATGAAGAGGAAGAAATTGAAAATGAAACGGACTAAAAGTAAAATAATGGAATCATCATATACTTATTGGCAAAAGTGTATGATTAGAAAGGTATTAGATAATATCTATAAAAAAGTTAAACAAAAATTATTAACAAGAATATTTGTATATGTTGTTTGAATTATAATATATTCGTGATATTTTTGTAAAAAATTAAAACTAAAAATTATATAAAATGAGAAGAATAATTATTCTGTTGAATCTGGCACTTGTAATAATACTGGCCGGATGTTCACCGAGGGCTAAAGTTACAAGTTCCCAAAGTCTTAAAGATGCGGGTAAACTTGAACAGGCCTTTGAAACTATTAACGAAGCAATTAATCCTAATAACGAAAAAGCGGAAAAAACTCTTAACTGGCCACGTACATGGGAAGTCAGGGGAGAAATATACCAGGCAATTTATCAGTCTGAAGATGAAAAAGTCAGCAATTTAGCTGAAGAACCGTTGACCGAAGCATTGGAATCATATAAAAAAGCTTTGGAACTGGATGAAAAGGGAAGGCACGATAATTCTCTTAAAGTAAAATTAACACTTTTGACAAATGATTTGACAAATCAGGCGGTTGATGCATTCAATAATAATAATTACCAGAAAGCATTACAATCATTTGAGCATATACTTGATGTTCAGTCAATTGATATTATCAAGCAAGATAATCCGGAAGCTGTTGATACTGTTATCATTTTCAATGCAGGTCTCGCTGCTTATAATGCAGAAAACTACGAAAAAGCAATTAAATATTACGAAGAAGCTGCCAAATATGATTATAACGGAGCGCGGACATATAGTCTTATTGCCAACGCTTACCAAATGAATAAAGATACATTGGGCGCATTACAGGCATTACAGGAAGGATTCAAAAAATATCCCGATGATAATACTGTACTGACAAGCATGATTCAAATATATCTCGATCTTAATAAAACAGAAGAAGCGATGAAATATTTGAATATGGCAATAGAACAGGATCCGAATAATGCAACTTATCATTTTGCACAGGGTACACTGTATGAAAAAATGGAGAATGTTGATAAGGCTATCCAAGCCTATAAAACAGCCATAGAAAATGACGAAAAATTCTTTAATGCTTACTACAATCTGGGAGCATTATATTACAATGAGGGAGTAAAACAAATTGAAGTGGCAAATTCTATACCCACAAGCGAAACCGACCGGTACACAGAAGCTCTGGCAAAAGCAGATGACTGGTTCAAAAAAGCATTGCCTTACATGGAAAAATGTCATGAGTTGCAACCTGAAGACGAAATGACTATGGAATCATTAAAGAATTTATACTATCGTTTAAAAGACATGACCGGATATAATGAAATGATTGAAAAGCTGGAACAACGATAAAATTTAAAAAAGGGGAGATTTTCTCCTCTTTTTTTATAAATACCCTATTTAACTTAATGTAAAAATTGGTATTTATTCTTTACTATTCATAAATATGGAAATATAAAATTTAGTTCTCCAGTCGATTTATTTCGTCTCGAATTTCATTTATAACATCAGTATTGATTATTACTTTTTTCCCATTTGTCTTAGATGAAAAAATATAAAAAACCTTACCACCAAAATCCTTTTGAAATTTTTCATGTGTTTTATTTTGAAGTCCTTTTTCTTTAAAAATTTGAGAAAGTTGTATTTCTTGATTTATGGGTTTAATCTGTATTCCGATATATTTGTCTTTAATTTTAATAAAAAAATCTACGTTGTATAATCTATCCCATTTATCTGGAGATGGTTCAATTTTATATCCAAGTTCGCATTCTAATTGGCCATAAATAGTTTTTATTTCGGTCATATAACCGTCAAAGGTTCTGTCAATTACCATTTTAATCATATAATCAATACAGTCTTCTTCTGTTATATTTTCAACTTCTGCCGAAATAACTTCTGTGATCTTAATATAAAGTTTCTTACCTAGTTCAATTATATGTTGTTTTGAACGTACTTTCGAAAAATAATACTCTTGCCATTCTTTCAAAGTTTTTGGTTCACATTTTCTAATACTTTCTGATGTTGGCCCTACATTTCTTTTAAAATTAAGCTGATATCGGTTCATTGCACTATTTAATATCCACTCTTTAGCCATTTACTGTAAGTTTTAAAAATTTGTTTTTGTATTTGAAATTTATAGATAAATCGGGATCAGCTAATCCTTCTTTAATAAGATGGGCATTTAAAAAAGTTTTATTCTTTAAATACAAATAACACATTAAATTATTATCATTATCATACTTTTGATTATCATATTTTAAAAAAACCTTTTGTCCCTTAGTTTTATTGTAGAGATACTGAATCGCAGAATTATTTGTGCTCTTTTTTTCCTTAACGCCAATTAGCCTTACTACCAAATTATTATTTAATCTAACCAGTTCAGGACTAATTATTTCCTTTATCGAAAAATATTCTTCTCTTTGTTTACTGTTTTTGTCTATTTTAGAGCCAAATTGTAATTTTTTAGGATCTATTTTTTTATCAAGGTTATGAAAATCCACAAAACGATATGGAAGATTTTCAAATTCTTTTTCAATATCAATATCTATCTTATCTTTAAGGAATTCATAAGTGGTTCCTGATATATCAGCTTGATTTATATTAAGCTTTTGTTTAGTAATTTCTATAAATTCAGGGTTGATCTCATATCCAATTGAATTTCGATCCAAATTACGTGCTGCTAAAGAAGTTGTTCCACTGCCCATAAATGGATCTAATATTATTTCTCCTTTAAAGGCAAACATTTTTATAAGCCTTCTTGGAAGTTCTTCAGGAAACATGGCAATATGTCCATTCTGTTTTGCACCATTAAAATACCAATGACCTGAAAAATATTCTCTCCATTCTTTAGTTGTTAATTTACATTGGTCTTTATTTGCCTTACTAACTTTAACCGGCATTCCTAATTTTTTAAATATTAGAATGAATTCATAGTCTATGGATAATATTCCGTTTCTTGGTGTAGGAAAGCTCCCCATCAATGATGCACCCCCTGTAGTATTAGTTGTTGTTTGTTTTTGCCAAATAATAGCTCCCATATAATCAAACCCGATACTCTCACAAAATTTAATAATTTCCGTACGTATAGGTATTACTTTGTAACGTCCATAGTAAACAGCACGGGCAAATTGATCGCCAATATTAATACATAAACGACATCCGTTTTTGAGAACTCTGTAACATTCTTTCCATACGAGGTTAAGATTGTTTATATATGTTTCATAGTCCTCGTTATAACCTATCTGGTTTTTTATTCCATAGTCCTTTAATTGCCAATATGGGGGAGAAGTTATCACTAAATGAACAGATTTATCTGATAAAAGATTCATTTGCCGGCTGTCTCCGCATATTATTTTATGATTTGTTTTCAATATGTTTTATTTTTTTATTCAAAATTAATAATTATACACAGATTTCTGCTTAATATCATTGTCTAATTTTCCTAATAATAAATTTGGAAACAAATAACTGTTTAATCTAAGATTATTTTAAAAGATAGTGTATTTTTTTCCTTGCCACTTTTAAATGATAAAACCTAACTGGAAAAATTATTCAGATTTATTTTTCTTTATTATTGATAATACTTCCAAAAAAGATATATAATATAGAGTAGGAATTTCCTGCAAATACCCTATTTAACTTAATATCAATTATAGGACAATCATACCTATAATCAACATACCGTAAGAATTACGTCCAGCTCCGCTGGTTTGCATAAAATCAGTTCCCGGACTTTATTGTTCGGGAACGGCACGGATTTTATGTAAAAGTAATTCGGATATACATTAAACATGCTGGTTTGCATAAAATCAGTTCCCGGACTTTCTTGTTCGGGAACGGCAATAAAGCCTTTCAATATCCAATTGTTAATAACTTATTCATGTCAATTATAAAATGAAATGACAGACTGCTGAAATAATACTTATTTTAGCAAATAATTATTAATAAAATATTTGAAGTTTATATTCGTTTTGATTTAAAATTACCAGAAAAATTTTTAAATGGCTATGCTGAAATTTTTAATGATCCAGACTGATTTTACTCCGGAAATAGACACATTGTCAACAACACCGGAAGGAATAACCACAAGATTCATTGATCTGGCCTTTAAAGGCGGATGGATAATGGTTCCTATTATTTTACTGTCAATTATAGCAGTGTATATTTTTTTCGACAGATATTTTGCTATTAAAAAAGCCGGAAAATTCGACGCCGGATTACTTGATAAAATTAAATTTTACATTACAAATGGTAAAATCGACGAAGCTGTTAACTTGTGCCGCAACAATCCAAATCCTGCATCCAGAATGATTGAAAAAGGAATCAGTCGCATTGGCAGGCCTCTCACAGATGTTAATGCTGCAATTGAAAATGTTGGCAATCTCGAGATTTCCAAACTTGAAAAAAGTCTGCCTGTACTGGCCTCGGTGGCAGGCGGCGCACCTATGCTCGGATTCCTGGGCACCGTTATGGGAATGATACAGGCATTTTATGATATGGCAAATGCAGGCAACAATATTGACGTAACTCTCTTGTCTACAGGTATTTATCAGGCAATGGTGACTACTGTTGCGGGACTTATCGTAGGTATTATTGCATACTTCGCATACAATATACTGGTAGCAAATGTGGAAAAAGTGGTTTTTAAGATGGAAGCAACCACTTCTGAATTTATGGATTTATTGAATGAACCAGCTTAAAATTATTAACAAATGGCACTAAAACACAGAAGCAGAGTGAATTCAGCTTTCAGTATGTCGTCCATGACTGATATAGTGTTCTTATTGCTTATATTTTTCATGGTCACGTCAACACTCGTTGCTCCCAATGCCCTTAAATTATTATTGCCCCAAAGCAATAATCAAACTGCTGCCAAACCAATAACCACTATTTCGGTTACAAAAGACCTTAAATATTATGTTAATGACGAGGGCAGGCTTAAACGGGTTGAATTCTCGGAAATTGAACCGTTTTTACAAAATCGGTACGGTTTTGGTAATGATGATATATACATTTCCCTTCATGCGGAAAAATCGGTTCCGTGGGAGGAAGTTGTGAAAATTATGAATATTGCCCGAAGAAATAAATATAAAATGATTGCGGCAACAGCACCGGAGAGTTAAATGACTTTTTTAGAAAAACATAAGAAAGGTATTTTAGGGACAGTTATTTTTCATATAATTGTTCTTGTAATGCTCATTTTTTTGGGTTTTTTCACTCCCCTTCCTCTGCCGGGAGAAGAAGGCATTTTAGTAAATTTTGGTGACAGTGAACAGGGATTAGGAGAACTGGAACCTGCCCCAAGGCAGCGTGAACCTGAACCGGCTCCCCCTGTAAGACAGGAAGAAGAAACTGCCCCCCCACCCTCACAACCGGCAACTCCCCCTCCTGCCAGTCAGCCGGAAGCTGCAAAAGAGGAAGCAATGACACAGGATTATGAAGAAACTGCGGCGATTGATGCTGCCGAAAGAAAAAGAGAAGAAGAAGAACGGCAACAGCAACTGGAAGAAGAAAGACGCCGTCAACAGGAACTCGAAGAACAAAGACAAGCTGAACTTGAAGAACAGCGCCGGCTGGCAGAAATAGAAAGGCAACGCCAGGCTGAACTGGAGAGACAAAGACAAGCCGAACTTGAGCGAAAACGCCGTGAAGAGGCCGAACAGAAAAAAAGGGAGGAAGAACAACGAAAAATTAACGAGATAGATTCAAGAGCTAAGGGGGCGTTTGGTGGAAATACCGAAGGTACGGGAGGTCGTGGAGAAAGTGACAGTGAAAGTCAGGGAGCAACCTTTCCCGGTGGCAATCAGGGTGTGCCAACCGGCGATCCCGACGCATCAACTTACGGACCAGGTGGTAGTGGTTCGGGAGATCAGGGATCGGGAGTTTCATACAGCCTGACAGGCCGCTCGGCAAGATCTCTTCCCAAACCCCGCTATCCGGGTAATGATGAAGGTCTCGTAGTTGTTAAAGTCACAGTAGATAAATATGGAAATGTTACAGCCGCCGAACCTGGCGCCAGAGGTACTACTATAATGGATAAAAATTTCTGGAATGAAGCTAAAAAAGCCGCCCTCAAAGCAAAATTCAACCTTGATGAGACTGCTCCGGCTTTTCAACAGGGAACCATTTCATATCGCTTCGAATTAGACTGATCAACTGCTCATATCATAATATTTCCATATTTATTCATAGCCCGTCCCTAAAAAGATTCGCTGGCTGCCTCATTTTTTACGATATAAAAAATATTTAAGCATAACACATTATGAAGATTTTTCTATCTGGATAAAAAAATAAAACATAAATATCTATTCATATTTTTAATATTTGGCATTCTACTTGTTATAAAATCAATTAAAAACTTTTTGTTATAATCGAACATTTACCTGAAATATTCGATAGCATCTTATATTTTATAAGATACATTAGTATATTTTGTAAATTTGACCTGGTAATGAAAAGACCATGAAAACCTTTTAACAGTCATGATAAAAAATTTGTTGATTATTATTTCTGTATTTTTTATTTATATCAATTCTTTATCAGCACAATCAGTCGGACTTGTTCTGAGCGGAGGTGGTGCCAAAGGATTGTCCCATATTGGCGTTATACGGGTATTGGAAGACAATAACATTCCGATCGACTATATTGCTGGTACTTCGATAGGTGCAATAATAGGAGGATTATATGCAGCCGGTTATTCTCCCGATGAGATGGAAAAACTTTTTACCTCTGATGACTTCTATTTTTGGTCAACAGGTCATATACAAAAAGAATACAGGTATTATTTTAATCAACCCGAACCAGATCCCTCATGGTTGGAATTAAGAGTGGAAAAAAGAGAGGATAAGCTTAAAGTTTTACCACCTACTAATATAATCCCTGAAGAACAAATGGATTTTGCTTTTATGGAACTCCTCGCTTCCACAAATGCTGCTTGTCAAAATAACTTCGACAGTTTAATGGTTCCATATTTTTGTGTAGCTACCGATGTCAATACCAACAGGCCTGTTATATTAAGAAAAGGTAATTTAGGTGAGGCTATAAGAGCATCAATGACGGTTCCTTTATATTTTAAACCTATAACAATTAATGATACTCTTCTGTTCGACGGAGGAATAGTTAATAACTTTCCTCACGATTATATGAAAAAAATATTCAATCCTGATATCATTATCGGACATAAAGTAACTGATCATAAAAAATATCCCCAATCGGACGACCTTATGGAACAAATTACCAATATTGTCATGCAACCGACAGATTATAAAATTACCAGCGAAGAAGGAATTTTAATGGAAACTAAACTTGACAATATCAGTCTGATGGATTTTCAGAAATTTAACTTCATCAAAGATAAAGGAATTACTACTGCACAGAACTATATTGACAGTATAAAGACAAGAATCACCCGAAGAGTTACAAAAGAAGAGATTAGAAAAAAGCGTCATAAATTCAATAGCAAAAAGCCACGACTTTACTTTCAAAATATTCAGGTGGAAGGAGTCAATGACCCTATGCAGCGTAAATTTATCATTCAGTCCATAAAACACAGATATAATATTTTTCCTTTGAGCTCACTGAAAAAAGAATATTTTAAACTTATTGCCGACGAACATTTAAGATCAATTCGTCCAATTGCCATGTTCAACAGGGAAACAGGGTATTTCGACCTTCATCTTAAAGTTGAGCCGGAAAAAAAGATACGGATAAATATAGGCGGTAACATAAGCACAAAACCTATAAACCAGGGTTTTGCCAGCATCGACTATCGCACCTATAAAGGACGCGCATATACTCTTAGTTCAAATATCTTCTTCGGACGTTTTTACAGTTCTTTTAAAGCAGGGGGACGTATAGACTTTCCCACTACCCTACCCTTCTATATTGCAGGCTATTCAACCCTGAACAGATGGGATTTCTTTTCATCAAGTTCCGAGCTTTTTTTTGAAGATGTGAGACCTCCGTTTATCATACAGGGAGAATACAACTTCCGTCTTGAAACAGGCATACCACTCGGATTATATTCCAAACTATACAGCGATGCTGCTTTTACTAATTCTTCCGATGAGTATTATCAAACTGATATTTTTAAAAAAGAAGATAAACCTGACCGAACTACTTTTAATGCATTCGTATCACAGATCGGACTTGAAAGCAATTCTTTAAATTATAAGCAATTTGCGACTGAAGGATCTTTTAACTCATTGTCATTCAAATATATAACAGGAAAAGAATCCAATGAGCCAGGAACCACATCTCCTGTTACAACTAAGAGTAATAAAAACCACAATTACTTTTTAGCAAAGGCATCTGCTTTAAAATACTGGAAAATGGGTAACCTGTTTACTTTGGGTACGCAGGTGGAAGGATTATTAAGCAATAAAGACCTTTTTCAAAATTATCGCTCTACAATGCTTTCAGCACCAGGCTACTATCCCTCTCCACACAGCAGATCGCTATTTATTGAAAATTTCCATTCAAATAATTATCTTGCAGGCGGATTAAAAACTATATTCAATTTTAATCCTTCGTTCCATCTCCGGCTGGAAGGACATGCATTCATTCCTGTCAGGGAAGAACTTCAAGATGCAGACTTTACTGCCTACAAAAACGATAATTATTTTTCAGATTACTATCTTCAGGCAATGGCAGCACTGGTATACCATACCGGTCTCGGACCCATAAGTCTTGCGCTTAATTATTACGAAAAACAAAATACAAATTTTTATATTACCCTGAACTTTGGATATATCCTCTTTAATAAAAGGGGACTTTAAAAATAATCAGTATAAAAAAATATTCCGGCCAGCTTATGATCATCTTCGTGAAATAGTCATTTACAAATAGTATCCGGGCATTCAATCATTGTTATAAGCACACCTGCTGTCGGAGAGGGCGACCGCTATTTTTTCCGGTAACATTTCACCCAGTTAACATTGAACCTTACGGGCAGTTTTGACCTGGGAATTTGATTAATAACAATGCTAAAAAGGTTGATATGCAAAGGACTGTTAAAAGAAGAATTCTCAAGTCTTAATATTTCGGTCTCGTTAATTTTCCATATGAAGACATTACCACTTTTCTCAAGAGTAAATATATACCATTTACCTTTTCTCAGATTGGAAATATCCATTCCTTCCATTATTAATTTACCTTTATTATCAGTATTTGAAATGCCTATTCTGTTCTTCGTGCCTATTTCCGGTAAATGTATACGCGGTGAATTTTTTTCGCCCTGCAAGATAAATGAACTGACTACTTCTTTGACAGGATTAAATTTAATCTTTGCCTCAAAAATACCATCTTCCTGCCAAAAGCTTTTTCCTGTGGAAATCATCCCTGATGTATAATCAAATTCCGCCGGCACAAAACCCACCGGCATCTGCCAGACCATTCCTTCTGATTTTTCCTTACGGACTTCTATAACCAGTTTACCCCCGCATGATATATTTTCACCATTTGTGAATACCTGCAGATCACCCGGTAAAGAATAATTTCGTCCTAAAGTCTTATCAGCCCATAAAGACTGAAACGACCATTTTTCAGGATCAATTTTATCCTCAGAAAAATCATCATCGAAACTGACCTCCCAATCTCTGAAAAAATCAAATGCATCAGTACCTTTATATTTGAAAAATTTAATTAAATGAGGACGCTTTTTCATTTCCCTGTACTTTAATTCTTTGGCATGTTCCTCCGACTTTTCCCATTTCCGGGAATCTTCCAGATAAGCTTTCCTCTTTATAAAATCTTCCGATGTAACTATATCTTTTAATTCCAAAAAGCGCTTCAAATCAGCAGATTCACTGACATCATAATAATTTTTCAAAAGCTGTGATTTTTTAAACTTCAAATAAAACTTAATGTCTTTGCTGGCTGACAATTCTTTCAGACGTTTCCATTTCCCGTAAGCTTCAGTTCTCTCAAACTTCTTTTTGTCTTTCAAATAGGAAACACGCTTTTTAAAATCCTTACTTTCTACAATTGGCTTCAATTCTAAAAATCTCTCTAAATGATAGCTGTCCACAGCATCACGATAAAGTCTGATTTTTTTGGAATTCTCCAGCTTGAGGTAGTTCTTAATTTCCGGATTCCTCTTAAGAGTTTTCAGTTCTCTTTTTTGCTCCTTGTCCTTTTCGGGTAAATTTTTTAATTCTAAATATTTTTTAAATTTATCTGAATGAGCAATTTTCTCGTGATGACTTATCACTTTTGAATCATGTAACTGCAGATAAGCCTTTATTAATGGCATTTTTTTTAATCTTGCATACTCCTTCTCCTGCTCTTCTTCATCTGACCCTTTATAAACCTGAGAACAGATTTCTTCTTTCTCTTCTGCAAAAGTGCCATTATCCATATACTCTTCAAGTTCATAATACTCCTTTATTTTACGAGAATCCTTCAGAGTTTCAAACCTCCTCAGGTCAGGAGAATTCTTAACCTTAAAGTACTTTTTAATATGACCGGCATTTTTTAACTTTTCATACTCTTTGAGCAACTCTTCTTCTTTACTGCCTTTAAATCCCAAATGTCTAATCTCAGCCTTTTTATTTTCGAATTCTTCGGAATTAATATATTCTTCCAATTCCGTAAATTCTTTTAACTCTTCTGAATTTTCAATACGCTGATATTCAAGATAATCATTATACAAATAATGACGCTGATACTCAATTTTTTCAATGGGCTTGATTTTGCCAAATAGTTGATACAAAAAAATTTTTACAGACATCGGCCAAAAATTTAGTATTTATTTTATTCAAAAATAGGAATTTAAGCGGTTAAAATCTAATAATTTTTAAATGTAAAAATTAAATACTAAAATAAGTTGTTAACAAATAATAATATTTTATATAAATAATGCATTTATGTGTTTATATGTTTTATTCATTTCAATTGACTATTAATCTTATTTTAAATAGTTTTATCACCATAAAAGATTGAGGCCGGTCTAAAAAGGCGCTTCGCGACCTATTTAGACAAATTTATAAAATTTATTAAACTGTTTTACAATTAGTTATAAAAGGCATAAAGTATTTATTGAATTAGAATTTTAGTTTTTATACTGAACTCAAGATTTAAATGAGAAAAAGCCTTTGAACGAATGTTCGACTTAATAAATCAAATGTCTGATAATGTTACAAAAATCAGAACTCATATTGAATAACGACGGCTCTGTTTTTCACTTGCACCTGAAACCGGAGAATATTAGCAAAAATATTATACTTGTTGGCGACCCGGGCAGAGTTGATACTGTTGCCGGATTTATGGAAAATATCATATTTTCAACTCAAAATCGCGAATTTAAAAGCGTCACGGGCTCATATAAAGGTAAAAGAGTAACTGTCCTCTCAACGGGAATAGGTACCGATAATGTCGATATAGTTATAAATGAACTTGATGCTTTAGTAAATATCGACCTGAAAGAACGCAGGATAAAGAAGGAAAAAAAATCTCTGAATATAATACGTATAGGCACTTCCGGTGCTACCCAAAGCAATGTACCGCTGAATTCTTACTTAATATCGGAAAAATCGATTGGTTTTGATGGCCTGCTTAACTATTATGCTGATCGACACAAATTTTGTGATCTGGATTTTGAAAATGCATTTAAAAAATTTATGGGATGGAAAAAATCATTATCCGATCCCTATGTAGTGGATGCTTCCCCTTATTTAATCTCTAAATTCACTGACCCAAAATTCAGAAAAGGTGTTAATATTTCTGCACCGGGATTTTATGGACCTCAGGGACGGGAACTAAGATTGAAACTGGCTGATCCGCAGTTGAACAACAAAATAGAACAATTCACATATAAAAATTTTAAAATAACAAATTACGAAATGGAAAGCTCTGCTATTTACGGTCTTTCAAAAATGTTGGGACATAAAGCACTTACTGTTTGTTTAATTATCGCCAACAGGATTACCGGCGAAGCTAATGAAGCTTACCATTCTGAAATGAAGAAATTAATAGTGAAGGTATTGGATATCTATATATAATTATATTAAGATGAAGAATAGTAAATTAAAAGCTTTGATAGACTTGCTGGATGACCCTGATAATATGGTCTACGAAAGTGTAGAAAAAGAATTGCTGAAAGAAGATATGCAAATCATTCCTGCCCTTGAAGAAAAATGGGAAAACAGCTATGATGAAAATTGCCAGGACCGTATAGAAAATATTATCCGGGATCTGCATTTCAAAAAGACAAAGACCAGATTAAAAAACTGGATCATGTCAAAAGAAAACGACTTGTTTAAAGGTTTTATATGTATCGACCGGTTTCAATATCCGGATCTGAATCTTTTAAATGTCAAATACAAGATGGAACAAATAAAAAAATCTGTTTGGCTAGAGTTTAAAGATTCATTAACACTGTTAGAAAAAATTACAATTTTGAATCATTTCTTCTATAATATAAACGGATTTTCTATAAATCATAATAACCTTAAATCACCTCAAAATTGCTATTTAAATCAGTTGCTGGATACAAAAACGGGTAATGCTGTTTCCTTGGCTATCTTATATACAATCCTTGCACGTGAACTCGGATTACCTGTCAGATTAACCGATTTCCCTAAAAATCCCCTTGTTGCAATAGTGGACAGCAAGATTGCAAAAAAAGTATTTGGCTCATATTCACGATCTGATGTAATATTTTATGTTAATCCTGCAAACAAAGGCTCTATAACTAACAGGAAAGAAATTGATTATTATCTGAAAAATAATAAGTATCTCCCGACAGACAGCTTTGCTGAGCCGGCTTCTGACCTTCTGTTTATCCGCAGATTGCTCGAAATCCTCAGAGATTCATTTTATTCAGCGGGCTTCATTGAAAAAAGTACCAAAATTTCAGAAATGATAAAACTTTTTAATCAGGTAACTGTCAGAAAATAATTAATTGTTAATGTCTACACCAGTATATCCTTACAATAATTCACACACTTTATCACTTCTTTCTGGGCATTTGATCCTTCCGGAATGGGATATTCCAGTTCTATGTCACAATAAATCGGCCATTTCTCCTTTTGGATCAACTGTAACATTCCTGCAAGAGGTGTATCTCCTTCACCCCATGGTGTATTTGTATTAGGAGGCTGCGAATCAGGTCCGGTTTTATCTTTAAGATGAATACTAAAAATCCGGTTATGTAGCCTTTCTATAAGAATATTAGGATCTTTTCCCGTTGCTCCGAAATAATGTCCTGCATCAAAATTCAACATATTATTCGGTGAATATGCTAAAAAATCATCGAAATTAAATCCGGGTTCACCAGGCTGTAAATGATTATGATAAATAGCATACATGTTATGTTTCCTGGCAAATTTTCCCAACCGCTTGCATGCTTCATGTCCGATTTCATTTGTAATTCCCTTTGCCCCTAAAACTTTAGCCGCTTTAAAGGCATAATCAATCTCATCGTCTGTCCAGTTAGCAGGAGCGAACTTGACTATATGAATATTTACGCCGGCCTTCCTGAACATCTTGCTCAGTTCTCTGTATTTTTTCATGGATACGGACAAACGCCATTCACGTCTCTTTCCTTCGGCTTCTTTAACTGATTCTTGATATTCAGCCTTCTCCTTATCTGAAAGTCTTGCTCCCCTGGGTGGACGCGGAGGCATTGCCGGTATCCCGGCATAGTCTTCAGCAACATTTCCCATTAATTCAATAGAACTAATACCCCCCTCAACACAATATTTTAAAATATCTTCAGCAGAACTAGGCATACTACGCCAACTATAGGTAATAGCTCCAATCTGAACACCACCGAAGTTGGAATCGGGTTTTTGATTTTCTGAAAATGAACCTGTAAAACCTGCAGGCAAACTTGATAAAACTACTGTTGCGGCAGATGCATTTTTGATGAACTTACGGCGTGAAATACCGTTTAATGACATGGATTTATTCATTTTTATTATTATTATTGATTAAATACAACCATAAAATTAACATATTTTCTTCTTCTCTGCCTAAAATTTACAATAAAAAAACCGATCATTTATGACCGGCTTGTTTTTTCAATATAGCATTAGTCTTCTTTTTTCTTATTCACCTACTCCGAAACTTTTTTGTCTTCTTCGCTATCTCCGGATGATTCCGGCTTTTCGGCTTCCGGTTTCTGTTCTGCTTCTGTTTTCCCTGAAGTATCTTCCGAATTATTTTTTTCAGCAGTGGATTCATCTATATTACCTTCAGATTTTTGATCTGTCGACTTACTTTCCTGTTTCTTTTCTTTTTCTGCTTCAGGTTTATCCTTTTTTACGGCACCTGCTTCTTCACTTTCCGTACCTTTTTTTATCTTTTCTCCTGTTCCCGGAGCAGATGATTTAGCTTTTTTTCCACTCCCACCGCGTCTTGAACGGCGACGTTTGGGTTTTGCAGCCTCCTCTTCTTTGGACTCGAGCATAGTTTCATTATAATCTACTAACTCGATTATACACATTTCCGCATTATCACCAAAACGGTTTTCTGTTCTGAGAATACGTGTATATCCTCCCGGACGGTTGCCCACCTTATCGGCTACTTCCCTGAACAATTCAGATACTGCATTTTTATTCTGCAGGTAACGAAAAACCATTCTGCGTGAATGAGTAGTATCATTCTTTGCTTTTGTGATCAGTGGCTCTACATAAGTACGCAATTCTTTGGCTTTGGCAACAGTCGTTGTAATTCTTTTACTTTCAATCAGAGAACTGGCCATATTAGACAGCATTGCTTTACGGTGAGAGCTGGTACGACTTAAATGATTAAATTTCTTGTTATGTCTCATTACCTTTTATTCCTTGTCAAGTTTATACTTACTTATATCCATTCCAAAGCTCAATCCCATATTCTCCAGCAATTCATCAAGTTCAGTAAGCGACTTTTTACCAAAATTGCGGAATTTCAACAGGTCATTTCTGTTGTAGGTAACCAGGTCACCCAGTGTATCGACATCCGCTGCTTTTAAGCAGTTTAATGCTCTTACTGAGAGATCGAGGTCAACTAATTTGGTTTTCAGCAACTGACGCATATGAAGCACCTCTTCATCAAATTCTTCATTAGCAAATTTTTCATCCGAATCAAGCGTAATTTTCTCATCGGAAAATAACATAAAATGATAAATAAGAATCTTAGCTGCTTCTTTGAGTGCATCCTGAGGAAGAATTGAACCATCGGTTGTAATTTCAAGAATTAACTTTTCATAATCGGTTTTCTGCTCAACACGGTAATTTTCAACCGAATATTTAACCTTTTTAATAGGTGTATATATTGAGTCAACCGGGATAAGTCCGAATTCCGTTTCTATGGGCTTGTTCTCAATCGCAGGAACATAGCCGCGACCTTTGTTGATCGATAGTTCCATTTTTATTTTTACATCAGGTTCCATTCTGCATATAACCAGATCCGGATTCAGAACCCTGAAGCCTGTCATGAACTGATTAATATCACCTGCTTTGAACTCTTCCTTTCCGCTTATTGATATCATCACTTTTTCACTGTCGAAATCCTCTACCTCATTTTTAAACCTGATCTGCTTGAGGTTAAGAATAATATCAGTTACATCTTCAATAACACCTTTAATCGTAGAAAATTCATGTTCAACTCCGTCGATCTTTACAGTATTGATTGCATATCCCTCAAGTGAAGACAATAAAATTCTTCGCAAGGCATTACCAATTGTAATGCCATAACCTGGTTCCAAAGGACGAAATTCGAATTTTCCGAATTTATCCTCAGATTCAATCATTATAACTTTGTCGGGTTTCTGGAATGCTAATATTGCCATAATATCCTTTGGTATTAATTATTTTGAATACAACTCTACGATCAGTTGTTCTTTGATGTTTTCAGGTATTTCTTCACGTTCAGGGCGATTCAGAAATTTTCCGGCTAATTGGTTATTGTCCCATTCCAGCCAACCATACTGACCACTCCTGCGCGAAAGCAAAGAGTCATTAATTTCCTCCATAGCTTTTGATTTTTCCCTCACTCCTACAATATCTCCCGGTTTGACCAGGTAAGAAGGAATATTTACGACTTTCCCGTTTACAACAATATGACAGTGAGTAACAAACTGACGGGCAGCAGCCCGGGTCTTAGCTATACCTAGTCGGTATACCACATTATCAAGTCTTGATTCGAGCAGTTGTAACAAAACCTCACCGGTAACGCCTTTAGCCGAAGAAGCTTTCTCAAATAGGTTACGAAACTGTTTTTCAAGGATGCCGTATGTATATTTTGCTTTTTGTTTCTCACTCAACTGAAGCCCGTATTCTGATCTTTTTCTCCTTCTGGCCGACATACCGTGCATACCAGGAGGATAATTTTTATGCTCGAAAACTTTATCCGGTCCGAATATCGGTTCACCGAATTTACGGGCTATTTTAGATTTTGGTCCTCTGTATCTTGCCATTAACTATTAATTTTAATATTAAACACGTCTTCTTTTGGGCGGTCTGCATCCATTATGCGGCAATGGTGTAACATCTACAATCTCCGTGACCTGGAGACCAACCGTAGCCAATGACCTTATCGCTGATTCCCGTCCGTTGCCCGGACCTTTAACAAACACTTTAACTTTTCTCAGGCCAAGATCATATGCAGTTTTTGCACATTCCTCGCCTGCGACCTGTGCAGCATACGGAGTATTCTTCTTTGAGCCTCGAAAGCCTCTTTTACCGGCTGACGACCAAGCAATTACTTCCCCATTCATATTTGTCAGAGTAACAATAATATTATTGAAAGAGGAATGCACATGTGCCATGCCATTTGCTTCAACGACAACTACTCTTTTCCTGCTGGTTCCTGTTTTTTTCGCCATAGTTTAAAATACTTATTTAGTTGCCATCTTTTTATTTGCAACTGTTTTGCGTTTACCTTTACGTGTACGGGCATTGTTTTTAGTACTCTGACCCCTGACCGGTAATCCGGTCCGGTGCCTTATACCCCTGTAACAACCAATATCCATTAACCTCTTTATGTTCATCTGGACATCAGAACGGAGTTCCCCTTCCACTTTATATTTCTCATTGATCACCTTACGGATAGCACCAAACTGATCATCCGTCCAGTCTTTAACTTTCACGTCTCTGTCCACGCCTGCTTCATTAAGGATCATGTTTGCCCTGCTACGGCCAATGCCATAAATATATGTAAGAGCAATCTCACCTCTTTTATTATTAGGAATATCAACACCTACTATACGCGCCATATTAATTCATTTTTCAAATTAACCATTATCCCTGACGTTGTTTAAACTTAGGGTTTTTCTTATTAATTACATATAAGCGTCCCTTTCTGCGAACAAATTTACATTCAGGTGTACGCTTTTTTACCGAAACTCGGGTCTTCATTATTAAAATATTTTTAATTTTTATATCTGAATGTTATTCTTCCCTTTGTCAAATCATAAGGAGACATTTCTACTTTTACTTTATCACCGGGCAAAATTTTAATATAGTGCATTCTCATTTTCCCGCTAATATGTGCGGTAATTATATGCCCGTTTTCTAATTCCACACGGAACATAGCGTTGGACAATGCTTCTATAATTGTACCATCTTGTTCTATTGAAGGCTGTTTTGCCATAAAAATATTCTTTTAATTCATCTAAAAAAATAATAAATAATAGTAAACTTCTGATTTACCTTGTATTACACTTTTTCACCACAAAGATAACAGAAGGTTTTTAAATAGCATAATTTCAAATATATACGAGTCTAACCTAAAAAGGTGATTCACGCCCTTTTCAGACAAATCAATAAAATTTATCAAACTGATTTTCAATCATATATAAAAAAAACATAAAAATTTTAGTATTTCTGCTGAACTCATATATCTATTTACAAAACATATAAACTAAAAATTCATAACTCATTACTAAAAGCCGCCACCGGCTCTTCCTTTTATTCGGCCGGATTTTGTCAGACCGTCGTAATGCCTCATTAACAAATGACTTTCAATCTGCTGCAGTGTATCCAGGACAACACCCACAAGTATTAAAAGGGATGTCCCCCCATAAAAATAGGCAAACGACTGATTAATGCCTATTAACATTGCAAATGCCGGCAGAATTGTGATCAGGCCAAGGAAAATAGAACCCGGAAGTGTTATTCTTGACATCACAGTATCAAGGAATTCAACAGTACGCTTACCAGGTTTAACTCCTGGAATAAATCCCCCGTTCTTTTTCATGTCCTCTGCCATTTGAGTGGGATTAATAGTAATTGCAGTATAAAAATATGTAAATGCAACTACTAACATAAACTGAATAAAATTATACCAGAATCCTGTAATATTTGATAATGCGGCTGCTACACCGGTTAATTGTTCAGAGTTTGCCATTCCTACTATAGTAATCGGCACCATCATAATTGCCTGTGCAAAAATGATGGGCATTACTCCGGCGGCATTTACTTTCAGTGGTATGTACTGCCGTACCCCACCATATTGTTTATTTCCTACTATACGTTTTGCATATTGGACAGGAATACGGCGGGTACCCTGCACTAACAATATCGATGCCATAAATACAAGGAAGAGTATTACAAATTCAACAAGAAACATTACCAGTCCGCCTCCCTGCTGATTTATCCTAGAAGCAAATTCCTGCACCACTGCCTGGGGCAGACGGGCAATAATACCTATCATTATAATCAGGGAAATACCGTTGCCAATTCCTTTATCGGTAATACGTTCACCCAGCCACATTATAAACATTGAACCCGCAGTTAAAATAATTACCGAAGATACTGTAAACATAGCACCTTTCATGGCAAATGCGGTTTCAGGCAGTTGATAATGAAGATTTGTCAGATATGCGGGTGACTGGAAAATTAAAATAATAACGGTCAGATATCTTGTTATCTGGTTTATCTTTCGCCTTCCCGACTCACCTTCTTTTTGCAGTCTCTGAAAATAAGGAACAGCAATACCCATCAATTGTATAACGATAGATGCGGTGATATAAGGCATGATTCCCAATGCAAAAATAGAGGCCTGGGAAAAAGCTCCTCCTGAAAACATATCAATAAGTCCCAGCAACCCGTCAGATGTCTGACTCTTCAAGTTCTGTAACTGAGCCGGATCTACACCCGGGAGGGAAACAAATGATCCTAACCTGTATATCAAGATAAAAAACAAAGTAATGCCTATACGGTATCTCAAGTCTTCAATCTTGTAAATATTTTTTAGAATCTCGATTAATTTCTTCATCTTACTGAAATATTTTTACCCTTAAGGTATTTTTACCCACAGAGTAGAATACCTTCCGGAAATTCTATCCTCAGGGTATTAGTTTTTCCCAATTATAATAATTCTGCTTTGCCTTCCAGTTTTTCAATTGCCTCCCTGGCACTTTTTGAAAAAGCATGGGCTTTAACTTCCAATTTCATGTCAAGCGATCCCCTGCCCAATATTTTTATTTTATCATTTTTGGATGCTATACCCGCAACAACCAGCGTTTTATGGTCAACCGATGTCAGATCATTTTTTTCAGCTACCTGTTGCAATACATCAAGATTTATTGCTTTGTACTCTATCCTGTTCTTATTTTTAAAACCCGACTTTGGCACGACACGGTGCAAAGGCATTTGTCCACCTTCGAAACCAATCTTTTTTGAGTAGCCTGACCGTGATTTCTGCCCTTTATGGCCACGTGTGGATGTGCCTCCTTTTCCGGATCCTTGTCCTCTGCCAATACGTTTACGTTTTCCCGTAGATCCAGGTGCAGGTTTCAAATTGCTTAAATCCATAATTAAAAATATTATTATTCTTCTTCAATTTTTAACAAATGACTCAATTTATTTGTCATTCCGATAATCTGGGGTGTAGCCTCATGTTCAACTGTCTGGTGCAGTTTCCGTAACCCCAGAGCTTTCAATGTTGCCTTTTGGCGCTTATTCGAACCAATGCTGCTTTTTATCTGTGTAATTCTTATTTTAGCCATAACCATTTTATCCTTTAAAAACTTTTTCTATCGGGATTCCTCTTTGTTCAGCTACAGTATATGCATCCCTCAATTCAAGCAAAGCCTTCATTGTTGCTTTAACAAGGTTATGGGGATTGGCAGAACCTTTTGATTTGGCAAGAATATCACTTATACCAACACTTTCAAGAACAGCACGCATAGCTCCTCCGGCCTTAACACCTGTTCCTGAAGCAGCAGGCCTGAGCAATACATGAGCGCCGCCATATTTTGCCGATTGTTCATGTGGAATCGTACCATTAATAACAGGTATTTTTACCAGATCTTTCTTGGCTGCCTCCACACCCTTGGCAATAGCTGTAGTTACTTCGCTTGCCTTTCCCAGGCCCCAGCCTACAATACCGTCTTCGTTGCCTACAACTACAATCGCAGAAAAACTAAAAGTACGGCCACCTTTGGTAACCTTAGTAACACGATTAATAGCTACCAGCCTGTCCTTTAAATCGAGGTCACTTGTCTTAACTTTTTTACTTAATATCACCATGATCTTATTAAAATTTAAGGCCGCCTTTACGAGCCGCTTCAGCTAATTGTTTAACTCTTCCATGATATAAATAACCATTCCTGTCGAACACCACCCTTTTAATTCCTGCCTCTAATGCTTTACCGGCAATAGTTTTACCCACCATTGCAGCCTTCTCAGTTTTATTTGCTTTTTGTGTGACTATATCTTTTTCAATGGATCCTGCAGCAATCAGTGTTGTTCCTTCTATATCATTTATTATTTGAGCATATATTTCTTTATTGCTCCTGAACACACATAAACGTGGACGTTCATCTGTTCCGGTTATTCTTTTATTAACCCGGCCTTTAATTCTTTTTCGCCTTTCTATCTTTGATAATACCATACTCAACAATTTTTCAAAAACTATTTAGAAGAGTCCGTCTTTAAAGTCCGCCGACTGCGTTATGCTTGCCCTCAAAATGGTCATTTACGACAAGTAAACTCACATTTTTCGGGCTTCTCAAGCCTTGTCAGCGAACTTTCTAATCCAAACTCTTTACTTTATTTACAAACATTATTTAGAAGCGGCTTTACCGGCTTTACGCCGTAACACTTCACCGACAAATTTAACACCTTTACCCTTATAAGGTTCGGGCTTACGCAATGATCTTATCTTTGCAGCAACCTGACCAATAAGTTGTTTATCTATGCTCCTGAGGGTCACAATAGGATTACTGCGCTTATCAGACTTTGCTTCCGCTTTTATTTCAGGGGGAAGTTGGAGATATGTATGGTGCGCATACCCCAGAACAAGGTCAAGTACATTGTTCGGTAACATTTCGGCACGAAAACCTACACCGACGAGTTCAAGCTTCTTTTCGTAACCTTTTACCACTCCTTCCACCATGTTATTAATCAGAGCGCGATAAAGTCCGTGCAATGATTTATGACGTTTTGTCTCATTCGAGCGGCTTAAAATTATCTTACCGTCATCAGTCTCAACCTTTATTTCAGGATCAACCTTCTGTTTTAATTCACCAAGAGGACCTTTTACAGTAACAAGATTATCGTCATCAATTTTTACTTCAACTCCTGATGGTATTGTTATGGGTAATTTACCTATTCGTGACATTTACCTGTTCCTCCTTTTAATAAACGTAACATAAAACTTCTCCGCCAATATTTCGTTCGCGTGCTTCCTTGTCTGTAATCACTCCCCTCGAAGTGGAAATAATTGCTATTCCCAGACCATTAAGGACACGCGGGATATCCGAGCTATTACAATATTGTCGTAATCCTGGTTTACTGATCCTTTTTAATCCATTGATAGCGGATAATTTTGTATCCTTATGATATTTAAGAGCAATTTTAATATTACCCTGGAAACCTGCTTCATCTTCAAATTTATAATTTAAAATATAACCCTTTTCCATCAATATTTTGGTCATTTCCTTTTTCAGGTTAGAAGCAGGGATATCCACTACCCGGTGCTTAGCAAGAATCGCATTTCTTATCCTCGTCAGATAATCTGCTATTGGATCTGATACTTTACTCATTATTAATTCATATTTACAAAAATTACCAACTAGCCTTTTTAACGCCCGGTATAATTCCTTTTGAAGCCATTTCGCGGAAATTTATCCTGCTGATACCAAACTGTCGCATATATCCTTTAGGCCTCCCTGTTATTTTACACCTGTTATGGAGTCGTACCCTTGAAGAATTTTTAGGCAACTTCTGCAAGCCGACCCAGTCACCCTCAGCTTTCAGCCTGGCTCTTTTCTCTGCATATTTTTCAACTAACCTTGCCCTCTTCCTTTCACGGGCTTTCATTGATTCCTTAGCCATAACTCAGCTCTTTTTAATATTCTTAAAAGGTAATCCCAACTCCCGTAACAACGCAAAACCCTCTTCATCAGTTTTTGCTGAAGTAACGAAAGTCACGTTCATACCATTAATTTTACTTACTTTATCCAGAACAATTTCAGGAAAAACAATCTGCTCAGGAATTCCCAATGTATAATTTCCATTTCCATCCATTTTACTTTCAACACCTTTAAAATCCCTTATTCTTGGCAATGCAGCCGAAATAAGACGTTCCAGAAATTCATACATCCTGTTGCGTCGTAATGTCACACGCACCCCGATCGGCATCTTCCTTCTCAGCTTAAAATTGGAAATATCTTTTTTGGAAACAGTCTGAACAGCCTTTTGACCGGTGATCAAAGTCATTTCCTCAGTAGCAATATCAATAATTTTTTTATCAGCTATCGCTGCCCCAACTCCCTGATTAAGCACGATTTTTTGAAGTTTGGGGACCTGCATAACCGAGGTATAATTAAACTCTTTCACCAATGCAGGGATTATTTCTTCCTGATATTTCTTTTTATATGTTGGTATATATGCCATTACTTAATCTCCTCTCCAGATTTTTTGGAATAACGAACTAATTTACCATTATCATCAATTCTTCGTCCGACACGGGTTGGTTCGCCGGTCTTCGGGTCAACAAGCATAAGGTTCGAAATATGTATAGATGATTCCTTTTCGATAATTCCACCCTGAGGGTTTTTTGCATCAGGTTTTGAATGCTTTTTTACCATATTAACACCCTCTACTATAGCCCTTTCAGATTTCCTGATTACTTCCAGCACTCTTCCTTTCTGACCCTTATAATTGCCGGTAATTACAATAACCGTGTCACCTTTTTTAATATGTAACTTTTTTTGCATTTTGAACTTTTTTCAATTTAGAGCACTTCTGGTGCAAGAGAAATTATTTTCATATTCTTATCTCGCAGCTCACGTGATACAGGGCCGAAAATACGCGTTCCCCTGATTTCCCCAAGGTTATTCAAAAGTACTACAGCATTGTCGTCAAAGCGAATATAAGAACCATCGGATCTGCGTATTTCTTTCCTTGTACGAACAACAATAGCTTTAGATACTGTCCCTTTTTTAACTTCACTGCCTGGTATAGCGCTTTTCACGGTAACAACAACAGTATCGCCGATAGAGGCATAACGCTTCCTCGTACCTCCCAGAACGCGGATACAAAGTACTTCCTTCGCTCCACTGTTATCAGCAACCGAACATCTTGTTTCTTGTTGTATCATAATTACTTAGCTCTTTCAATTATTTCAGTTAATCGCCAACATTTAGTTTTGCTTAACGGACGTGTTTCCATGATCCTGACTACATCACCAATGTTGCATTTTTCTTTCTCATTGTGGGCGTAGAACTTTGTTGTCTTATTGACATACTTACCGTAAACAGGGTGTTTAACTTTACGTTTAACAGCAACCACAATGGTTTTATTCATTTTATTGCTAACAACAACACCTACTCTTTCTTTCCTACGATTTCTCACTTTTTTCTCTTCCATCGCTGAATTAATTCTGGGTTTCACTTAATTCCCTCTGACGAATTACTGTTTTAAGCCGCGCAATATTTTTTCTGGTTTCCTTCATTTTCATTGGATTATCCAGCGGCGAAACAGCATGATTCATACGAAGGCGAACTAAATTCTCTTTTTCCAGTTGTATTTTTTCAACTATTTCTTTAGTTGTCATCTCTTTAATTTCAGATATCTTCATAATAAATCATATTTTTATTCTTCCTGATAATCCCTTCTCACTATAAACTTTGTTGTGACAGGCAATTTCTGTGCTGCAAGACGCAATGCTTCCCTGGCCATATCAAGAGGTACACCATCAGCTTCGATAAGTATCCTGCCGGGAGTTACCGGTGCAACGAATGCCTCGGGAGCTCCTTTCCCTTTACCCATGCGTACTTCAGCGGGCTTTTTTGTTATAGGCTTATCAGGAAATATCCTTATCCATATTTGTCCCTGTCTTTGCATATGGCGGGTAACCGCAACCCTTGCCGCTTCAATCTGTCGACCGGTGATCCAGGACTGTTCCAATGACTTAATTCCAAATGAACCGAAAGCAAGCTGATTTCCCCGCTGTGCGTTGCCTTTCATGCGGCCCTTCTGTACTCTTCTGAATTTTACTTTTTTTGGTTGTAACATTCCTACAATATTATCAGTATAAAACCACTATTTTCTTCTCCGGCCTCTTGAACCACCACCGATACTTTTACCTCCACGCGCCTGCTTTTGTCCTACATTGGGAGATAAATCGCGGGTTCCGTAAACCATACCTTTACATATCCATACTTTCACTCCGATAAGTCCGGTCTTAGTCAGAGCTTCTGCCAGTGCATAATCGATATCGGCACG
>Ga0180433_10002882_pt1 | contig 25943 bp, 20 predicted proteins | sample SS_ome_8_FD_132980 | JGI IMG/M metagenome (GOLD analysis project Ga0180433, IMG submission 132980) | Hypersaline lake sediment archaeal communities from the Salton Sea, California, USA - SS_1_D_1 metaG | ecosystem: Environmental > Aquatic > Non-marine Saline and Alkaline > Hypersaline >... | reverse complement strand
TTCTTTTGATCCAACTCCTCTTCCCCCTGCTACAATAATCTCAGCATCTTCGAGATTTATTTTTTCTTTTTCTTTCTTCACAATCTTTAATATTTTGGCAACAGAATCCTTCTCAATGAAATCTTTATCAATTTTTGTGATTTTTGGTTTCTGTTTTGATACTTTATTTGTTTTGAATATTCCTAGGCGTACAGTAGCCATCTGTGGACGACTTGTAGGAGTCCTAATCGTTGCCATGATATTACCTCCAAAGGTAGGACGGGTTTGAAGTAGATTTTTTGTCTCTTCTTCAATTTCTAGACCAGTACAATCAGCAGTTAATCCAGCATTGAGTTTTTTAGCAATTCGAGGAGCAAAATCTCTTCCAGTCGGAGTCGCTCCGATCAAGATTATTTCTGGTTTCCGATCTTCAATAAGTTGAGATAAAGTATTTACATATAGATCTGAATAATAATTTTTTAGAAGGGACGAGTTGATGTAAATAACCACATCTACACCATATTCTCCAAAACTCTCTAAAATCTTGTCAAAGCCATCTCCGAGAATAACTAAAGTCAATGAGACCCCTAAATTATCAGCAAGTTCCCTACCTTTTGAAAGTAATTGATACACAACTTTATGAATAATTCCCTGAAAATGCTCTGCAATTACCCAAACTCCTTTAAATAAACTTTTATCGACCTTATCAATATATTCTTCTCGTTCTAAGGTAATAGCTTCCACTGGGCATGCATCTACGCAAGCTCCACATAGAGTGCAATCGCCAGTGATGACTGCAACATTTTCTACAATCTCAATTCCTCCAAAAGGGCAACTTGAAACGCAACTTTCACAACCAGTGCATAACTCATCATCTATAATAATGCTCATTTTTTATACCTCTCAAATTACTTTATCCTCTTTCAAGTTACTACATAAAGTCTTAGACATTTCTTCTATTGTCCCTTCAAGCATGAGATGTTGTCCTTTTCGTTGAGGGACAAAAATACGCCATACTTCTGTTTGTGAACCATTTAATCCGATTTCTTTATGATCTACCCCTAAATCTTCAGCAGTAAGAGGAATAACTTGTTTTTTTGAATATGCCTCAACAGTTCCTTTCATACTAGGGTTTCTTGGTTTATTTATTTCTTTAAGGACTGAAATTAATGCAGGTAACTTTGTTTCTATAACGACAACTTCCTCAGATCTAAATGCCCGCTCGACCCGGATCATATTTTTTTCTTGCAATTCAAATTTTAATACGTAGGTTATTTGAGGAATACCCAACTCTTCTGCGAGTTCTGGTCCCACTTGAGCCGTATCACCATCTATAGCCTGAGTTCCGCATATAACTAAATACTTATCTCGTTCTTGTGAATCTTTTAACAATTTTTTTATTCCTAAGGCTAGAGTATGTGAAGTGGCTAAAGTATCTGCACCCGCAAACGCTCTATCAGTGAGTAAATACGCTATATCAACACCCATTGCTAATGCTTCCCTTAAGGCTTTCTCAGCTTGAGGAGGACCCATGCTTAAAGCAATCACCTCACCGCCATATTTCTCTCTAAGGGAAATTGCTAATTCAATAGCATGCTTATCATGTGGGTTTACAATTGAGGGAATTCCCTCTCTCACTAGCGTGTTGGTTTTTGGGTCAATTTTAACTTCAGCAACACCCGGAACTTGTTTGATACACACAAAAATTTTCAAAATTACCACATCAGAGAAATTTTTTATTTGTATAAAATATTGAAACACTTTTAAACAATATATCTTTCTTTTGTGAGAGATTTTACAAAATATTCAAATTTCATAATAAATATGATTGATCGAAAAAATAGAAAAAGATTAGAATTTATAATTCTAATATACTTATCTTTTCCTTAACATATGATTAGCGATGACCATCCGTTGGATCTCACTTGTTCCTTCATAAATTTCTCCTAATTTTGCATCACGAAAATAGCGTTCAACAGGATAGGCTTTCATTAAACCGTAGCCTCCGTGAATCTGTACTGCTTGATGGGCAGCATTCATCGCGGATTCTGAGGCTACAAGCTTCGCCATTGATCCTGCTAATCCGTATGGTTGTCCTTGATCACATAACCACCCCGCTTTGTAGGTAAGTAGTCGTGCTGATTCTACTGCTGTAGTTATGTCTGCAATCTTCCATTGAATTCCTTGAAAATTAGCTATTTTCGTTCCAAATTGCTCCCTCTCATTTGAATATTTAATTGACTCTTCTAAACATGCTTGAGCTAAACCAAGACATTGTGCAGCGATAATAATGCGTCCATAATCCAGAATCTGGAGTCCTAATTTAAAGCCACCCCCTATATTTCCTAAAATTTGGTCATCAGGTACTCTTACATTATCAAACACCAATTCTGATGTGTTTGAAGCTCTACAACCCAGTTTATCTTCCTTAACACCCACAGAATAACCTGGTGTATCTTTATTCACGATAAAAACGGTAAGCTCTTTTCGAGCACCCTTTTCTCCTGATTTTGCAACCACAAGCATAGTATCCGCAATTCCACCATTTGTTGCGAATATTTTACTGCCATTCAAAATCCACTCGTCTCCCTCTTTTTCTGCAGTCATTTGTACACCGCCAGCATCAGAACCTGCATTTGCTTCGGTTAATAAAAAGGCTCCAATCTTCTCCCCTTTCGCTAATGGAATAAGGAATTTTTCTTTTTGTTTCTCCGTTCCGAATTTATAAATAGGATACGCACAAACAGAACAATGAACACCCGTTGTTATAGCCCAAGAAGCATCTACTCTTCCAATCTCTTCTGTAATTATGGCAAATGAAATAGTATCATCATGCAAACCAGCCCCTCCGTATTCTTCTGGAATACATGAACCAAAGTAATTTAATTCTTTCATTTTCTCCATAACTGTTGGATCTAATTCTTGTTTACGATCTGATTCTTCTGCCACTGGAGCAATATATTCCTCAGCAAATTCACGAGTAAGCTTTCTTATCATTTTTTGTTTTTCTGTTAACTCAAAATCCATAATAACCATTCATAGTATATATTCATTGTTTAGATACAGAATATAATTAAAACTACTTTAAAAGAATAAATGTTTTCATTTTATTGAGTTAAAATACCCTTAAAATATCTTTTATTCAATTTAGTAAGGAAAATAAAAAAAAATAATCAATCTGCTATCCTATAAGGTATCTCTGTATCCGTTTTTCTTGATAATTTCTTCGGACCACTATAGATGATAACTAAAATTAAATAAAATTTATTACTCAATTTACTATAAATCTTTTTAAGATGCCAATTACAAAATAATCTCAAATGACAAAATGGACAGTTTAGTACGTGATGGACAAACCTAACTATTTTCATACTTCAAGACTTAAAGATTATCTTTATGTAATTAAGGAAAACATTTCTGTAGTACATCCGGTTTATACAAATGATCCCCTTAATTTATATTTGTTTTTAGGAGAACATTTGGCTCTTCTGTTGGATACTGGTTGTGGGATTTCTACCATCAAACCAATAATTAAATCTTTAATTGCCAATCGACAGTTAATAGTTTTAAATAGTCACACTCATTGGGATCATATTTTAGGAAATAACGAATTCAAAGAAGTATTTGTGCACGAAAAAGAAGCACATATAGTTTCGCGACCTTATGATGTGTCATATTTTCAAGACTCCCCTAATAAGAAAATTATTCAAAGGTATGCAAAACAAGATTTTTTGATTCCACCGGCTCCAGTTATAAGAACATTTAAAGATCAAGATGAATTTGACTTGGGTGGATTAAAAGTGGAAATAATACACTGCCCCGGACATTCTCCTGGCTCAGTTTGTTTACTTACCAGTAATAACGAACTTTTCACCTCTGATGTGGCTTATTATGGAGATATTTTTTTACCAAAAAGAGAAAATTTTTCTCAGGTCCTTGAAACATTGGATAAATTGATAAAATTATGTAATAACAAAAATATTAAGGAATTATACCCCTCACACAGAAAATCTCCATGTGATATAAGTCTCTTAATTAACCTTCGCGCTGCGATTAAGAATATCAATAATATATGGGAACAAAAAAAATCGTTTGATTTTTTTAATTCATGGGTGATTGGTAAAAGGACAGATAAATTTAGATTCATCATTTCCAAGTTTTAATCTAATTACTAGGATTTATTAGTTTACGAAAATATGAATTCTAAATGGTAGATAATAAACTTCCCCACTTGGATATTCTTCGAATCGTTTCTATTTTAATCGTTGTAGTATTAATTCATATTCCAAATGACTATGCGTATAGTTTTTATATGGGGCTCGATCCCTATATCGGTTTTTTGCTTCATACTTTGGGTATTGACATCGCAATGGGGTCTTTTGTGTTCATATCAGGATTTGGACTCTATCTTAATAAAAATAATCGAAATATCAACACATTAAGTAAAGCTTCTAAGTTTCTTAAAAAAAGATTTCTAAGAATATTTCCATTGTATTGGATTGCTCTCATTTTATTCATATTTTTTCTGGAATATACAGAACTAGATCCTCTTTATTTAATTGCCCATTTTTTTGGAATACAGATGATTGTAGCACCACTATACAGTCCGCCTATATTGACAATGTGGTTTATTGGTATTATCGTCATTTATTATTTAATATTCTTGCTGTTAAGTTCTCTTGGTTCTATTAAAAGAATAATTCCTGCATCATTGGTTATACTTTTCTTTTTTGTTTTTTTAAATGTGTTTTTTGGTCTGATAGAATATCGCTTTTTTAGTTATTATCTCCTCTTCATATTGGGTATAATTGCAGCTCAATTATATGATTCCCGTCAGTATAATCAACTCAAGGAAAAAATAAATAAGCTCAATAAATTTATCCCATTATTTCTTGCTTTAATAATTTCTTTTTTAAGCTTAGGACTTTATCTAAACTTATCACAATACTGTTTCAATACATTCAACTCAGAATTTGGAACAGCCATTTTACCCATTATTTTAGATCAAGATCCTGATATACTAATATCTATAACTCTGTTTCTATTATTTGATCTATTGATTATTTTTTATCTTATTTTTAGCCTTAGCTTGTTTCACTTTGTGATAAGAGGTTTGAGAATGCTATTTCCTAAAAAAAAAGTGAGAATATCTTTTTCACTGATTGCGTATTCAACTTATTGCGTATACCTTTTTCACCGAATATTTCTAATAATCTATGTTTGGGCTTCGATGGAAATTCTGAATGTAAACTTGTATCAACTCATGTACGGGGTTTATAAAGACCAGCACTTTATTCTAATATATGTATTTGTGCCTTTCATTTTTTTATTTTCTTATATTATACAGAAGGCCGCAGATTGGATTTTAGTATTGCCCTCTAAAATAAAATCCAAACGGATTAATAAGCAAGAAGCAAAAGTAATTGATAAATTATAATCAAAACTAAAATATAGTCAAGTTTCTTGCTATAAGATAAGGTGATAAAAAATGGCAAAAATAGCAATTTTAGCGACTGATGGATTTGAAGAGGCGGAATTGATTTATCCTTTTTATCGTTTAAAAGAAGCAGGTCATGAAAGCATATTGATTAGTCTTGGAAAGCGACCTATTGAAGGAAAATTTGGATACGTCATGAAGCCATCTTTTAAAATTGATGAGGTAAGTCCAGATGAATATGATGGTGTTATTATTCCTGGAGGAACCAAAAATCCAGACCATTTAAGAAGAAATAAAAACATACTTGAATTTGTTCATAAAATTAATGAGCAAAATAAGCTAGTTGGAGCAGTATGTCATGCAGGATGGGTATTAATATCATCAAAAGTCATAAAAGGGAGAAAAGCTACAAGTTATTATGCAATAAAAGATGATATGATTAATGCTGGGGCCAATTTTCAGGATGCATCAGTAATAATTGATAAAAATTTAATTACATCTCGAATGCCTGACGATTTACCAGATTTTATGACGGCGGTACTAAACTTCTTGAAGAAATAAAAAACCTCTTTATTCTTTATCCACTACCATCTTTAATAACTTTATAATTTTTTTTTCTTCAATATCTTCAACTTTCTTAATCTTAATATGTCGCATCGTTTTACCAGTTCCCTCAAGGAGTTCAATCTCATCATTACTCAAGTTTTTAATTGAAAAACCTAAATTAACATGGTCTTTTAACGCAACAAAATAATACCGATTTCCATAGTTGGGTACACCCCATTTTATTTCTTCTTTGATCGAAGGAAAAGTCTTGAATATAATCTGTCTAAGAATTAGACAAATCTCTTTATGGGGAGATTGTTGGTCTTCTATATATTGACTTACTTTTTCATCCATGAATTTATTAATAGCTAGATTACATATTAAATTTAATCTCTTCTATAGTAACCATCCGCTTATTATTAGTTAAGTTGATAAAATAATTTAATAAATTATTATGCTTTACACCAAATTAGTTATAATAAAATCAAATTTGTGATTGTCGAGTGTTTGATAAAAATTATTTGTATAAAATTAATCAAGAGAAAGAGAAATGGGAAGAAAAATATAAGAATGTAAAAGAACGAGATGTGAAATTTGTTACAGATTCGGAAATACCAATTAAACGCGTATATACTCCTCTAGATGTAAAAGGTGATTATCTGGGACGCGTTGGTCTTCCAGGCGAATATCCCTATACTCGCGGAGTATACCCTACAATGTATCGCGGTCGATTGTGGACAATGCGACTTTTTTCAGGGCATGGGACTCCTGAGGAGACAAATGAACGGTGGAAATATTTATATGAGAATGGAGAAACAGGATTTAGCGCTGCGGTTGATGCTCTTACATTTAATGGTATCGATCCGACCAATCCAGATGGCGCACCGGAGGTTGGAACCTCGGGAGTACCTTTATATTGCATTGATAGCTTGTTTGCCCTGACCGAAGATATCCCAATTGATAAGGTAAGTGTCGCTTTAGTAGTGGAGCCATTTACGACCGCTCCCGTATGTGCTATGTATTTTAATATGGCAAAAATGCGTGGTTATGACATATCCTCTTTAATGGGGACAACACAGAACGATATCCTTACAATGACCGTTGGATATATTCCATATAAAAATTGTCCTCCAAATCATTTACTAAGAATAGCTTGCGACTTTATTGAATGGACTGTTCCCCAAAAGAACGTCCCAAAATGGCATCCTATCAATTTTACTGGGTATAATTATCGTGAAGGAGGTATTGATGCAGTTCAGGAACTTGGATTTGTCTTTGCAAGCGCTTGCTCACACATTGATAATCTAATTGCTCGAGGCTGGAAGATTGATGATTTTGTTAATCGTTTAGCTTTTCATCTTGCTGCTCACAAAGACTTCTTTGAAGAGGTCGCAAAGTATCGAGCAGCACGGAGGATATGGGCAAAACTAATGAAGGATCGTTATGATGCTCAAGATCCACGCTCACATCAATTCCGTTTTCATGTACAGACTGCTGGCAGTTCTCTTACGGCCCAATTACCCTTAGTAAATATTGTAAGAACTGCGATTCAAGGATTAGAAGCAACGTTGGGAGGTTGTCAATCTCTTCATACCAATAGCTATGATGAAGCTATATGTTTGCCAAGCGAGCAAGCTGCTCTAGTTGCTTTACGAACTCAACAAATTATTTCAGATGAAACCCGAATTGCTAATACCATCGATCCACTCGCTGGATCTTATTATGTTGAGTGGCTTACTGATGAAATCGAAGAAAGGGTTTGGAAATATTTAGACAAAATTGAATCGGTTGGTACAATTGATAAGGCTTTATCTTCGGGCTGGTTGTATAAAGAAATGCGTGATGCATTCCACAAACGGAGGATGAGGATCGAAAAAGGAGAAGAGATAATGTTAGGTGTTAATAAGTATCCTGTCTCATATGATACAGTTACGGATGTGTTTCGAACCAATCAGGAAGCAATAGACATTGAAGTTAATCGAATTAAAAAATTAAAGGAACGACGTGATAATGCTAAACTCGAACGAATTTTAGATAAGCTACGAAAAGTTTGTGAGAAGGAGGAGAACGTCATGCCCATAGTAATGGAAGCCACCAAAGAGGGAGCAACGGTTCAAGAGATCTGTGACGTTTATCGAGAGATATGGGGCACATGGGACCCACCACTAGCAATTTAAAGGAGGTTAATCAAATGTCAGAAAAAAAGATTCGAGTATTAATGTCCAAACCTGGAATTGATGGTCATTGGAGAGGAGGAATTGTTGTTTCAAGAGCCATCCGAGACGATGGGATGGAATTAATCTTTGGTGGGTTTCAAAATGTTCAACAAATCGCAGAAGCAGCGATTCAAGAGGATGTTGACGTTATTGGACTAAGCATACACAGTGGAGCTCACTTTTCCTATACCCAACAACTTATTGATACTCTAAAAGAGAAAGGTGTATTAGATAATTTTATGATCTTAGTTGGTGGTGTTATTCCAGCACACGATTTCGATAAACTTCGAGAAATGGGTGTTGCTAATGTTTATGGTCCCGGTTCAATGACTTCAGATATTGTAGAGTTCATACATAAGAATATAAAGAAATAAATCCCCCTTTTTTCTATTTTTTCAAGTTATTGAAAGTTTAATCAATTCTTACGCCTTGTATTTTCAATACTTTTTGAAGTTCTATAATATCTATTTCTCTACATTTTCTTTGCTGCTTAATTGATAAGGCCGCAGCAACTCCTGCTGCTTGTCCAGTCACAATGCAACAACACATTTGGCGAGTGGCAGCATGCGAAATCTTATCTCCTGCAACACAACGGCCAGCAACAAGTAAATTTTCCACTTTCTGGGGGAGCATAATTCTATAAGGAACTTGAAAATATCTTCCAGTAATCGGCATAATAGCAATGCCGTATCCATCAATAAATTCCGGACATATACCAATGGAATCTTCAAATCGGGCTTGATCTCGTACGTCACTTTCAGTAATCATATATTCTCCAATTATTTTTCTCGATTCTCTGGTACCTAAAGAGCATCCAATTGTTCTTAACCTAGCTTTTTTAAACCCTGGAGTATATTTCTTTAAAGCGTTTACTGCCCATATAACTCGTTTTCGACCTTCTATCTCTGCTTTAGTTAAATCCCACACATTAGTAGGATCAATATTTTTCATATGAATTCCATTAAAGGAAGTTATTTCTCCTGCATCCGTATAATTAGTCCAATAACTTTCGATGGTCACATCCTCTGGAATCTCTCCTGCTTCTCTTGCTTTATTGAAAGGTTCGATAAGATATGTACTGAATGCATCATCATCAGTGGTTTCCCCCCAATCTCCAATCTTACCAGGATTAAGATAGATATACATTAAAAATTTACCAATGTTTATACCACTACATCCAAAGTTAACAGTTACTTCCATCAATTCATCTTTCGGACTCTTTCGAAAAGGGACACCCGCATGAAATGCAACATCTGCATCTCCCGTTGCATCAATAACTCTTTTAGCAAGTATAGCTTGTCTCCCAGATTTACTTTCTGTAATGACCCCCATTATCGTGTCACCCTCCTTAATTACATCTGTAACATAACAATGGAGTAATGGAGTAATTTTTTCCTCTTTAACCATCTGATCCACCACAAATTTGAAAAGTTCTGTATCTAAAACCTCATAGGTTGGTTGATCATTCACTAGTAATCCTTCTTGTTCCAATTGTGCCTTCATATCTTTATTCTTGATTTTTCCAATAATATCAATTGTAGCACCCATCTCTTTCGCTCTTTGCTCAAACTCTAAAGCGATACCTCCAGCATCAATTGTATTCGCATATCGGTACCAAGTAATTGTCCCTATCATTGCTTGAGTTATTACTCCTCCAAAATAACCATACCGCTCTAATAAGATAGTATCTACTTCCTCTCTAGCGGCTGCTATAGCTGCCGATATACCTGCTGGTCCTCCACCAACAACTAAAACCTCGGTTTCCGTTAAAATGGGTATTTTTCTTTCTAATTCTTTAATATAGTTCATTATTATTTTTTAAAATCGAAGATGATGATTACATAAAAAAAACCTTTCTTTTAATTAAAGCTTATTAATAATTACTGAGTGGAAATTCTAAGCCGATCCAATAATAAGAAACGATACACAAGCTACCTTGCAGAACGGATAATGTAGGGCGCTATTTAGAAATCTTCCATGAAGTTTTCAAATCTTAAATTTGTAAATAAAAAAGAAAATGCTATTTATTTATTCATTTCATAAGCATCTTTTAGAGAGTGAACAATCTTCCAGACATTATCAAACCGTTCTGGATTGACATTAGGTTTTTTAATCATCTTCAAACACCATTCCATTTGTTCAGGAGTAGTACTAGATTTATGATATAAATTCAATGCATATTTGGAGAAGTCTCTTACTAGGAAATCAAATATCTGATCTACCGTATCGTTATCTATCTCATATATTTTAGCATTTTCTATTATTAAATGGGCATATACAATAAGGGAAAAGATCTCTCCGATTCCTGAGAGCATGAAGTCCATGTCTTTTTGTTGTTTAGCGCTTGGCATAGCTTTAACTCCCATAAGATTAAACATCTTAATTTGCTCTAAGAAAATCTTGACATTTGGTGAACTATATTTTTCAAAAGCAAGCTTCCAATCATGAAGGCGAATCTTTCCTAATCCTCGAGTTGGTCCTTGATTGAAAAGATACGTATCATCTTTAGCTTGATCTTGTCGTGGAACATATTCATATTTCTTATGATTCATAAAGAAATTTAACATGAACTTCAAAATTAACGCAATATTTACGTGAACCGTACCTTCAAGCTTAGGTAATGCTCGTATATCTGTCGCAGCGTTTTCAAAATACATATCCTTCTCGAAACCCTTCGCAGCGATAACATCCCACAGTAGATTTATAACTTCCTCTCCTTGAGTTGTGGTTTTCATCTTCATTACTGGAGCATAAAGTAAATATCGACGGTCTTCATCCGATGCAATTCTCATATAGTCGGCTGTTCTTAAGCCATATAGTTTCATTGCGACTAACCGGGTGTAAGCATCAACAAAATTCTGTTTTACATGTTGAAAATCAGTAACGTACATGTTATAGAGTCTTCGATAAGAAGCATGATGTATAGCTTCATAAAAAGCATGCGTACATATACCAATTGAAGCCCAACCCAAATTGTATTTGCCAACGTTAACAGTATTAAGAGATGAATTCCAAGCATCCTCTCCCTTAGAAAGAATATCTTCCTCGGTTATAGGATAATCCGTAAGTGCAAAATTTGCTACATAATTTTGACTATCACATACATTCTGTTTCAGTTCATAGTTTTTATGTTTATAATTTGCAACAAAAAAGACATATTGATCTTTGTTTTTCATATCATAAGGAGGGATATTTCCTTGTTCATCAGCAAATTTTCCGAAATTTGAAACCATTTCTGCTTCATTGCCATTCCCAATATAGTATTTTTCTCCATTTGCTCTATAATTTCCATCTTTTTGAGGTGTTAAAGCCATCTCAGTAGCATAAATATCGGCTCCATGAGCCTTTTCAGATAGACCAAAAGCAAAGATTGCCCCTTTTTTTAATAAATCTGCTGCTTTCTTTCTTGCTTTTTCATTTTTGCTCATCCAAATAGGGCCTAGTCCAAGTATGGTTACTTGCCATGTATACCAATAATTCAACCCGTAGAATCCAAGTATTTCATTAAACTCGCAAATTCTCCACGTATCCCATCGAAAGTCTTCATTTTCACCATACTGGGCAGGAGTTAAAAGGTGAGCAAACAGATTCTTTTCTTTTTGGAATTCTAAAAAATCTGAATACCATACTCTATTATGATAATCCTCCTTAATTTTTGCTTTACCCTTATTTTCGAAGAATTCAATGGTTTTAAGCATTATTTCCTTTGATCTTGCGTCTGGATAATAACGATTATGTTGTTTAGGGTTTAATAAAATTGTCATAATTCTCGTTCCTTTGTTTAAAATTAATGTTTTGTTTATATATTCTAAATAATTTATAAATTAAAATAAAACTTTTGCTTATTATACGTTATTTATATTTTAATTTACCTTACCTAAGATCATAGGGAAAAGTTGGGTCAAAAGAATCCATAATCTTTGTAATGTCTACTTGATTAAAATCTTTAAGCCATGAATATTTCTCTGGCTCTTGAATCTCATCATCGAATACCTTAATAATATTATTCTCAAATAAAAAGGAGGGATCTATAATATCACCCTCAAAATCTTTTAAAGTCTCAAGATTTTGAAGCATGCATTCTAATAAATCATCATAAATAAGAAGAGGGATATATTTCATCACTTTTGATTTCGTTAATATATCTAACTTATATCCATTTGTTATTTCTGAAAATCCTGTCTTTTCCAGATTTAAAATCTCGATATCGACAAGAGAAGGATAAAGAAATTGTTTCTTTACTCTTTTAAATTTCTCCAAGACCTTGCGCGACTTCATTTTGTAAAGTTCTACAATTTTCTCTTTTTCTTTTACTTGTACAATTATTTGATTATCATTAATTCTTTTCTGACAGATTTTTTCAATTATATTGCAATATTTTATTGCTGCACTAACTAAATCTGTTTCGTTTATTTTTGCGGATAACATTGTATGTAGATAAGCTTTTATGAATGCAGAAAAATCCTCTTCTAAAATTATTAATCTTCCATAAATAGATTTTGTGCTATTCCACCATTTAATAGCATTTTCTTTTGATAAAGAAATCGTAGTTCGTTCAGACGCTCTTATTTCTGTAAAGATTAGTAATTTTTTTATTCCGTATTCAACGATTTTATTTGAATTAATGATGGCAACATATTCTTGTCCAATTTCAAATGAAATAGGTTTACTTGGTCTGATCAATATCGAAAGCTCTCCGTTATATACCTTATCAACTCTTAGAGGAAGAGGCATAATAGGATTATGCTTTACATTCTTTAGGAGTTTAATATGATGTATTATCTCATATTGAGTAAGATCAATCGGGAGAACATCAATGAAGAATAAGAATGGAGCGGCATCTGATTTAAAAGTCTTGTATTTTGAGCCGTGTTTCAAAGTCATAAGAATCTTTAAGCTATTTAAATCTTTGAATTTTTTTTTTGATATTGGTTAATAATTTAGATCTTTTGGTTCATTAATGCACCAAATATAATGATTATCCTCTATTTTAATTTTGTGAGGAATTTTTAATTCACATTGTTTTGTGCGAACATCAGAAATACATCGAGGATTAAAATGACAACCAGAGGGAGGATTAATAGGACTTGGAACCTCTCCATCTATCACGAATTTGATATCTTGGCTATTTGGATCTACTCTAATTCTGGATTTTAAAAGTGCTTGAGTATATGGGTGAGTAGGTCGTGTAAAAATTTGTTTTTTTGAGCCAATTTCTACTATACGACCAAGATACATAACTGCAACTTGATCAGCAATATGATTCACGACAGAAAGATTATGAGTAATGAATAGAAATCCATAACCATGACTTTTTTGCAATTTCCTTAATAAGTTTAAGATTTGTGCTTGAACAGAAACATCTAACGCAGATGTCGGTTCGTCTAATATGATTAGTTCAGGATTACATGCTAATGCTCGCGCGATTACTATTCTTTGCTTCTGTCCTCCCGAAAACTCATGAGGATATCTATCTAGATGCTCTCTTTTTAGTGAAACTTCTTCAAGTAATCTTAAGACTTGTTTTCTGAGTTCAGTTTTTTTATTTATTCCTAACAAATTAATTAAAGGCTCTGATATTATATCAACAACTTTTAAACGTGGATTCAAGGAGGCATCAGGATCTTGAAAAACAATTTGAATTTTTTGTCTTAAATTACTATTATATTTATCTATTTTCTTATTATTAAAAAAAATCTCGCCCCCATCAACTTCTACCAAACCTAAGATTGCATTTGCAAGGGTTGTTTTTCCACATCCACTCTCTCCTACTAAACCGAGAGTTTCCCCTGTTTTAATTTTTAAATCAACACCATCAACTGCTTTTACGGCTCCTATTTCTCGTTTTAATATTCCTCCTAAGAGGGGATAATACACTTTTAAATCTTTAATTTCTAGTAAAACTTTACCCGGTTCTAATACATTTAATTCACGAATTTTTCCTAAAGGAATTCTTCTATAGAAGATAAATTTGATGACAAAACTAAAAACTGCTGATAGAATTATTGCTATAATAATTGAATTTGGGAAAAAAAATGCTATTAATGAACTTAACAATGAAACTGATAAATAAAGATACTTTCTGTTTTGGAGTAATTGTGATCGATCATCCCAATTTATTATAAAAAATGCGAGAGTTAATGCTGGAATAAAACTTAATAAAAAGAAATTAATCAAAACTTGTATAATTAGTATCTCAAATAAAATTTCGAATTGGAATATCATTTTTTAACCTCTTTAATATGATTATATTCTGGATCATAAAGATGGCAATTAACAAAGTAATCTTTTTCTACTTCAATTTTTTTTGGAGAAATGGAATCACAAGGTTCAAATCGATCTATACATCTTGGATGAAAACGGCATCCAGAAGGAGGATATATTAAGTTAGGTACCATTCCTGGTATGATCGCTAAATCTTCATTTTCTTTCCCTTCAATTGGTACAGCAGATAAAAGTCCTCTTGTATAGGGATGATATGGTGTTTCAAATAGTCTATTAATTTTTCCATATTCTACTATCGAGCCACCATACATTACAGCTACTCGATTGCACATTTTAGAGATGATTCCTAAATCATGAGTTATAAAAAGAATGGAAGTGTTATACTTTTTCTTTAAATTTTTCATTAGTTTTAATATTTGGTTTTGAACTGTTACATCAAGTGCTGTAGTTGGTTCATCAGCGATTAATAATTTAGGATTCCCCGCTAGAGCCATAGCAATCTGTATTCTTTGTCTCATTCCTCCACTTAATTCATGAGGATATCTATTAATTACATTTTCTGGAGATGGGATATTTAAATCTTTCAATAGTTTTTCACTCCACATTCGAGCAACTCCAAAAATACTTCTATCTCTGAGTCTTGAAGCTTCAAGTAGCAGATCTTTTTTCTTGTGAAGTAAATAAACTTCAGAAATCTGCTTTCCTACTGTAAATACTGGGTTTAATGAATTAAGAGGATCTTGAAAGATCATAGTAATTTTGTGACCTCTATAATTTAGAATTTCAGATTTCGTTTTCTTTAATAAATCTTCTCCTTCGAATACAACTTTACCTCCTAAGATTTTTCCAGGATTTTGTATCAATTGAAGGATAGACAATGCTGTAACTGACTTACCACAGCCAGTCTCCCCCACCAAACCCAAAACTTCACCTTGAAAGATTTGAAATGAGATACCTTCTACAGCATGAACGATGCCCTCTTCAGTATAGAAATATGTAATTAAATTTTCAACATTTAGGATTACTTCATCTTCCATATCTTGAGATGTACTCTCTGGTAAATTTAGCATTTTCTTTTTTATTAATTGTCGATCTGCTTCAATCGATTCAGGAAGAAACTTAAATTTTAGAGAAACAAGAAAACTACTTACGTATGCAATCGCCACTATAACAGCTAACATACGAATATCTTGATCATAAAGATGAATTCCAAAAAATCTTGACAAAAATAACTCAACAATAATAAGTTGAATTGACCAAATACCATATGATACAAGAGCACCGACAAGAAGAGAATTATCTGCTACCTCCTTGGGAGGTCGCTTATCCATAGGAAGAAAAAATAAAACTAATTTTATAAATAAAGTGTATAAAAGAACTGCGATAAATGCCCATTCAAAACCCAGTAAAAAAACATCAAAATTAGGAGAAATTGGATCCTTAGGGATTAAATCTCCAATTGGAATATTTAATAGATCAATAGACAAGAATAAAGCCACAACGATCCAAGATACTATCATAATAAACCAAAATCTTTTTTGAAAAGATCTTACCTTTTCAGGAGGATGTAATAATACTTCAGACTTACTGAACTTTTTTAGCATGATATTATAAAATGGGAAACTTAAAGTTGTCATTAATGCAAAGGAAAAATAAATATTATTAATGATTCTGAAGAATTCTGAATACCAGCCAATGAAGGCTATAATGAACATTGAACTTAAACTGATTCCAAAAGATATTGAAACTCCTAGGAGCATGCATAAGGAAATTTTTCTTGATCTTATTTCGTCTTTTTCTTCTATCAATGGTTTAGAAGCAAGTTTCACAAAAAAAATAAGGAAAAGCAAGCAAGCTAAGCATTCAATTATATTCATGCCATAATTTGCAAAATATTGTTCTTGAAATAATAAGAATAACATTTTGTGTTACCTCTTCTTTTTTTGGAGTCTAGGATCTAAAGCGTCTCTTAATCCATCGCCTACTAGCATAAATCCTAAAACCGAAATCAAGATAAAAATACCCGGCCAAATAGCTGCATGGATAGCCGATAATCTGGCTCTAGCGTAATTAATATCTGTACCCCAATCTGGTACAGTTTCATCCCCGAAACCTAAGAACACTATGCCTGAAAACACAAGTATTGCTATACCCACACCCCCAAAAAATTGAATAATCAAGGGAGATATTGCATTTTTGAAAATATGCTTAAACATTATTTTAAAATTATTTGCTCCTCCAGTTTTAGCGGCCTGAATATATAATGCTTGTTTAACTTCCAATACTGAAGAGCGCATTAACCGAGAATAACTTGGAATAGAAAATAGACCATAAATCACTAAAATAGTTAATAATCCCGGTTGTTCCGATAATTGAGTAAGAAGAATCACTATTACAACTGAAGGAAAAATTATGACGAAATCTACAGTACGCATTAAAATTGAGTCAATTTTTCCTCCATAATAGCCAGCAATTGTTCCTACTGCTATCCCCCCCAATGAAGCAATAATTATTGCTATAAAGCCAAAAGTTATTGCTGTTCTACACCCCCAGATTATCCTGCCTAGAAGATCATAACCAAATTTTGTAGTTCCAAATAGGTGTTCCTCTGTAGGAGGAAGCCAAGGAATCTCTCCAGAAACACCTCCATCAGTGATTATATCTAATGTAAAACGAGTCATATAGGGAGCATATACGGCTAAGAATGTAATAAATAAGATTAAACCAAACCCAATAAGAGTTAAAGGTGATATTAAACGCCTAAATAGCCTACGCTTGGATTTAGTCTTTTCGATTTCATATTCTCTAGAAGTAAATTCAGAATCACGCCAACCAGGAATTAAGAAGAACTTAAGATATCGGATGACATTTTCCTTAGTTAATACCTTCTCTTTTGAAGTATTTTTCAATTTCAAACTTACATCTAAATTCTCGGATTCAATCATATCGTTTTCACAACCTCAAGTATAAACTATTCGGGGATCTATAATTGTATAAAGAACGTCTGAAATCAATGTTCCTACGAGGATGATTATTGATGAGAAAACTAAGATCCCATTTATTACCACATAATCTCCGCGAATTATGGCCTGAACCATGTAATATCCCATCCCATTATAATTAAATGCTGTTTCCACATAAAGGGAACCAGTCAAGAGAAGAGCAGTTGTACCAACTATAGCCGTACTTGTTGGAATTAAAGCATTACGAAGAGAATGTTTGTTGATTACTTCTTTATTAGGAACTCCCTTTGCTCGTGCGGTTCTGATATAATCTTTTTCCATGACTTCTAACATACTTGCTCTCGTCAATCTGGTAATTCCTGCTAATGAAACAGCGATTAAGCAAAAAGAAGGAATTGCTAGGTGCAATATTGTATCTTGGAGGAGAACCTGATCATTCATTAATATAGCATCAATTAAACGAAAACCTGTTATAGGATGATATGACATGGTGACTGAATTTGGATTCATTACTTCAATGTTCAGAGCACCATAAGTGAAATAAAGTAAAGCAGTACCGAAGAAGTATTGAAGTAATGTTGCTAACCAAAATACTGGAATACACACCCCTAGCATCATGAAACCGCGTACGATGGTATCCTTCCAATTGTTTCTATTCTTCGCACTTGATACTCCAAGCTTTACTGAGAGGATAGGAATTAAGATTACAGGGAGAATAACCAACTCTATTGTTTTTGGAAAAATTGAAGCAATTAGTGTTGTAACTGGGACACCATCCGCAACTACATATGAAGTACCCCAATCACCAGAGAAAAAATTAATAAAATATTTCGCTACTTTTACATGCCAGGGGTCATAGTATCCCATCCTAATTCTTTCAGCCTCGACAAGTTCGGGAGATACAAGCCCCTCCAATTGATTTAACAGCGAATTTTGAGACATAAAAGTTGATAAAGTAAAGCTAACAATTAAAATTGCAAAAGTAATTGGGATCATTAACAAAATTCTTTTGATTATATATTTCACCATATTTTTTGTCTGGGTCAACAATATCACCTAAATATTTATTATTTGATCTTATTTTATACTAAAATCTAATTTCTATTTTAATCTATATTTTGATATATAGTTCAAAATCATTGGTTCCATGTTTTAAGAATAAATCTTTACATACTATTGGTATTTTTTTGAATTCGATTTTTTCTCTTTCCTCAGAAAAAACCCACATTCCTTTCGGCTTTTGTACTATCTTCTTAAACATCTGTTATCTTTCACAACCATCAGAATGAATATGAAAAATATATCAATTATACTCTGATATATTAATAAATCCTTTTTTTATATAAAATTTATTATTGCATACTTGAATTTATTTAAAAAGTTATCTATACCTATTATAATCTAAGATTACATACCTTAAGTGGACGATATTAATTAAGTAAAATCTCTCACTTTAGCGATATATTTCTCTCTATATTCTGAAACAAAAATCTAGTAGATTTAACCAAATAAATTTTATAATTACAATAATTTTTTTGGAAATTTACTATTATGTAAGATGTTAAATCGCTATATTGAAAAATAAATGGACACAAGACTTTAAATATAAGTTAATATAAATATTAATCTAAGAATTTAATCAAAATTCTTAAAAAAAAATAAGTTGAATTTAATGAAAAAAAAAATTAAAAATACAACGCTATTTTTATTTATTTTGACAATTATGGCATTTAGTCCCTTATTCCTTCAGTTTGCTGCAGCGAATCAACCTAATACTTCGCAAAATGGTCGCATCAGTTTCATATGGGGTGGTGAGACAACTAGTAGTATGACACAATGGGATCCAGCAATTAACAGTGACCCCACTTTGAATTGTTTAGAATCTTTGATATGGATCGATCATCACCAAACTGCTCATCCTTTACTCGCATTAGATTGGACATTTCATCCAAGAACTGACGAAGGAAATATGACTGGTGGAGTAGCGGCAATCTCTATGAATTTAAGACAAGGTATTCAATTTCATGATGGTTCTGAATTCAATGCAACAGTAGTTAAATGGAATGTGGATCGAACAATAAATATATCTGGGTATGTTGATGAAAAATGGAAAGGAAGGAATTGGTTTAACCCTTCTGGGTTGGAAAGTCGATTTACATCAACTTGGAATTTATCATGGGCTTTTAGTGATCCTTTTGGTACGGGAGGTTTTATCCCTTATATAAATGAAACTATAGTAGTAAGCGAATATGTTGTCAATTTTACATTAAATAAATGGGCTCTTGATGTTTATTATAGCATATTTAGTCAATATATGGGACAAATGATATCTATGGAAACCTATAAAGACTACTCAAATATTGCTATATATGGATTTGGAGAAGATCCAAGTTTTCCCCAAGATGATCCTGAAACGTTTCCAGGACATTTGATTGGTACAGGACCTTACATATTCCAGTATTCTGACAAAACTGTCACTCAACTAATTAAGGTAACTAAGAATTTGAATTATTGGAATAGAACAGCACTTGAGGCCGCTGGTAGATTTACTATAGACGACTTATATTATAGATTTTTCCCTGACTCCGAATCACGTACTTCTGCTTTATTGAATGGAGACATTGATGCAGCGGGTCATATACTCCAGCAACCTCTCTCTGATGTACCTGGTATAATAGAAGATCCTCTTCTAAGTTATTATCCTACTATTTTGGATCCCAGTATTGCTGTAGTTCAATTATTAGCAACAGAAGGGATTGACACCCCTGTATACGGTGTACCAAATAAAATTGGATCTTCATCTGGTGTTAACTATACGACTTTAGAAGGTATGAGTCCAAGAGAGATGTTTCCACTTATCGCTGAGGATTATGGATGGCCTGCTGGAACTGAATTACCCGGCGGATTTAATAGAACAGTTAGAAGGGCTTTATCATATGCATATGACTATCAGAGTTGGATGAATGTTACTTTCACTTTTGGAGAAGGCGTTTGGTGTACAAGTCCATTTGGTATGCAAAGTATATATTATGATTCAAATGTCCCACATCCTTACTATAACATTACAAAAGCACGGGAGATATTATTAGCTGATCCATATTATGCCGCAAAATTAGCAGAAAGAAACTTAGGTCTTGAAAATGATTCAGCAACCTGGGCATATGTAGGAAGTACAAATCCAATTATGGTTTATTCCGTTTTAAATCGTCCACAATCAACTAAAGTTCCATTCTTAGAATCTGCATTAAATAATCTTGGATTTGCTATAACACAGAGAATGGTTATTGATATGTACCGGGATTGGATGTCTCCGGGTAAAGCAGTAAAATATGACGCTTGGGTTTATACTTGGTTGAATGATGCTAGCGATCCTTTTGGCTTTTTCGGTTCAGGGATGAATCTCTTATATGCATCTAGCTCTAGGAGAATTCCCTTTAATCTCTTTAATTTCCACCACATCGCAAACGATACAATTGATCAACTGATGGCTGACATTCCATTTGCAGGAACTAACGCCCAAGATCTTGCTAATCAACTCGCTGATTCTCTATTGAATTATCATGCTCCATGGCTTTATTTAGCTCAAGGCCAATTTGGTGTTGCTGTTAATGCAGGTTGGGAAATTGAATGGGATACTCTTGAATATTCTGGAAATTCAGAAGCAATTTTACATTATGCATGGATAGGTGGAAATAGAAAATCTATTGCACCACCATCACCTCCAGCGATTCCGGGATATTCCTCTCTGGTATTGGTAATTTTTAGTCTACTTTCAGTTACTGGTTTAATTTGCATAGTAAATAAGAAACGAAGAATAAATTAGAATCTAAAATTTTAGATTTTACTTTTTTTTTTAAATTTTTCTAGAAAAATAAATAATTATTAATTTATTGAGGTGCTACGTCCACATATGATTCTAATTTAGCAATTATCTCATTCACGCGACTTTCATCATCAATCGTAATAGAAATTGCTCCATTAGGGCAAACGTGTTCACATCTCCCACAACCTAAACAACGTGCTTGATTTACTTCTGCTATTCCATCAACTAATTCCATACCTCTAAATTTACACTCTTCAACGCAAATTCCACAACCTACGCAAAGATCCTTATCAACTAAAACATTGACACCATCCATTCTTTTAAAAATACTGTGATCAACAATCCCCACTGAACCATGTGTTAATATTTTTGCATCAACACAACAACAAGGACAACAAAAACACATAGACATAAAATGACCCGTTTCTTCAACTCCAAATCCCATAGGTTCACCCCTAGCTCTTCCAAGCAATGGAATTAATCCATTATCAATAGCACGTTTTAAGATTGCTAATGCCTCATCACTTGAAATAACTCGTCCCCTTGCTTCAGAAATAATCATTTTTAAAGTATCATCTCCAAGATGTATACAACCAATATCATGAGCATGTTCTTGGCAATCTCCGTGTACCCTACAAGCACAATGGTTAAGTGCAACAATATTGCTAGCTTTCTCGAAAAAATGTTTAAAAACCTTTACTGGAAGAATTTCATTCTCAAATCTCCCTAAAGATTGATTTATTGGGATATAAGCTCCAAATTGTTTACTATCTTTCTTCCATTCTTTTAAAAACAAATTATCTCGAAACATAGGTAATTTAGTTATAATAAAAGGATGATATCCTTTTCCTTTTTTGAACCGGGCAGACATAACAACTTTCCATATAGGTGTCTTACTTTCACCTTTTCCATGATTAACAATTTTCCAGCCTATAGTATACCTATATCGATAAATGTGTTTATATTGTTTAACATAATTACGGTGAGGTTTTTCATTATCTCCGTATTTGTATTGCTTTAGGGTTCCAAATTTCTCGAAATACTCACCATTGAGAAACCTTATTGCTTCTTTAGGTTCTCTCCAAGTGAAGATAATATCAGGATCCTCTAGTCTTTCATTAAATCCATAAGAGTAATTGTCTAAATCAAAGACTTGATAACCTAAGATTCCACAGATTCTCCATTGAATTTTGAGTTTCCCTATTTCTTCTATATCTTTACGATAAACTTGATCCTTTTTACTTACCTCTTCGAAATCCTTCAACATTTTTTTGAATAAGGTTTTGATTTTTTCCATTTCTTCCATCATTCTTTCACACAAAAATATATAATTCTTTTAATTAGAAAAAGTTAATCTAATAGACCAAATGATATTATTATAATATAATAAATAGCTCTTCAATATAAAGTTTATTTGAACTCTCAAATTTTTTCAATATATGTAATTTGAATAAGAAAGCTTAATGTAAACACCTCTTAATGGACATTGGACATTCCCGTTATTTATATTTCCTTTCTTTTCATTCTAATCTGTTTAACTTTCATACCACTTAATGATCCAGCAATCACAGTTAAAACTAAAATTAGTATATTTAACCAACCCTCAACACTGAAAAATTGGTAAATAAATGGATCAATTGAAAAGCCGAACATTAAAGTGTAAAAGAAAAAGCTAAGTATAATTATAAAAGGAATCAACCATATTGATGCCTTTATACCGTATTCTGGTATATCTTCTTTAAATGTTAAGGCAAAGGTTACAAAAAATAATAGGACAATAGCAAACGCTGGTATAGATAAATAAAATTTCCCCGAATCTAACACAGAAATTAGATCAAATAAGTTCCAGTAAAGATCCAAAACAAAAATTACAAATAATGGAATTAATAATAAAAGAAACGAAAATGAATTCCAATCTATTAGGCTAAATATTATTATTAGTGCTAAAATTACAGTTAAAATTAATACAAATAAAATTGGGCCAAGATTGGGAGATATAAATGTATTATATGTCCAGAAAAGGATAGTTCTATCCATATCAATGAAAGAAATCCAATTCCCAAGTTCATCAATCAGCATAGTATTAGCAATAATTCCATGAAAACTAAGTAAGATTACAATGTATCCAATAACTATTCCACCTTGACGACCCCAGTCTATCTTTATTTTCTTATCTTGATTTTCCGATGTTAATTCCTTTGATTCTTGTTTCAATTTTTTACCTCTTGTTTAAAAGTTAAAATTTTTAGTTAAAAATTGATTAAATAAATTTTTTTTAAATTTGAATTAATAGTTTCAAAAATTACTTAATAATATAATCATAAGAATAATTTTAATATAAAGTTTATTTATCATTATACTTCTCTCCCTTAGTATGGTTAAGCACCTTTAAAATACAAGAAACTCTTTTATTAATGGACATTGTTAAATGAAACCAATGTCCATTTAAAGCTTAAATAACTTCATTAAATGAAACAATCTTTAGATCTTGAAGAATTATGAAATGATAGAATAAATTTATATGAAACTTAGCTCTATGAAATAGAAACTAATAAAAACAATTGTTGCTTAAGTATTAAATAATAATTAATAGTTGTAATTGAAATTTAAATAAAAAGTAAATTAAATTGAATATAATATGATTAATCCATATATAGACCGATTTTGGAAAAGTAATTGGGATAATCATGTGTCAGACTTAAAAAATGAGGAATTTGACGTTAACTATATAAGTCTCATAAGACCAACTTTTAATAAGTATCATGATCGCTTAGCTTTCGAATTCTTTGGTAAGAACTTTAAATTCAAAGAATTAGATAAACTTTCAAATCAATTTGCTAATATGCTTTATGAAAACGGTTATAGAAGGGAAGATATCGTTGGTGTTAATTTACCAAATATACCTCAATACATTATTGCCATATTAGGAATATTAAAAGCGGGATGTATAGTTTCAGGTGTCTCACCTCTTCTATCAGCTAATCAAATTAGCTATCAACTTAATGATTTAGGGTCTAAAGGAAAAAGAGTTGCTTTATTTACCCTCGATACAAGTTTCATGAGTGATATCGCTGAACAGATGAAAAAGATTCATAATTTAGATTTAATCATCGCTACAAAAGTTAGTAGTTTCACACCTAATTCGGATGAGTTAATTGCTTCATTCGGAGAGAATCCTGACATTTCTATTCCAGAATATAGAGAGAAAACAATTTTAAACTATTCAGAAGATATCCAAAATAATTATTCATCTAAGGAACTAAATATCGAAATTAAACCATCAGATATTGGTTGGATCCAATATACAGGTGGAACTACCGGCTTACCTAAAGGAGCAATGTTAACTCATAGAAATAGGGTTTCTAACTTCAAAAGTCTTAAAGAATGGTTGCAATGGCATAAAGGTCAAGACGTGATGTTATCAGGGTTTCCATTTTTCCATATTGGTGGATTAAATTTATGTGAAATTTGCCTTTATTTAGCAGCAACACAATTGATAGTTATTAATCCCCGAGATACTGATTATATTATAAAATTAATCGATGAATATCAACCAACTATGATGGCAAACGTACCATCTCTCTATCAATTATTGATGAACAGACAGGAATTCAAAGAATTAGATCATTCAGAATTAAGACTATGTATTAGTGTAGCGTCTCCTTTTCCAAAGGAATCACAGATTGAATTAGAAAATATAATAGGCAAGAATAAATTATTAGAAGTTTTTGGTATGACTGAACTATCACCTATAGCGACAATGAATCCATATTTAGGTAAAAAGAAATTAGGAACTATAGGTATACCAATTCAAAATGTTCATTTAAAAATCATTGATCCTATTGATGAAACTCCCGTCCCCTTAGGAGAAAATGGAGAGATTTTAGTTAAAGGCCCATTAGTTATGAAAGGTTATTACAATAAACCGGAAGATACTGCTAATGCCATCGATAAGGATGGATACATGCACACCGGTGATATTGGATTGATGGATGAAGATGGTTATATTACTATAGTGGATCGTAAAAAGGACATGATTATTGTTGGTGGGTTCAAGGTTTTTTCTACAAAGATAGAAGATATATTATCTAAACATCCAGCGATTGGCATGATAGCTTTAATTGGAATTCCAAATCCAAGACGCCCTGGTTCTGAAATTGTTAAGGCTTTCATTCAAATAAATCCGAATTTCCATTATAATGGAACAGAAGATGATCTAAAAGAAAATATTAATAGTTTCGCGAGGAAAAATTGCGCCCCTTATGAAGTTCCAAAAATAATTGAATTCGTTTCAAGTCTGCCATTAACTTCTGTTGGCAAAATAGATAAGAAAATTTTAAGAACTAGATAAAATCTATTATCATTTATTATATTCTAATGAAAATAGTACAAACTATAAAATATAAGGAAATTTTGAGAAAAATAATAAGAACAAAAATAAAATAAATTGAAAATTATGCCACCAAGATTTAAACAAACAAGGGCTCGTTCCGAGGACAAAAAAGCGGAACAATTTGAAAGGATTTTAGAAGCAGGTAAAATACATTTTTTAAAAGAAGGACCTATGGGGTTTAGTATGAGAAGTTTAGCTGAAAAACTTGGTATGACAAAGAATAACCTCTATAATTATATAGAAAGTAAAAGGGAGCTCTGGATTGCCATTAGGAATAGGTTTTATAACCAATTTAAAGAAGAAAACTTAGAAATTATAAAAAATCATAAAGGAGATACTTGTGAGTTGATTTTGAAGCTAT
>Ga0180433_10002881_pt1 | contig 25952 bp, 34 predicted proteins | sample SS_ome_8_FD_132980 | JGI IMG/M metagenome (GOLD analysis project Ga0180433, IMG submission 132980) | Hypersaline lake sediment archaeal communities from the Salton Sea, California, USA - SS_1_D_1 metaG | ecosystem: Environmental > Aquatic > Non-marine Saline and Alkaline > Hypersaline >... | reverse complement strand
TTAAAAGAGAGACTCTTCCTGTAAGCGGTAAAGCCGCCACACCGGAGAACGTCCAGGGGCAGTTAGTCAATCCCTACAGGAATATGCCGTCATTCAAAAACGATTTGACAAAAAAAGATATCCAGGACTTACTGGCCTATCTGGCTACTTTGTAATTATCCTACAAAACCCTTTTCGAATCCCTTAAATCCCTTAGAGGTTTTTTTTGCCCAGAAAATGAGCTTTCAAGAGATTAAAATTTGTCTAATTTTCATTATTCTTTTTTTGGCACCACCAGCCTGGAGTTCTATTCAAGAAACTCAAGCCATAAAACTTCCTGCTCCCGAAATTGAAGGCGGCAAGCCGCTGATGCAGTGCCTGAAGGCAAGACAAAGCAGACAAAAAGAAATAAAATACCTATAAAAAACAACTCCCCAAAAGAAACCAACAGAAAAGGGAGAATATCATAAAATCTCTCTTATTTTATCAAGTTCTCTTTGCACAGCCTTTTTGAGATCCGGGTTTATGACAACTTTCCTGGATTCAGCTTGTTTTATCACAGACATAGCTTTTTCATACTGTTTGGACATAAAATAAATATTGATGAGATTGTTGTAAGCTTCCTGATGCTCGGGGTTTTGTTCAATGACTTGAATATACTGATCATGAGCTTCCAGGTATTTCTTGAGTTTAAAATATATATTTCCTGTCAAGTAAAAGTAATTATCAGGAATTTGTTTATCTTTATGCAGAGGCTCAGAAAGTCGGTTTTCAATGACCCCCAATTCTCCCTCGAGGGCAGCGATTTTATTCTCAAGTTTTGTTCTTTCTTCATGATTTCTAGCCTTCTGTTTTTGATCTTCAAGATCATCTATTCTCTCCCGAAGGTCATCTTTTTGTTCATGAAGCCGGTCGACGTAATCTACATAAGCTAAAGCAAACATTTGATTCATAAACTCATGATTTTTCTTGGCTTCCTCAATATAATGAAGAGCCTTCTCTAAATCTGACTTCTTATACATGAGGTGAGCCATATAAAAATTAGCCTGAGCATGTTGAGGACAAATCTCCAGGCACTTTTTAAATTTACTTTCTGCCTTATCGAATCTTTCTTCTCTATAGAGCTTCTTTCCTTCTTCAAAGTGTTTAATCGACTTCTTATAATTTTGGATAAGCTTTTTTTCACTCATGTAATGGCCCTTCTGGGCAAAGCTTAGACTGGAAGTCATTACGAAAAAGACAGATATGAAGATAAGAATTGATCTTTTTATATTCTTTTGACTTTTTCTCATAGCCACTCCTTCCCATTATCTAACTTTTTGAATTATAATATCAATGGACAAATAAATCAATCCTGACGTCTTACATAATAAAGTCTCCCCGAGATCTTCCTTAAAGATACAGGGTCTAGCTGACGAGTTTTACTTATTTTTTTTCGTGTGATAATAATAACCCCGAGGTAATAATAAATTCAGGAGGGAATTAATGATCCGAAAATTGATTTTTATAGGAATTTTGGCTCTGCTGTTTGTAGCCGGGACATGGCAAGATGGCTTTCGTTCCAAAGTGACAGAGACCCCGGAATTAGCTGAATCAAGCCATGATGAAGAGGCTGAAAAGGTATCTCTGGGGGCAAGAACATGGGTCATTCCCACACCTGTATGGGTGATCGGGTCCTATGACAAAGAAGGGAAGCCCAACGTGATGACTTCGTCCTGGGTAGGAATATGCTGTTCGAAACCTGCCTCTCTTATGACGTGTCTGCGGGAAGCCACCTACACGCACGGCAATATCATGGAAAGAAAAGCCTTCACAGTGAACATCGCCCCGGAATCCTTTGCCCGTCAAGTCGTTTATTTCGGTAGGGTGTCAGGAAGGGATGTTAACAAGTTCAAAGAAACGGGGTTTACTCCTATTGACAGTTCCCTTGTGGATGCCCCTTATGTGAAAGAATTTCCCTTGGTCATAGAATGTCGACTGAAGCAAACCGTCGAGTTGGGCTTGCATACCATGTTCATCGGAGAAATCATGGATGTCAAAGCAGATCCTTCCATACTCAGCGAGGAGGGTGTTCCTGATATAGAGAAGTTGAAGCCTTTTGTTTTTACACCTGGTAGTTCAAAGTTTTATGGAATAGGGGAGCTTATCGGAGATGTGTCTGCTCTGGCTAAGGAAGTAGACAAAAAATAGATTTTAGGTTGTTAAGAGCTGTTAAGAAGGGGGCACCCATTAATACAACCCTATTAATACTATTAACCTATTAATCTATTAGTTGTGAAGACATCACCAGGGAAATAACTCTGTCTATTCAATTTTCTGATAGAGAATGTTGATGACTTTTCCCAACTCTTCTTCCAAGATTTTTGACAGCACCACGGGAACCTCGGCTGCACTTTTTTGTTCCAGCTCTTCTCTTCTGTCGAATTTGTGATAACAAATCTGCTTTTTTGATTTGAAATCCACGAGCTCAATCTCCATAGAGAGGCGTGCATACCAGGCTTCCGGCGTATCAACCTCTTCAATGAAATAAATTTTCGATTCCCAAAGGATATCAGGGTCTCCCCTCGAGATTTCTTGGATAACTTTTTGGAAAATTCTTTTCCGGGAAAGATATCGAGTGATGGAATCCCTTATGAGCCCAGCTGGTTTGTCTGCCCAGAACTCGTAGGAATAATAATTTAACTCATAAGGAGATATTCTGTAGACTACTCTGAAATCATCATAGAGGTCATCAACTTCTATGGGTTCGATCAAAACGGTCTTGTTGATAGTCCTCTGTGCTGGCTCTTCATCTCCTCCCAAATGGATTTGGTAGTACTTTCTATCAGGAGAAGACATGCATCCGCTGAGGACAAGGATAAGCCATACTAATACCAGGTGTTTTCTCATTTCTTTTTTTCCTTTCTTGTCCGGATAAACAGAGTGGGATCCTCAATAAGCTCTCTTGAGAATTGAGAGAGATTATCGATGGCTTGGCTCAAACTCTCAAAGGTATTTTTCAACTCCTCCTGCTGGTAGATGAATACGGTCTCAATTTTATCCAGGCTGGCTGAAGCTGTATCAATAAAGGTCTGAAGATTAGTCAGGACTTTCCCCATTTCTTCATCAGATAACCTTTTATTGAGATTTTCTAAGGCTAATCCGGAGCTGGCTTCCAATTTTCCTGTAATTTTACTCAGGTCTGCGGTCACTTTTTCCAAATTTTCGGTCACTTCCGAGAAGGAATAGGAAGCCTGCTGGATATTTGTCACTGACTGCTCAAGGCTTTGTTTTCTGGACTCAAACACATCAGATAAGACCTCAGAGGTTTTCTCTACGTTTTCCAGAAAGAGTGAAATCCTCTTCTGATTTTCAACATCCAGGAGGTTATTGATCCCTTGAACAGCTTGATCAATGTTTGATACGATGTCCTCTGCCTTTTTCCCCATTCCCCTGCGGGTCATGATTTCTCCATTTGGTTTTAAATTTTCAGATTTATTGGTTCCACCAGACAACTCAACAAATTTTTGACCTGTAACTCCCATGTACATCAGGGAAGCTGTCATATCCTTTTTCACATGAAATCCTTTGTTGATCTCAATGTACACAAGAATCGAATTGATATCATCTGGATTGACCATAATGCGGTCCACCTGTCCCACCTCAACTCCCTGATACTTGACAGAAGAACCCTCAAACAACCCGTTGACAGAAATCCCTTTGAAATTGATAAAATAGGTGTTTCCAGCCTCTTTCAACGTAGGAACCAGAAAAATGCCTATAACCACCAAAAAAACGGCTAGAGAAATCACTAAAAATATCCCTAATCTTGTTTTTTGTTCCTTAGTCATTGTTTTTTCCTTTTTTTAGAAAAAAAGTTTCAATAAATGTATCTTCTAATGAAAAAAGATCATCATATTTTCCTGAAAAATGCATTTCTCCCTCATGAAGAACTATCACTTTATCGGCTATTTTTTCTATAGAACGAAGTTCATGGGTCACCACAACCACGGTCATTCCCAATGTATTTTTCAGGTCCAGCAAAAGTTCGTCCAAACCAGACGATGTGATCGGATCGAGCCCGGCTGAAGGTTCGTCGCAGAATAAAATCTCTGGATCAAGAATCATAGCCCGTGCCAGTGCCGCTCTTTTTCTCATTCCGCCTGAGAGTTCCGAGGGATATTTTTCTAAGCTATCACCCAGTCCGACTTGAGAAAGTCTTTGATAAACCGCCTGTTCCTCTTCCTCTCTCTTCATTGACTCATGCCCCATTCTGATAGGAAGAGCCACATTCTCATAGACATTCAGAGAAGTGATCAAAGCCCCGTTCTGATACAGGACGCCAATCCGTCTGTAGAGAGACTGCAAACTTTCTTCTGACTGAAAATCAATTTTCTCTCCTGAAAAAAAGATTTCTCCTTTCAGGGGAGGCAGCAGCCCGATCAAGGTCTTCATAAGAGTGGATTTTCCACATCCGCTTTTACCGAGTATAACTGTGACCTGTCCTTTGGGGATAGAAAAACTCATCTCTTTGAGAATGGTGGCTTTTCCATACCCGACATCCAGATCTTTCGCTGTTATAATTTCCATTTTTAGAAATAAAGAAAAAAAGCAAAAATGCAGTCAATAAAAATGATTAGGGAAATGGACAGCACCACAGACTCTGTGGTCGCCCTTCCCACCTCTTCAGCGCCTTTATTCACAGAAAACCCTTTGAATCCGCTGCTGATGATGATGGCCCAGCCAAAAACCATGGTTTTAGTTAATCCGATAATAAAATCCTTTAGAGAGACGATGTTCAGCATCTCTCTTATAAAACTTTCAGCAGGAATTCCTGAGAAAAATCTCCCCACCAATACTCCCCCGAAAATACCCACAAAATCAGCTATAGCCACCAGCAGGGGAACAGCAAGAGTGATGGCTATCAGACGGGGAACCATCAAAAACTTCTCCGGGATAACGCCCATGGTTTTCAAGGCATCGATTTCATTGAGAACCTTCATGGTAGATATCTCGGCTGTCACAGAGGCTCCTATTTTTCCAGCCAGGATCACTCCGGTCATCAAAGGAACCAGCTCCCTCAGCATGGCGATTCCCACAAACCACGAGAGATAGATATCTGCGCCGAACAGTTTGAGCTGAGCAGCAGAGGTGAGAGAAATGGTCACACCAACCAGAAAGGTAATCAGACACACGATGGGAAATGACTTGTAAGCCATAAAGAAAAACTGTTTCCCTATATCCCCCGGATAAATCCCCCTTTTTCTAATCAGATACTGGGCTGTATAAAACAATTCATCAGCCAGAAGCTGGAAAAATTTTCTTAGATTCTGGAGCTGTTTCAGGAACTTATCGGCTATAATCTCAAATCTTTTCGTTTGAGTCTTCATCACAGCATTTTTATCTATGAACTCTTTTTCATGAGCTCATCATGAACTCTGATAGGAGCTCTTTTTTATTATTATATAAAAAAAACCTTTGTTCTGATAGACAAAAAAAGACCTTGCATCAGTTTATTCAGCAGAAGCTTCTCTTTTAAGGTTAAGAGGAAAGTTGGAATCATTCCATATTGATATTATTGATGACATCATGGTCGATATATATAAGCACAAATCATCCTCTGAGAGGCTCAAAATTGCGTTTGGGCTCTGGAACTCTGCAAGAACCCAACTTTTATTACACAACTTGTGCTCTCTTTGGCCTGTGCTCAATCATCCATCCCGAATCAGGACTCATTGAAATCGCTTTTGAGTGTAATATAGCGTAAAATTCGCTAAAAAATAGGGAGAATTTGATATCATTTCTAATTATCCATAAATGCCCTTGAAATAAGACCTGGTTGCCATGGAAAAACAAATATTACCTATGCAGCTTAGCGTTGACCAGCCGGTTGAGGCTAATCCCTTGTTCCCGGGCTTCAATAGCTAAATTTGGATGAAGTTCAGGAATATTAATGCCAACTTTTTGTCAGCCACAATCGTCATAAATAAAGAGGAGACGGACTATGCTGAAAAATTATCTTAAAGTTGTCTGGCGCAGCATCAAGCGCCACAAAGGTTATTCCTTCATCAATGTTGCTGGGCTGGCTCTTGGCCTGGCCTGCTGTCTGCTCATCTGCATTTGGGTCCTGGATGAACTAAGCTATGACAAGTTCCATCAAAACGCCCCCAACCTCTACCGGGTGGAAGAAGACCAGGACTATTCCGGGCGGATCTATCATGTTACAGTCACCCCGCACCCTCTGGCTCCCGCGCTTGTGGAAGAGATTCCGGAAATCATTGACGCCACCCGCTACGTCTGGGCCGGCGGCCAGCTGTTCTGCTTCAACGACCAAGCGTTTTATGAAAACAGCGTGCGCGCGGTCGATCCCTCTTTTCTGAAAATGATGACCTTTCCTCTGGTCCACGGCAATCCAAATACAGCCCTGGGTTCGCCGTTTTCGCTCATTCTCTCAGAGGACCAGGCCACAAAATACTTTGGTGACCAAAATCCCATGGGCAAGGTCATAAATGTCAATAACCAGCATGAACTCACAGTCACCGGAGTCATGGAAAATGTCCCCCATAATTCCACCCTGCAGTTCAATATGCTGGTCCCATACAAACTTTTGGAACGTCTGGGCGCCACCAACGACAGTTTCGGAAGCAATTCCATCACCACCCTGGTCCAGCTTCGGGAAGGCACCACCATGGACCAGGTCAATCCCAAAATCCGAGGATTCATCAAAGAAAGAGTCCCGGAAACCACCACAGAATTGATGCTCATGCCTTTCACCCGCCTGCATCTCCACTCCTACTGGGGATATGAGCATGACCCCGGCGCCATTCAATATGTCTATATATTTTCCATTATCGCTGCTTTTGTGCTTTTGATTGCGTGCATCAATTTCATGAATCTCTCCACAGCCCGGTCCGCCAAACGAGCCCGTGAAGTGGGCCTGCGCAAGGTGGTAGGTGCGACCAAAAGCCATCTTATCCGGCAGTTTTTTGGGGAATCCACTATTTTTGCCCTGATCGCCATGGTCTTTGCTGCAGGCATCACAACCCTTCTTCTTCCGTCTTTCAGCACACTCTCCGGCAAGGACCTGTCCTGGAGTGTAGCCGGTGCCGGGACTCTGGCTGCTGGACTGCTGCTGATTGTGATCATCACCGGGCTTGTAGCTGGAAGTTATCCGGCTTTGCTACTCTCATCCCTGAAGCCAGCCCGGGTGCTTAAAGGACGGACTGGAACTCCTTCAGGCAGCGTGCGGTTCCGTAAAATCCTGGTGGTAGTGCAGTTTTCCCTGTCCATTCTCCTTATCATCGGCACAGTGGTGGTGTACAAACAGCTCAAATACATGCGCAGCCGGGACCTGGGCTGGAACTCAGAACACCTGGTCTATGCCTCTTTGCCTGATGAAGCCGGGGATGTGTACACACCGCTTAAGCAGGCTTTGAAACAAGATCCGAGAGTGATGCATGTCTCTGCAGCCAGCCATCTGCCTTCAAGCATCGGCAGCAACTCCGGAGGGGCTGATTGGAACGGCAAAGACCCGGACCTGCATGTCCTTATTGGACAGACCTATGTGGATTACGATTATATCCCGGCCGCAGGCATTGAAATAAAGGAAGGCCGGCATTTTTCCCCCGAATACCCTTCTGATGTCCGGCATGGATTCCTGGTGAATGAAGAAGTGGCAGATTTGATGGACAAAGACTCATTGGTGGGGGAACGGTTCCATTTTGCAGGCATTGACGGACAAATTGTGGGGGTTATGAAAAATTTTCATTATTCCTCCATGCGAACCAAAATCGAACCTCTGGCTGTTATCCTAGCCCCGGATAATGTGCGGTTTCTGCTGATCCGTATCCCGCCGCATGATATCTCCGGATCCGTGGATTTTATCCAAAACACCTGGAAGAAGATCATTCCCGGCTATCCATTGGAATATCATTTTATCGATGAAAACTTTGATCGGATGTATCGCAGTGAATCACGGATGGGGACCCTGCTGAATATATTCGCTGTGCTTGCTGTAGTCATCGCCTGCCTCGGGCTCTTTGGCCTTGCCTCCTATACCGCAGAGCAGAGGACCCGGGAAATCGGAATCCGCAAGGTACTGGGAGCCGGCGTGCCAAGGATCCTGTCGCTGATCACCTGGGAATTTTTCCTGCTGGTGCTTCTGGCGAATGTGATTGCCTGGCCCGCCGCTTATCTTATCATGAATAACTGGCTCAAAGGGTATGCCTACCGCACAAGCCTGAATTTCGGGTTGTTTGTGGCTGCCATGGGTATGGCTCTGCTGGTCGCTGTCATTTCTGTAGGGTATCAGTCATTCCGCGCCGCTACCCAGAATCCTGCAGACGCCATCAGGTATGAATGAGAGATGTCTATATCATTATTGCTTGACATTTTTTTCTAAACTTCTTACATTAAAGTAAGACATATCAAATAAAGTAAGACAAAGAGGCTGTCATGACAGAATCAACCATTACCACCAAAGGCCAATGCGTTGTACCTAAAAAAATAAGAGAGTATATGAATCTTAATCCAGGGGATAAAGTCGACTTTGTGGTTAGGGAAGACGGCGAAGTCTTTATCCGGCCGGTTGCCCTGGATGTCCGGGAACTTAAGGGGCTGATGAAAAAACCCGGGCGCAAACCTGTGTCTCTTAAACAAATGGACAAAGCCATCCGAAAAAGAGTTGAAAAATCCAAATGATCGGGCTGGATACAAACATCCTCTTTAGATATCTCACTCAGGATGATCCTGAACAATCAAAAAAAGCAGTTCATGAAATTGAAAAGGGACTGAATGCCGGAGACGAATTCTTTATTGCAGATACAGTCCTGTGCGAGTTGGTTTGGGTGCTTGAATCTGCTTATGGATACACCCGGCAGGAAATTGTCCCGGTCCTTGAAAAAATTTTAAGAATCAAACAATTCCAATTCCAAAATAAAGATCTCCTATGGCAAAGTCTCTCTGATTATCAAAACAAAAAAGGGGACTTTGCAGACCATCTCATCGGACGTGTTGGTCACAACGCCGGCTGTCTTGAAATCTTAACCTTTGATGCCGGGCTGAAGAATCATCCCCTTTTCCGCGTGCTGTAGCTTCATTATTTTAACGAAAAAAAATGACAATTTCATCTTCTTGGTGTCGTCCTTTATTCTGGGTGAAAAAAAATGACCAAAAATAAATTTTATAAAGAAAGGAGAAGCACGAGCAGACTAAATTATTGTGTTTTATTTCATTAGTTATAAATCAATTTTGTATTTCTCGAAAACCTCAGCATCCAGTTCAAATCCGAATCCCGGTCCCTGCGGCACTTTCACGCAACCATTACAAATCTCGATTTTAGGCTTCAGTATAGACTCTTTCAGAAGAGATAATTCGGTAAATTCACTGGCTAAGGGATGGTTTTTCATGGAGGCAGCAAAGTGCAGTTTGGCAGCCATAGAAAAGCCTGGTTCGATCTCGGTTCCGGCTATACATGGAAAACCCATTGTTTCCGCTACGGTTTCCATCTTTTTCCCCATAAACAGGCCGCATGATTTGGCGATTTTGATATTCATGATATCAGCAGCCCCGTAATCAGCTAATCGGACCACATCCTGAGGAGTCCAGACACTTTCATCGGCCATAACAGGGATACCAATAGAGTTGCGGATGTGTGCGAGCCCTTTCAAATCCCAAGAAGGAACAGGCTGCTCCAGTAACTGCAGATGGCATTCTTTGACTTTTTTCATGGTCTCAATGGTTCCGATAGTCGACCATGCTGCGTTGGGATCCAGCCGCAGGGGAATGTCTTCACCAACAGCTTCACGTACAGCTTTAATGCGTTTCACATCCAATCCCATGTCTTTAGAACCTTTGATTTTTATGACCCGAAACCCCATTTTTAAGACATCCTCTGCATTTTGCGCCATTTTCACCGGAGTATCGATTCCGATCTCAGAGGCGACTTCAATTTCATTCCGATAGCATCCTCCGAGGAGCGTATAAACCGGAACATCGAGAATTTTACCCATAAGATCATGCAGCGCGAGATCAATTCCTTCTTTGACACAGGTGATTTTTGCCACATTCTCATCTATAATGGACATGATCTTTCCTATGTTCAAGGGATTCATTCCCATTATCTTGGGAACGATGTATCTTTCTATGGTTGAGGTGATGGATTCAAGGGTTTCGCCGTAGAATTCGGGTTCCCATGCACAGGCTTCTCCATATCCTACGGTGCCATCACTGGCATAAACTTTGACCAACACAGCATTGGAATAGGAAAACCCTGTGTAGGCATCTTCGAATTTCCTTATAGGAATGCCAAAGGCAACAGCCTCGATTTTTTCTATTTTCATTTCTTAAACTCTCCTTTTTCCGCTCTCTCAGCGACTCTATCAAATATATTACACACAAAAAATTCGGTCAACAAGAAACCCACAAAAAAGAGATAAGATCATAAAATAAGGTCTTAAGAGATTAAAATTAGCATATATGTAACCGTTTCTTAGAACATTATTTATTGGGGTCAAATACTTCTTCTAAGACAATAGTAATGTCTTATATTTCAGTTGTCTTTACTATTTTCAACAATATCGTGAAGCCAAGCTGAAAATATGAGAAAATATGAATATTGTATTTCTTAAGCGATGGATTGTGTATAATAAAATCAAGAAAGGAGAAATAAATCATGTTTTCTGAACAAACTTATGTGGACCGCCGCAATAAACTGAGACAGCAAATAAAGTCGGGTATTCTGTTGTTTTTAGGTAATGATGAAAGCCCCATGAATTATGAAGATAATCCCTTTCATTACCGCCAGGACAGTACCTTTCTTTACTATTTCGGCTTGAGCCATTCCGGCTTGAACGCGGTGATCGATCTGGATGAAGACCAGGATATTATTTTCGGGGATGATTTAACCGTAGAAGATATTGTCTGGATGGGCACGCAGCCCTCTCTAAAAGAGCGGGGAGCTAAAGCCGGAGTGAAAAATATTCAAACTTCACAAGACATTCCGAAATACTTAAAGCAAGCTCAAGAAAAGGGCCGAACCATCCATTTTCTTCCTCCTTACCGGGCTGAACATCGGTTGAAACTCTATTCCTGGCTGGATATTCCGCTGATAGAAACTGACCAGCACACGTCTGAGGATTTTATCAAAGCTGTGGTGGATCAACGAAACTACAAGAGTGAGGAAGAAATTCAGGAAATCGAAAAGGCTGTGAATACCAGTGTCAAGATGCATGTGGAAGCCATGAAAATGGTGCGTCCGGGTATGAATGAAGCCGTAGTGGCGGGACGGGTTCAGGAAATCGCCATTGCAGCCGGCGGCAACCTGTCATTTCCAACTATCGCCACCATTCACGGGGAAACCCTGCACAATCACTACCATGGAAATATCATGGAAAGCGGGGATATGTTTCTACTGGATGCGGGTGCGGAAACCGATATGGGCTATGCTGGGGACTTGTCCAGCACGTTTCCGGTGGCGCCCACATTCACGAAACGGCAGAAAGAGATTTTCGCTGTTGCTTTTGCAGCTCATGAAAAGGCCATTTCAGCCCTTAAACCCGGGACAAAATTCAAAAACGTCCATCTTTTAGCCTGTAAAACGATTGCCTCTGGTTTAAAAGACTTAGGATTCATGCGGGGCGATGTTGAAGAAGCCGTTGCCCAAGGAGCGCACGCGTTATTTTTCCCATGCGGATTAGGCCACATGATGGGCTTGGATATACATGATATGGAAAATTTAGGCGAAGAATACGTGGGCTATGCAGGAGAAAAGAAAAGCACTCAATTTGGACTGAAATCGCTGAGGTTGGGCCGTGCACTGGAGCCGGGGTTCGTATTAACGATTGAGCCTGGAATATATTTTATCCCGGAGCTGATTGACATGTGGAAAGCGGACAATAAATTCGTTGATTTCATCAATTACGACAAAGTGGAGGAATACAAGGACTTTGGCGGGCTGCGCAACGAGGAAAATTTCTTGATCACAAAAGACGGTTATCGGCTTCTTGGTAAACCCAAACCCAAGACTATCGAGGATGTGGAAGCCACCCGCCAGTAAGCCGTAAAAAACCTTCTTAAATGTTGGTTCAGGACTCTTTTTCTGATAGAATTGAGTCATGAAAACAAAACAAATGAAAAATAAAGAAATTCTTGTTTTAGATGATCATGATGAAGATAAAGAAATCGAGTTTGAACTGAATTATCTCGCTTCCTTAACCATTAACCAGAGAATTTCTTTAATGGAAAATAAAAGCAAGGAATTGAAATCAATCCTCAAAAAAAATGGACACAGAAAAACTCCTCAAATCATTAAAAGAAAATAACGTTGACTTCATTGTTATTGGTGCCAGCGCTTTTCCAGTTTATGGATATGCCAGAGCTACTCTTGATATAGACATATTTGTAAGACCGGTTTTAGAAAACATAAAAAAAATAACAAGAGCATTAGAACAGTTTGGATATGACCTGAAAGATCTAACTTATGACGATTTATTGAACAAAAAAGTTTTAATCCGTCAGTATATGGTAGAAGCAGACATTCATCCATTTGTTAAAGGACTGACCTTTGATGAAGTCTGGGAGAATAAGATCAAAGCTGACTATGGCAGCACTGAAGTGTATTTTCCTTCTTTAGAAGATATGATCAAGATGAAAAAAGCGGCAGGACGAGCTAAGGATAAGGAAGACCTAAAGTATCTAGAAAGAATAAAAAATAAAAAATAATAGAAAATTCCTCCTCCATGTTGGATTCAACCTCTATCTTCTTTATTTTCAACAATATCGTGAAGCCAAGCTGAAAATATTGGATTCAAATGGGGGAGAAATATGGGGGATGTCCACGTGAATATGTCCAAACACTATTTAGCCAGGATTTTTTCGATCTTATCAATCAAAGGGGGCAAATCATTCTTTACTGTCTTCCATATGATATCCAGATTTATATCAAAATAGCCATGAATAAGACGATCTTTCATTCCAATCATACTTTTCCAGGGTAATTCAGGATGTTCCTTACGGAAATCATTCGTGATTCTCTTTGCTGCTTCACCAATGATTTCAAGAAGTCGGACCAAAGATAAATTTAACTTTCGGTCAGTTTCAAGATTTTCACGATCTTTTCCCTCTATAAAACCAACAGCCTCACGTACAGCATCCAGAATATGTTTCAACCTGACTTCATCATCTTTGTACATACTGAACCTCTGCATCTTCCATAATCTTATCCCGGAAATAGCAGCTCAAGTCCTGAGGAGTTCTGATATCGACTTTTCTCCCTCCAAATATCTTTGATAATTCCTCCTCCATTTCAAAGAGTTTAAAGAAACCCGGGATATGCCCGGGCTCGAAATCCACCAGCACGTCAATGTCACTTTCTGGATTAAAATCATGCCGAAGGGCAGATCCAAATATAGAAAATCGGTAAATGTGATGTTTTTTACAGAACTCTGTAATCTTGTTTTTATTAATAGTAATTTCTTTGTTCATGGGTATCTTTCCCCAGTCAATTCATTCTCATATTATGGTTTAACCTGATTTCAAAGTCAACCTCCCTGAAAATATTAACTCGGCAGCTTTGTATAGACCAGCCGATTAAGGCTAACCCCTCCTCATTGACAAGTCTTGCTTTTTGTATGTAATATAGGCGACAGATTTATTTAGGGGAGATAAATTTGATAAAGAAAAATGCAACTCTCGTTATCACTAAAACCATCGGAGTCATATTCGGACTCTCTGGTATCAATCATGGATTTTTTGAATCTCTCCAGGGCAACAAGCCCACAAAAGGTTTGATCATTCAAGCCATCGGAGAAACTCAAAGATTCTATGCCCAGGGCACAGAAGAAGCCTTCACCATAATCCCTAATTTTCTCATCACAGGACTGCTTTCAATGGCTCTAGGATTGGCCATTGTAATTTGGTCTCTTGGATTCCTCCAAACCAAAAAAGGACCCACTGTTTTTTTGGTGCTGTTTGTTCTTCTTTTTTTGGTTGGAGGGGGAATCGGTCAAATCGTATTCTTTATCCCAGCATGGGCTTTTGCAACCCGAATGAACAAACCTCTTACCTGGTGGAAGAAAACACTACCTCGACGTCTCTGGCCGTTTCTCTCTAAACTCTGGGTCATTACACTCATACTGGCTTCCCTTGCCATTTTGATAGGGATTGAGCTTGCCATATTCGGCTTTTTCCCTGGACTGACGAATCCTGATAAAATAAGCAACACGGCTGGGCTCTTTGTATTAACTTCAGTCATTTTGTATATCATTTCTTATATCGCCGGGTTCGGTCATGAACTCAGGAGAAAGTATGAGAAACCCTGAGCCCCTTATCTTTATAGGGAGTAATCCGAATAAAAAAGGAGGGCCACCTTGTTAGAGATCCTAATAGGCCTATTCATGGTGCTTCACGGCCTGGTTCATGGACTCTATTTTGGACAAAGTGCCAGGCTGTTTGAGCTTCGACCCAGCATGGTTTGGCCTGATGGCTCATGGGCTTTCTCACAGCTTTTGGGAAACAAAGCAACCAGATTTTTGGCAGCTGTCTCATGTCTTCTAGCAGATATTGGTTTTGTGGCAGGCGGCATAGGAATGTTATTGAAATGGTCTTTATGGCGTCCTGTGGTCATAGTTACCTCCATCTTCTCCTCATTGATTTTTATTCTTTTCTGGGATGGCAAACTCAACAAGCCAAATGATAAAGGAGGATTGGCTATTCTTATCAATGCAGCGATCCTAACCGCACTTTTTGTATTCTAGACTCTCTTTGAGAGAATGAAGGAGGTAAATAAATGACAAACAGGACAAAACGACCTATCCCCATGAAAATTCTTTTAGTATTCATAATTTTCCAGGGAATAAGTGGTCTAGCAGGCGGAATAGGTCTCATTCTAGATCCCTCGGGAAAATCACTCAAAATCCCCATAAGTTGGCTCGAGGGCTCCCCATTCAGCAATTACTTGATCCCTGGATTGATTCTTTTTGTTGTGCTGGGTCTCTATCCTTTGATTGTTTTTTACGGTCTCCTTAAAAAATTAAGATGGTCATGGTTTTCTGCTTTTGTTTTAGGAGCCGCACTTATCATCTGGATAGGGGTGGAAATCATAATCATCGGTTACCAGCCTCAGCCTCCTCTGCAGTTGATTTATGGATTGGTTGGTCTGATAATCCTCGTTTTGGTGTTCTTGCCTTCAGTACGAAGATTTCTTAAGAGTGGAGAATAAAAAAGAGGATTTCATTTTCCAAAAAATAAATAATAAGGAAGTAACTATGGTCAGAAACCTCGTGACTAATAAGATCCTCTGGCTGCTGACAGCACTGCTGTCCCTTGCAACAGCGCTTATCGGGGTGATAAACCCTGATATATACGCCAAAGTTGTGAGTAAAGATGTGATACCCGGCGTTTTCGGACAGGACTTGATGACCATCGCTGCCTCGGTCATCATCCTGTGGCTGGTTTTCCTAACAAAAGAGAGTGATTACAGGAAGCAGATTGTGGTACTCGGCATTCTGGGATATCTTTTCTATGCCTACGGTATCTACGTCATCGAGCAGGTCTATAATCTGCTTTACTATCTCTATTTGGCAATATTTGCGCTTTCCTTCTGGTCTATGCTCTATGGCATTGCTAAAATCCCTCCGGATGTTATACAAAAAGTTCGGTTATCCAGACCGATGCGGCATGTATCGGCTTGGTTTTCTCTTCTGGTAGCCTTAATCTTCAACATCCTGTGGATAGCCCAGCTTCTGCCCCTGCTGCAAATCGGTGATAAGATAGAGAATCTGTACTCAGTCTACATCCTGGACTTAGTCTTTATCATGCCAGCATTCGTGATAGTAGGCATCATGACCCTTCGGAAAGCGGGATTGGGACTGCTTCTGATCCCCGCACTGTTTGTCCTGGGTTTTACTCTGATATTCTCCCTGGCTGTTTCCGAACTTGTTAAGCCGGTGTATGATGTGAATATTTCAATCGAGGGCTTGCTGCCTTCACTGATTCTATCCATGCTTTTTTTGGTTCTGGCCGCATTGCATTTGCGTAAACTAGAATTCGCCAAATCTTGATAAGATAATCGCTCAAAGGGTTGTTGATAAAATTTCCCTTATAAGCATGCTTCATCTTCTATCTATCCTTTTATTCCTGTGCCTTCTCTTGAAGATGTAATAATAGATATACAAGAAGATAAAAAATTTAAAGTTAAAGAGTTTTGTATTACCAGAGAAGAAAATATGAACATGCTGGTTAGTCCATACTACTTTAAAAGCAGCGGTACTGTTATTGATTGGTGGACTGAGGACGACGAATGGAATGCGGGTTAAGGATTGACTTGACTCTGAAAAGTCGACCCCATATTATATATTTAACTTCAGATCCAATCTAAAAGAATAAAATGAAAATCTAACACAAACTTATATCCGAAACCCAACTAAAGCAAAAGGAAGAGACTCTATAAAGGAGGAAAAATTGTCTGTCCAGAAAAAAAGTCACTGCATGGGCAGAAAATTCAAAATTTCTGATTTAAATTCAATAAAACAAATCACTCACAGCCTTCATCCCAAATGGTTTACAGAGGAAGCCCTAGAGAATATCCCTAGAGATATTCATTTCTCCAGGTGTTTTGTTGCAGAGGAAAATGAACAAATCACTGGCTTTATTTCCGTCTGCAGCCATGATGGAAAGCCCATGATTGGCTGGCTGGGAGTGAAGCCTGAACTCAGAGGAGAAGGGATCGGAAGACTTCTGCTTGAGAAAGTGGAAAAAGAACTCAAAAAATGGGGCTATAAAGATTTAAGAGTTGAGACAGTGGGCAAATGCACTCCGGAGTACAAACCCTATGCAGAGACCTTGAGTTTTTACAGATCCGCTGAATTTAAAATCGAAAAACGGGGCCGACTGAGACATGATATGGGACATAAATGGAGATATTCCACACTCAGAAAAAAACTGTTATCAACATGAAGAGGGAATAAGTCTGCATAAAAAAATTAATCCATTTTAGCTGTAAAAAACCTTTTTGAATGAGATTATTGGTGGTCTTGCTTATTCCCGATTTTGCCCCCCTAAAAAAAAGACGTTTAAGGGCTAATATTGGTCCATAATATTAACTTAAAATATTGATAAACCTAAAGATAGTCTGGAATAGCATGGTGCGACCCCTTAATTATTTTTACTGTATGTTTTTTGGAGATTCTTTTTTTGATAGAATTGATTCAAGGTGACAAATGAAAAATAAAGAAAATTTTCGTTTCCGGCGATCATTGCATTGACTGACCCTGTTTTTTGTGTGTATTATGAATGAGACCATTGGTTTATAAGATAAGAGGAGGAAAGTTGGAATCATTCCATATTGATATTATTGATGAAATCATGGTCGATATATATAAGCAAAAATCCCCCTCTGAGAGGCTCAAAATTGCGTTTGGGCTCTGGAACTCTGCAAGAACTCGACTTTTATACAATTTGCGCTCTCTTTGGCCTGACTGGGATGAGGATAAAATTAAGAGGGAAATTGCTAAAAGGATATCCCATGGATCAGAATGAGCTGCTGCTTTTTGTGGTGGATTGTTTTGAAAAACTTAGAATTCCTTATTTAGTTACAGGGGCTATTGCTTCCATTGCTTACGGTGAGCCCAGATTCACTAATGATATCGATATAGTTGCAGATATGCCCCCTGGCCATATCCAAGAATTCAAATCCTGTTTTCCAGAGAATGAATTCTATCTCGACGTGGATTCCATGAAAGAGGCCATAAAGCGGCGTTCCCAATTCAATATCATTCATCCCGAATCAGGACTCAAGGTCGATGTGATCATCTCCAAAAAGGATGATTTTGATCAGAGTCGATTTGCCCGGACAAAAAAACTCAATATAACCGAGACAGCATCTGCACATTTTGCATCCCCTGAGGATGTGATCATCAAAAAATTACAATATTTCAAAAAAGGACATTCAGATAAGCATCTCCGTGATATTACGAGTATGCTCAAAATCTCCTCTGAATTGATCGATCGTACCTACATATCTTTTTGGTCAAAAAAGCTCTCTGTTAGTGAAATTTGGGAAGAGATGCAAAAAAAAATATAAAAGATTCAAAGGCATCTTCTAAGACCATAAAAGTGTCTAATATTTCAGTTATCCTCACTATTTCCAACAATATCGTAAAGCCAAGCTGAAAATAGAAAACTGAAAATAGAAATAGATATCTTATTTGCTATTTTGCCTCCCTAAAAAAGAGGTTTAAGGGCTAATATTCATTTATCGAATTAATTTAACATATTGAAAAATCTAAAGATAGCATGGAATATCACGGTGCGACCCCCCTTAATTACCCCCCTTAATTACTTAATACCAAAGCCAGGCTGGAAATAGCTGAACTGGAAATAGGAAAAATATGGAAATATAAAAATATGAATGAGGAAATATGAAGGAAATATGTAATATCGGAGAAAAAATCTCTCTTGACTCTTCTTTCCATCATGATATCTTTATAATTATGAAAAACAAAGTGATGATAGAGAAAAAGATAAAAGACAATAAACAAACACTCCAGAAAAAATTTCACGTAAAAAGAATTGGGATCTTTGGCTCTTATGCGCGTTCAGAACAATCTGAAAAAAGTGATATTGATATTCTAGTTGAATTCTCTCAACCCATAGGCTGGGAATTTATCGACCTCAAAGAATTCCTTGAAAATCTTTTAGATCTAAAAGTGGACTTAGTCACACCCAACGCACTGAAAAAACAAATAAAAGAGGATATCCTAAGGGAAGTTGTGTACACATGAATAAAGAAAAGGATTTGATCTACATTGAAGATATAGTTGATTCCATAGAAAAGATAAAAAAATATATCCATGATATGTCTTTAGAAGATTTTAAGAAAAACGATTTAGTGCAAGACGCTGTATTAAGAAACTTAGAAATTATTGGAGAGGCCTCTAATAATTTAGCAGAAGAAATTAAAAGAAAACATAAAGAGGTTCCCTGGAAAAGAATGATAGGTTTGAGAAATATAATTTCTCATAAATACTTTGGAATAGATCTAGAAATTATCTGGAAAATTATTACAGTTAATCTTCCCGGTACTAAAGGACTTGTTAATTCAATTCTAAAAAACCATTTGTAAGAATATTCGACGAGAGAGAATGATATTTCCCATAAATACAGCAAAATTGACAACTGCGCCTCAGAGATAGATAATAGCTGACAGACAATGTCAGCAGGCTCAATAAACACAACCCTCTCCTTTCTGGCTGATTTTTGCACCCAACATCTCCTGGATGAGAATGAATTAAGTGTAAATGAATTAAGCAGCTTGGCTGTGATGAATGTTTGCAAGTCTTGCTTATTGCGTGTAATATAGGCGGCAGATTTATTCAGGGGAGATAAATTTGATAGGCATATTTATGGTGCTTCACGGCATGGTTCACGGCTTGTATTTCGGGCCCTTCTTATCAATGCAGCCATTATAATCGCACTTTTTGTATTGTAGACTCTGTTTGAGAAGGGAGCAAGTAAATGAAAAAAATCCTTGAACAAGTTTTCCCGTAGAGCTAACCTATTTTCAGCCAAACTGAATAGAGACAAAGTCACCGGAGCTCTTGATTTTGTGATCGGATCATCCAAAATTCTTGTTTTTGATGAAGGAAAAGCAATGAACCTCATAAAGAGCAGAGATATTGAAAAAAGAAAGTTTTATTTTGATTTTGATATATTCGATTCAGATGGAAGGTGGCTTATAACTTTTCCCTCCACAGAACTAGGATTGAAATGGATCAGGTTGGCGGCTGTTGATAAAAAAGGTCATTTGTATGTGGATTCATCTACGCCATTTCCCCAGATAATAAAATTCAGGATGGAGTTTAAAGATCTGGACGAATAGGGATCTAGTTCCAAAAGATTCGTCTATGTGTAAGCGTTTCTTAGAACATTATTTTTTAAGGTCAAATGATTCTTCTAAGACAATAGTGATGTCTTATAATTCAGTTATCTTATTTGTTTCCAACATGATCGTGAAGCCAAGCTGGAAATAAAAAAAGAAATAAACTGGAATTAAAAAATGAGATCGCCGCTTATAGAGGCTCTCATTGCGTCGAATTTTTCAGAAAAAGATAGAAAGACCAATGAGCACCAAAAGTAACTTTCTTGTTGAGTCAAGAATGGTATTTGGGTAAGGTTTTATCATGAGGCAATAAGGGAAAATACTTGACGTTGATCAATCAGGTGTTTAGAATAATTTTTTTGAATTAAGCAGCTTGACTGCGGCGACTGGTTGATAACAAACGAAATGCACAAGATGAAGAAAGCACCCGCCATCAAAAAAACACTCCTTTCCCTCATCACGATTACTACTGGGATCTCTCTTTTTCTTTCCCTAGGATGCCAAAAATCTACACGTAAACCGTCACTTTACTCCGTTGAAATCATTGACGGTATCAAACACATCCACAACATCGCCCCTCAGTCCAGTGATGTCGCTCCAGTAAAACTCGAGCTTTTGGGCAAAATAGGGAAACTGGAAGCTGAAAAGGAAGAAGACCTTCTCTATGACCCCATAGATGCGGCCCGGCTGCCTACCGGAGATATACTCATCCTGGAGAGAGACGGCTGTTCGGTGAAGCGCTACAGCAAAGACCATGAATACATTTCTTCATTTGGCCAAAGAGGTCAGGGACCCGGAGATTTTCTTTTTCCATTCCAATTAGAGTTGAATGAAAAACAAGACAAAATTTATGTAGCTGATTCAGAAATTTCCATACTCTCCCTTGAAGGGAATTATGAAGACAGTTTTAAGCCCCCCGGGATTCATGTTTTCGGAAGCATAGGAGTTCAGTACAAGACATCCGGAATGGTGGTTCTTCCGGAATCCCAGGTCATCCTGCCCAGCCACCCTTCAGAATGGATGGAATCAGGTGAATCCAATCTGCTCTCGATTTATGATAAAGAGGGTGCTCTGATTCGAACTTTTGGCTCGGTGAGACTTTATGATGATCCTAGGCTGACAGTAAACGCCAATATCGTCTTTTTTGAAAAAGACAGTCAAAACCATATCTGTACAGCTTTTGCCTATCAGAACAGAATCTGTAAATACTCCCCAGAGGGTGAGATGATTTTCTCTACTGACCGGCCTCTTTCTTTTGAAGTCAAAAACACCCTCAAAGTTGAAACATTCAAAAGCGGCAATATGGAACGAGAGTTTAAGACGCCTTCGGTTTCTTCTGTAACAAAAGGAATCGGCCTTGACCATAAAAACAGACTATGGATTTTAACCTATCTCAAACAGCCCAATCGTTTCTTGACCTTTGATGGGGGAGAAAATCTCACCCAATGCTATGAATTTGATGTGTTTGACTTGGAGGGAATACTTCTCTTCAAAGTTCCTTTTCCCAATGTTCAGGTCGATAATTTCTCTCTATACGATGACCGGATCTATCTTATCGACCACCAGCATGAGTCCTGTGTCTATGAATACAGAATAGTGGAAACAGAGTGAACCAAACACCAATCGATTTTTGCCTTAAAGTAATATGAGCAGGAAAAAGTCATGCCAAGCCTTTTTAGAACAAAACCAGGTCTTTTAATCCTAGTCATTTTAGTTTTTCTTCCTGGGATTCTGGTCGCAGCTGCAGGAATCGAACATCCGGCTGTACTGATAGCCGCAGATGCCGTACTGGTACTTCTGTCATGGGGGGCTCTTCGTCTCCAAAACCTAAAACGGCGTGATGTGGGTTTCCAAACCCCCCCGAAAATTAAAAAAATTAATCTGGATTTCTCTTGGAGCGACCTTTATCTTGGTCTCTGCATCAATCCTATTACGGCCCCTCATTCACACCCTTTCTGGTAAGACACCTGACCTAAAGGCATTCCAAAGAATCGAAGGGAATTTCCCTGCATTATTAGCAGGGTTACTGGTGGTATGGACCGTGGAAGCATTTGGGGAAGAGCTGGTCTTTAGGGGTTTTTTACTGAATACTTTACAGAAAGTACTCCCAAATAAAGTGCCTTCCAAAGTTCGTTGGATCACTGCCTTGCTGATGAGCTCTGTAATATTTGGTTTTGTTGCCCATACTTATCAAGGGCGGTTTGGAATTATAATAACCGGGATAATGGGCCTGGGCTTTGGAGCTGTTTATTTGCTTAATCAGAGAAATCTTTGGTATTCCATACTAACCCACGGCTTGTACGACACAATTGGTTTTATACTGGTTTATCTCGGACTAAATCCAAATATCAAATAAAAGAAATGTACATTGATTCTTGCCCCAGAATTGCAGTTATAATATATCATGGTGAATCAGTTTAAAATAAAAAGAGCGGACTTAGTCACTCAAAACGCACTGAAAAAACAAATGAAGGAAGATAAAACCATGAAGCCTAAGTATGACTTAGACAAGATAAAGTTTTCTACAGATGAACCAACATATAAACGGGCGGTTGATTTGTATGAAAAAGGAAAAGTCACACAATTCAAAGAAGGAATCGGCACCTATTCAGCGGTTGTCCTAGGCACTAAGCCATATCGGGTTTCAGTTGAAGCTCGTCGTTATGGTCTGGCTACATGTGAATGCTATCTTGGCCAAAAAAATATCCTCTGCAAACACATGACAGCAGTTGCCATTTATGCGGTTATGGGCGGGAAAAAATTAAACAAAGAAGACAAAGAATTCGAGACCCAGCCAATATGCAGTAACAGGAAAGGAGAATTAAGCAAAGAAAAGTTGGTTGAAACGAAAAAAGCCATCACATCAGCAATGAGATATATAAAACCTTATAGAGGACCGTCCCGAATTTGGTTCACCTATCAGAATTCTCTGGATGAAGGCTGCGCGCGTCTATCAATTTTGGTTTCAGAATTACCTGTAAGTACACAAACCGCAGAGCTGCTCGTGAATTTGCTTTTTCGTCTCGATAAAAAATTACGTACAGGAGTTGATGATTCTGATGGAACAGTCGGGGGATTTATTCAGGGCGTTGTGGAAACGCTGCAGGAATACGCAAAACTTGATCCTCAATGCATTAACACATTTGAAATACTTTGCCGCAAAGAAACCTGCTTTGAATGGGAAGAACCGCTTGTAAGAATATTCGATGAGGGAGGATGATATTTCCCAATCCCTAATTCTAATTGGAGTCAAATGCCTCTTCTAAGACAATAGTGATGTCTTATATTTAAGCTATCTTCTTTATTTCCAACAAAATCGTGTAGCCAAGCTGAAAATATCGAACAAGCTGAAAATAGTGAAGAAAATATAAAAAAAAGTAAAAAAGCCGGCATAAAAAAGCATAAAAACCAAATAAAAAATAAAAAAATATTGAATCCTAAAGAATAGATATTCCTTTTTTGTTCTGTCATAATACATATAATAAAGCATAAAAAGATCAAACCATTCATCATGAAGTTTTCTTCCAGAAGTGATTATGAACTTATAAAAAAGGTAACCCAAAAAGACCTTAAGGCTTTCGAGGAACTGGTTCACCGCTACAAGCGAATGGTGATCAATGTTTGTTTTCGTCTTACTGGAGACCGGGAAAACGCTGAGGATGTGGCGCAGGAAGTTTTTTTTAGAGTTTATCAGAAAGCCAGGACTTTTCGCGGCAAAAGCAAGCTTTCCACATGGATTTACCGGATTGCCGTAAACCGCTCTCTCAATCATAATAGAAAGCAAAGCAGTCTTATACAGAAAAGATTGACTTTCGCTGATTCAGAGACATTAAAAGAAGTGCCCGCCTCTCATCATAATTCACCCGATACAATCTTTGCAAATAAAGAGGACAGACAGCTCATTAACAAAGCTCTTGACTCCCTTCCGGAAAAACAGCGAACAGCATTTATTCTTCATCACTGGGAAGGGCTTTCATACCAGGAAATTGCAGAGATTCTCAAATCATCTCTTTCTGCTGTTGAGTCCAGGATTCACCGTGCAAAGAATTCTCTAAAAAAAGTGCTTCTCACTGAATTGAAATAAAATAAAAATACAATAAAACGCAAGTTTTAAGAAAATTTTGTGTCTAATTTAATGTGAAGGAAGTGAAAATGAAAAAAAATCAGCTTTGTCGAGAGGTCAAATCCCATCTGCTGGATATTGTGGAGCAGAAAACAGAGAATTTGCCTCACAAAGATTCTCTTTGGTCTCATATCAAATCCTGTCCCAGATGTCTTCACCTGGTTCAGGAATTTTCAAAATTATGGAATCAGCTGGAATCTCCCCAGGAATTAGAGCCGTCCTCATCTTTTTTAAACAGAATCATTCAAAAAATTGAGGATTACGAAGAAACCAAATCACTATCCAGAAAAGTTTTGACAAATTTAAGACCTGCACTCAAGGTGGTTCCTGCGGCAGCTCTCATCCTCTTAGGCATTCTTTTTGGCAGCTTTCTTGGGAAAGCACCTTCTGAAATGAAGAAAGACTCCTCATATGAGTTTGTGTCTGAATATTTCAATAAGCTTGAAGATATTCCTTCAGGATCGGTTGCTGATGCCTATCTTTACTTAGACACAGGGGAAAGGAGGGACTGAAATGAGAGAAAAGAATAAATTTATAACTTACGGACTTGTTTTTCTCACAGCCATAAATATTACAGCTCTTTTAACCCTGGCTTATAACCGATGGTACGTCCAAGAAAAATCATCTCAATCCTCAGACCCGGCCAGAAACGTTGAGTCAGTTAGAAAAGACCTCAACCTTACTTCCCAGCAGACTCACAAAATGATTGATCATCGGAATTCCTATCAGCAGCAGATAAAACCTGAGATGCTGAAAATTCAGGAGAAAAAGAGGCAGCTTTTTGAAGAAATCAGGAGTGAACAACCGGACCAATCCCGCATCAACAGTTTCATTGATGAAATCAGCCGTCTCCAGGCTGAGATACAGAAAAAGGCAGTGAAGAATTTTCTTAAGGAAAAATCCATTCTGGATAAGAATCAGCAGAAACATTATTTCTCCATGTGTGAACAGCATGTCTGCGGGCAAGGCAAAAAAACCAATCATTCTCATGGGAAATCCTCTCCAATGAGAGAAAAAGAGAGAAACAAAGAAAGTCAATCATGTATAAATGAAATTTTAAATCATTAAGAATTTGAATGGAGGAAAAAAATGAAATATTTCAAAGGAATTACAGTAGGAGTGCTGGTACTGGCACTGGCAGCTTCAGTGCCTCTTATGTCTCAAAAGGCTTCCAATCAAAAGCCTATGATGCATCAGAAAATGCAGCAGGACATGATGTGCCAGAGCCAGTTGAATTTGACTCCTGAGCAGCAGGAAAAAATCCAAAAAATGAAGCTTCAGTTCCAGAAAGAGATGCTCGCACTTCAAACCGAACTCAAGACCAAAATGCTGGATCTACGTGCCCTGATGATGGAAAAAGCTGATTCAGCTAAAATCAATGCAAAAATCGATGAGATCGCTGAGGCTCGGGCAGCTCTTCAGAAAAATGCCTACACGCACCACATGGAAATCAGGAATGTTTTGACAGATGAACAGAAGAAAACCTTTGACAGCATGTGCCTTTCCTGGGGAATGCCTATGGGAGACGGATTCATGGGTCACGGACATGGCATGAGCGGAAAAACAGGACACTCGCACAGTCACGGAATGCATGGAATGAAGAATCCATGCACAACCCATAAGAAATGACTTTATAGCTTACAGCAGACTGATTTTTTCCGATAAAGAGCGGCCTCCCTGTAAAAGGGGAGGCCGTTTTTATTTTATGTATTTACATCTCAAAGTTAATTTAGTATATTAGCAATAACTTATTTAAATCAATCCAACATTCCAATGGATAAGATGGATAAAAAAATAAACGATGATACAGAAGAGCAGGCTGCGCTATTTAGAGCTCTGGCAGACCCGACCCGTTTGAGGCTAATGAAGCTTCTCTGCCAACAGCACGAGCCCAGTGCTCTATGTGTGAATGCGCTGGCGTATCGACTCGGCATAAGTCAATCCGCGGTCTCCCAGCATCTCAGGGTGCTGAAAGCCTTAAAGCTGGTTAAAGGC
>Ga0180433_10002880_pt1 | contig 25952 bp, 25 predicted proteins | sample SS_ome_8_FD_132980 | JGI IMG/M metagenome (GOLD analysis project Ga0180433, IMG submission 132980) | Hypersaline lake sediment archaeal communities from the Salton Sea, California, USA - SS_1_D_1 metaG | ecosystem: Environmental > Aquatic > Non-marine Saline and Alkaline > Hypersaline >... | reverse complement strand
TGTAGTGGAGCGGAATCCCGATTATTATCTGGGGAAAGATATTGGCGCCCCTTACTTTGACCAATATATCGTCAAGCTCTTCGGCACCGCAGCCACCAGACAGGCAGCCCTGGAAGCCGGTGACATAACTTACACCAACATAGAACCGGAGCAAGCCACCAGATTCAGAAGCATGGAGAATATCAAAGTGTACACCATACCGAGCGGCGGCTGCACCGTCCTGGCTTTTAATCAGAGAGCCAACGGTTGGGAAGGATTGAAGAAAAAATCAATAAGGCAAGCAATATCCATGTCGATAAATAAAGAAACTATTACGCAATCAATCCTCCTCGGCTTCGCCGAGCCTGCCTTCAGCTTTATCCCGTCGATATCCCCATGGTATGACAATGAAAGTCTGGTCAGATACGGAGTTGGGGAACTTCATGACAAAGATAAAGCCACCGAGACTTTTTATCAAGAAGGCTACGGAGTCAAAGAAGAAGACGGCACCATAAGTGTTACCCAAAAAGACGGCAGTCTTTTGCACCTCGTTCTGGCAACTAACCAGGGTAGCAAGGTAGCCGAAGACATAGCCTTCCAAGTAAGACGGGACCTCCTGACATTAGGTATAGAAACAGAGATAAAGTTGGTACCCTGGTCTACACTATTAAGACAGTTCATGGAGAATACAGTACCCGGGAGTGACCAGGAACCACGAGACAACAACGGCCCTGAAGCGGTGAGCCAGGAGGACTGGGACATGATTCTGCTGGGTTTCGGCAGCGATGTGCTGGCACCATCCGGAAGCCGAGTTTTCTACACCACCGATGGAGGGCTTAACTTCATGGGCTACTCTAACCCAGAAGTAGACAATCTATTCAAACAGGTTAAAACAACTGAGGCACTAGATAAAGAGGAACGCAAACAAATATACGCCAAACTGTCACTTCTCCTGTCTGAAGACTTACCTGTGGACTTTATCCTCTACCACAGAGCGAATTTAGGTTTTCAGAAGAACGTCATGGGAATAGACCCTGGTCCCAGTATAGGCTACAACTACTTTATGTGGTACTTTGAATAATGCTTCTTTTTCTACTATTCTGAGCAAAGCCAAGAAGCTGGAGCTAAACCACCTAAAAATCTAGCCTTCCTCGCTCAGTTTCATGGTGATGAGGTAAACATCCTTCATGGAAAAAAGCTGGCTCAGAGACTATATCATCAAGAGGCTCCTCTACGCAGTCATTATCGCCTGGGGCATACTTACCATCACTTTCATCATGGTCAGAGTCGGTCCCAGTTCGCCCGCTGATAAGTATCTAGCAAACCTCGCTGCCAGAGGGCAGGATGTGGCAGAGGTAAGAGCCGCCATAGAGGCACGGTATGGCCTGGACCAACCAATCTACGAGCAGTATATAGACTATATGGGCAACCTGTTTCAGGGTAACTGGGGATGGTCCTTCAGCACCTCAATGCCCGTAATCGAGCTAATCAAGACCCACTGGATTTACTCTTTTCAACTCATATTATTAAGCAGCCTGTTTGCTGCTTTCCTTGGCATCTTAATCGGCATTTACTCGGCGGTTAAGCAATATACCAAGACCGACTATGCCTTCACCTTTTTCTCTTTCGTTGGAATATCAATACCAAACTTCTGGCTCGGTGTCATGCTAATACTAATCTTCTCGGTGAAACTCGGATTGTTCAAGACTTATTATGACACTACTCTACCTCTATTTTCCCTCGATAACCTGAAAGCGCTGGTGCTGCCCGTTATAACCTTGGGAACAGGAATGTTAGCTGGCTATGTTAGATATACCAGGTCAGCTATGCTGGACAATTTGAGAAAGGCATTCGTCACTACCGCCCGCGCCAAAGGCCTGCCGGAACGAACCGTAATCGGCAAACATGTCTTCAGAAATGCTCTACTACCCCTCATAACCATAATAATGTTCGATTTGGGCAGCATTGTTTTCGGCGGAGCCTATCTTACCGAGATCATCTTCGGCATCCCCGGACTGGGACAAATATCTTTTAACGCCATCTTTGCCAATGACTATCCAGTGGTAGTAGCTGTGACCCTTATAGGGACATTTATGGTGCTTCTAGTCAACTTAGTGACTGATATCACATATACCTATCTTGACCCAAGGATAAGATATGATTAAAAGGCTACAAGATATAATCAAAAGAGCTAGCCAACACCTGCATCTCAACACCCGGCTGATCAATTATTACTGGCAAAGAACACGAAGAAACAAGCTAGCAGTAGCTGGTCTGGCTTTCATTGTCTTCCTGGTGGCACTGGCCATAATCGGACCGTTCTTCACCTTAGACCCAACAGAGGCCAACTTCGAAGAAAAAAACATGCCGCCTGCTGGTTTTGTCACTGAACAATCCGTCTACAATATAGAGACTGACGAAGTCACTACGAAAGAAGTCCACGGAACATGGAAACATCCGCTGGGCACAGATAGCAAAGGTCGCGACATGCTGGCTATGATAGTCTCCGGAGCCAGAGTATCTTTGCAGGTTGGCCTCATCGCCACCGGCATAGCTATAATCCTAGGAACGATTATCGGAGTTCTGTCAGCCTATTTAGGCGGCTGGGTCGACAACGCTCTGATGAGATTCACAGACATTATGATGACCTTCCCCTTCTTCCTGCTGCTGGTGCTCATAATCTTCATTTTTGGGTCAAACCTTGCTTTCATAGTACTGGCAATAGGACTGACCGGCTGGACAGGCACCGCCAGGCTAACTCGAAGTGAATCCCTATCTCTCAGGACACGAGAATTTGTCGTTGCCGCCAAAGCTCTGGGCGCCAGCGATAAAAGAGTTATCTTCCGCCATCTCATACCAAATGTCATAAGCCTCATCATAGTCATAGCCACCTTATCCATTCCGGGGGTAATTCTAGCCGAAGCTGCTCTGAGCTTTATCGGTTTGGGCGACCCCATGGTGTCCAGCTGGGGAATAATCCTAGAAGCCGGACAGCACAGCCTGAACACTGCCTGGTGGGTAGCCGTTGAGCCAGGCATAATGCTTTTCCTAACAGTTCTCGCTTTTAACTTTCTTGGTGACGGACTTAGAGACGCCTTCGATCCCAAAAGTAACATATAGACGACATGAACAATGTAATCTTAAAGGTCAGCAATCTTAAGACATACTTTTTCACCAGCCGCGGCACAGTCAAGGCTGTAGATGGTGTCGACTTTGAACTCAGGCACGGTGAATGTCTTTGCCTGGTTGGCGAATCCGGCTGCGGCAAGACAGTAACAGCGCTTTCCATTTTGCGTCTGTTTGATAGCCCGCCAGGGGAAATAGTCGATGGCCAAATAAGCTATGATGGCCTGAATTTAACCAATTGTTCCTCAGAGCAATTGAGACAGATTAGAGGCAAAGATATCTCTATGGTCTTCCAAGAAGCACAATCCGCATTGAACCCGGTATTAACTATAGGTGACCAGATAATAGAGCAAATAAAGCTCCACTTGCCATTGAATTACAGCAAGGCTGAGGACAGAGCTATGACATTGCTCGAAGAAATGGGCATACCTTCAGCAGAAAGAGTGATGAGCTACTATCCTCACCAGCTATCAGGTGGCATGAAACAAAGAGTGCTAATAGCTATGGGACTGTCCTGCGACCCCCAAATTCTAATCGCTGACGAACCGACCACCGCCGTAGATGTGACCATAAAGGCACAAATACTGGACATATTTCGTGATCTGAAGACCAGCAGACAAATGTCTACAATATTCATAACCCACGACCTTGCGGTGGTGGCTGAAATAGGAGACCGGGCCGTGGTCTTGTATGGGGGTAAAGATGTAGAGACAGCACCAGTCTCCGAAATAATCAACAACCCCAAGCATCCTTACACTTCCGGCTTAATCGAATGCCTGCCTGATATATCCAAATCCACAGGCAAGCTGGCATCTATTCCTGGCACAACACCCAACCCCCTGAAAATGCCCCAGGGTTGTGCCTTCCATCCCAGGTGCCCTAAGGCAATGGAAATCTGCAGCCACCAAGAACCACTGGAAACCGTGATTTCTAAGGAGCACAGGGTAAATTGTCATTTATACAAATGAACCACAAGTCAAATCATAAGTTGTTACAAATAATAAACCTCAAAAAATACTATCCGGTAACCGCCGGACTATTCTCGCGGCATATTGGAGATATAAAAGCTGTAGATGGGGTGAACTTAGATGTAAATGAAAAGGAAATCATCGGCTTAGTAGGAGAATCTGGATGTGGCAAATCAACCCTGGGCAAAACAATACCCAGGCTGGAGGAGCCAACAAGCGGGGAAATCCTGTATGAAGGAACTGATGTTGGCAAACTGGACAAAAAAGGGCTTGCTGAATTAAGAAGGGAAATACAAATAATATTCCAGGACCCCGATGCCTCGCTCGACCCCAGAATGGCAGTTGGCGATTCCATCTGTGAACCACTGATTATCCATAACATCGGCGACGATAAGAAACGGATAGAAAGGGTAGCAGAGTTAATGGAGCAAGTTGGTATGGAAGCCGAGCAGGCTAACCTGTATCCACACGAGTTCAGCGGCGGTCAAAAACAGCGTATAGGCATCGCTCGTGCCTTAGCCATAAACCCAAAACTTATCATTGCCGATGAACCGGTGAGCGCCCTGGATGTATCAATCCAGGCTCAAATCTTAAATCTGATGATGGACATTCAGGAAAAATTTGGCCTGGCTTATTTGCTCATAGCCCACGATTTATCAGTAATAAAGCACATGGCACACAGAGTAGCTATAATGTATTTAGGAAAAATCGTGGAGCTGGCCAATAAGCAGGAGCTATTCGATAATCCGCTTCATCCCTATACTGAAGCTCTACTGTCAGCAGTCCCCAGCTTTAAATCAAAATACAAAGACAGAATATTGCTGCATGGTGATGTCCCCTCTCCTCTAAATCCACCATCCGGCTGCCACTTCCACCCCAGATGCCATCGAGTACTACCAATCTGCAGCCGAGAAGAACCAGGGCTTGCCGAAATATCCGAAGGTCATTTTGTCTCCTGCCATCTATACAGGTGAAAAAACTAAAGTCCTACACTACCATCTTTCAAAGATGGCACTCGTAGTTTTTTAACCATGTAGGAACCCTCCAACTCATAGCCACACTCAGAACGGAAATATTCTCTGGCGCCTACGCCACTGATAACGGCTATCTCGCGAGCCTGGAATTCTTCACGGGCGATTCTCTCAGCCTCTTTGAGCAACTCTCCGCCAAGACCTTTATGCTGAGCTGCCCCGGCTTGCTGCTCTCCTAAAGGAACCTCAGAACCAAAAACGTGCAATTCCCTGACCATAGCCACATCTCCACTGCCAGCTATCGAAGGTCCTGTCCGCATCCGGAGCAGTCCAAACAAGGTCTCATCCTCATCTTCGAAAGAAAGAAATACCTCTTTCGCTCCTGATGCCTCATAATCCAATCTCTTGAGATGCGGTTCGCCAACCTTCCAGCCATCTCTTAAGCGATGCCCCTGTTCCCGGCAACGGATGCAGTTACAACGAACACCGATTGCTTCCATCCGTTTTTTGAGCGCACTCCTCAATGCCAGATCTTTACAGCCAGCCGTAATGAATTTGCTGGGAATATCACGCATTACCCGAGGAATTCTTACATAACCGGGCACCTGAGTCTTAATGCTTATCATCAAACTTACCATCTCATCCATCGGATAAGGATGATAACGGCCGTCTATGTACCACTCCTCAAGCTCAGTGCCAGCAATGACCAATGTTGGGTAAAGCTTGAGTCCATCAGGCCTGAAATTATTATCATCAAAAAGCTCCCCTGACAAGTCTAAATCATGCTTCGGGCTCGAACCTGGCAATCCCGGCATCCAATGATAATAAACCTTGAAACCGTAGTCTTTAAGCAATTTAGTTGCGCTAATGACCTCGGCTACACCATGCCCACGCTTTACCAGATGATAGATTTCATCGTCCAGCGTCTGCACCCCCAACTCCACTCGAGTCGTACCGAACTCCAGCATCCTTTTGACTTCCTCCTCCCGGCACCAGTCAGGTCTGGTTTCAATACACAATCCAACACACCGATGCTCGGCAATCTCATTCATCTGCTTAGCTGCCTCCAGGCTGTGTGACGCGCTGCCATTCAAGCCATCATAGCAATCCTTTATGAACTGATATTGATACTCCTCGGGATAAGCCAGAAAAGTCCCACCCATAACAATAAGTTCAACTTTATCAACCGGATGCCCCATTTCCAAAAGAATCCTCAGCCTCTCCTCAACCTGCCTTCTGGGCTCATAATTACATAACTTGGCCCTGAGCACTGCCGGTGATTCCGGCGTATAGCTTTTAGGTGCATCAGGGAAAGTGGGACAATAAACGCATTCTCCAGGACAGCCTATCGGCCTGCACATAACAGCCACTGGGGTAACCCCAGATATAGTCCTTGAAATTTTTTTCATTCTATGCTTTCCTTACACATGACACATGTATGGGCGACCATTTAAGGTCATCTAACGAGACTTTAGCCTCGCCCTACACAGGTACCGACATTAAAAGAAGTCTACCAAATCAGCAACTATGCCGACAAATAAAGAAGTCTTCGACGAGATAGCCGAGAGCTGGTACCGATTCAGACACTGGTCCCGCTTCACCATAGAGCTCAAGGAAATGGCAAGCAGATGGCACAAGGGAAAGCTCCTGAATATCGGCTGTGCTCATGGACCAGATTTCCTGCCTTTCAAAGATAACTTTGAGTTATGGGGAATCGATTTCTCTGTGCAGATGGTAAAACTGGCACAGAAGTATGCCACCAAGTTCGAATTCAAAGTAAACCTGATGGCAGCCGACGCCACTTATTTGCCATACCCGGATAACACCTTCGACCAAGCGATAGCAATAGCCACTTACCACCACATCCAGGGAGACAAGCAAAGACAAAAAGCTTTCCACGAACTGAAACGTGTTCTCAAGCCAGAAGGTGAAGCTTTTATCACCGTGTGGAACAAATGGCAACCAGGATTCTGGTTAAAAGGTAAAGAGGTCAATATACCATGGAAATCGAGGGGTAAAGTTCTTCCCCGCTACTATTACCTTTTTTCCTATTCGGAGCTCCGCAGCTTATTAAACCAGACTGGCTTCGCAGTTATCAGTATGTTTCCGGAAAAATCTTACCGCTTCCCAATCAAGTTCTTCTCTCGGAACATATGCGTCCTGGTCAGAAAATAGGAACTCCTATTATCTGCTATTACCAGGGCCAAACCATCCAAAGCCTTGTCTTGAACGACGTGCGGGAGCAGACGTTGATGAAAGCAAGGTAGATGCTATGAATCTGTTTTTGAGCTACTGGTGTCTTCCCCCACTCCTACCTCTTCCGGAGCTGTGGATAGAGCGATCGGTAAAAAGGCTTCAATCAATTGCGGATCGAATTGAGTACCGGCGCAACGTCTGAGCTCCTGCAATACCTTCCTATAGGACAACTTACCACGATATGGCCGAGATGACGTCATGGCGTCAAAAGCATCGGCTACAGCCAGTATACGAGCCTCGATAGGAATATCCTCACCCTCCAAACCATCCGGGTAGCCACCACCATCCCACCGTTCATGATGATGCAAGATAGCCGGAAGACAAGCAAGCAAACTGACTACATGACCGGCTATCGTCGCCGAGAGTTTAGGATGCGTTTGAATCAACTCCCATGCTTCGGGCTCAAGCTTGCCGGTTTTATTAAGCACTTCGTCAGGAACACCCACTTTTCCTATATCATGGAGCAGAGCTGCGGTGCCGATTGAAGTCACTTTTTCCGAAGGTAAACCAATAGCTTCAGCCAGTGCCACAGCATAACTGCTAACCTTTCGTGAGTGGCCATAAGTATATGGATCTCTGGCTTCAATAGATGCCGCCAAGTTATAGATGATACTCAAAACCTCTCTTTCGGTTGTACCTCTATTACTAGCTGTTTCAGCTTTTTCAGTTAAAGAAGGCAGCATCTTAGAAGCAACACAGGTCAGATTGCCTCCCATCTCTTTGGCATAATAAAGCGCCCTATCAGCTGCATTGACAATCTCGTCCTGCGTTACTCCATCGCCCGGCCAGGAAGCTAAGCCAAGACTGGCGCTTATCTTGATATCTCTCTTGTCCATCTCTGCCACAATCCTCCCTCTAACCCTTTCGGCTACCACAAGTGCATCATTACTTGCCGACTGCGGTAAGATAATGGCAAACTCGTCGCCACCATAGCGGAAAGCCAGATCGCTATTCCTTATCGAATTGCTAATGAATTGACCTATCAATTCCAGTATCTTATCTCCAGCTACATGCCCCTGCGTGTCATTGTAGGCTTTGAAAAAATCAAGATCCAGAATAACCAGAGACATCATACCCCTATACCGAGCATGGCGGTCTATCTCCTGCTTAATGCGCTCATCGAAGTGGCGGCGGTTGAACAAGCTGGTAAGCTGATCAATCCGAGCCCCCTGCTCGGCCCTGGCATAAAGACGGCTGTTCTCCACCGGGATGGCTACCTGCGACGCCAGCCGCTCCAGTAGACGGACATGACCAACCGTGTAAGCATTCGGCTTACGGTTGGCGATGATTAAACTGCCTATAGCCTCATTCTTCACCACCAGCGGCAGATAAACGATTGACCGGAGACCCCGCTTCAATTGCTCTTCACCTGCCTCAAATCTCTTGCTCTTCTCCAGGTCGGGATCAAATAGAGACTTCCTGCGTCTGGCTACCCAATCGGTACCGGTACCTTTAAGTGGTAACTTCTCCCCAATCTGCCACCTCGAACCCACCTCCGTCGATAAACCCTCGAAACTAATCTCATCACCTTCTATCAGGGTAATAGCCACCCAGTCCACATCAACCACCTTCCTTAATTCAGCGATAAGGGCATCGTACACCTCCCGTATATTTAAACTGGAGGTAGTAATCGTGGCTATACGGTTAAGCAGAGTCAGCTCTTGCTCCCGATTTCTGAGTCGCTCCTGAAGATACTCCTTCTCCAGGCTTGCTGCCACCTGAGCGGTGACGGTCTCGACCAAATAGACATCCTCGAGCGAGTACTTGCCGGATTTTTTCTTGCCCAACGCCAGCACGGCAACCAAGTTGCCGCGGTTTATAAAAGGAAATAGCAATTCCACGCCCATATCTTCCAACCCACCTTTCTCCTCATCCCACATACCACGAAACTCTGGCAGTATTTCCAGGTTTTCTTTGCTCAGATATCTATTCTCTCGCTTCAACCATTCCAAAAGCGGACTGCCTTGCCTTATCATCGGTGACAGATTCTCTTTATCCTCAGGATAAGCAAATTGGACGACAAAATCACTGGTGCCAGCCCCCGGAAGCAGCAAATATCCCCGATTACAATTCACAGCCTTGGTAATCGGCACCAACAACTCCCTGTCAAATTCATCCAGATCTGAAACATAGGGAGCCTTACGCCGAAGAAACTCAACCAAGTCCTCACGGTAGCCATATCTCTGGCCATAAAATACTTGATCGATCCTCCGGTAAAGGTAAACACGTGTCCGCGCCCAGAAGGCAGCCACCGAGATAGCCGTGAGTAACCCTATAACAAGGAAGGAGGCAAAGCTGTAATCAACATGCAGAAGCACATGAAGCACGAAGAGCCACAGCACATATACCGCCATGAATATGCCTGCCATAAGGCTATAGAGAATCCCCCGTCGCATAACGAAGCGCATATCAAGCAGCCGATGCCTGGCAGTTACGTAACTTAAGATAAAAGCATTTACTAAATTACCCGCATGGGCAACAGGAAACTCTCTCCCGAAACGGGTGACACCAGCACCAATAAAGCAGGTTAAAACACAAATGCCCAAAATCAGATAAAATATTTGATTCCGCTTCTCCGGGTCGGTCAAGATCCTGAGCTTTCGTATCAGAAAGTAGACATCTATGACAGCCAAAATGAATAAGAAGAACCCCAAAAGGTAAATCCAGCTATCATATACAGGGGTAATACCTCTATCGATAATGACACTCCCTATAACATAACCAAGAGCCATGAGGATTATGCCCAATGCCGGAATGCCATAGGCAATAGGGAATTTGAAACTCACATTCCGGTAGAATGAAGCTACAAAGTAGTGCGATTGTACACAGGTCAACAGGAAAGCAAGGATAACAAGCTGAACCAAGAGGATTTTATAAGCCATAAAGAAATCGCTACGACAAAAAGTATCGGCAAGACTCCAGAACATAGCAGCAATAAGATAGGCAGCAAAGAGTCTGTGCTGCCTGTGCCAAGGGCGATTATTAACGAGAGCAACAAACAGCGGTATATAGGCACCCGCAGCAATTAAAGGAATCAAAGCATGTATATTCATTTAAAGCATTGTATTTTTATTTTGCCTAATTATGTCCCTAGCTTTGGAGCTTGTCAAGAGTGATTTGGAAGGACACTCAGCAATTTCACCCCACCATTTCGCGCCAGACATGGCAATGGCCCACGAGTTGACTCACTGCATTCAGGATAAGGAAAGGGCAGACCTTAAGGTCTGCCCTCATTCAATTCCGAGAGCAACACATCAAAGACAACTCTACCGTTTAGCCATGGCTTCAGCTTCAGCCACAACCTCGACCTCGGGCACAGCTTTAATCTTGGCTTTGAGCAGAGAGAGTTCTGCATCCGAGGGATTTATATGGCGCGGCTTCAAATGCGCCAGGTCGGCACCTTCGGCCCGCCGTTGAGCTATGTAATTAGCGAAGGCACCTTCAGGCAACAGGGTAACCTCTATCGGATTTGAGTCACCCGTGCGAGCTAGGTTTCCATAGAAAGTACCCTCATCAAACTTCCTGAGCTGCTCAACCACTGCTGTGGCCACACCTTTTTCACTGGCGATATAGCCGTCTTTGAGCTCAAGATAAAGGTGGAGTACCGGCCTGCCTTCGACCATTTCCTTTCGCGCTGTCCAGTCCGCATAGGGAATATTGGTATTCTCTACTGCTTGCCATATTGTCTTTTCGGTCAGCCGCAAAAAGCCAGCGACATCGATAACGTCATCAGCCCGCATCTCAAATGCCATTTGCGGAATATCAATGCCCATTTTCTCGTTTTTCATAGAGGTTATTCTGATCATATCTCCTACCCTGTACCTGACCATCGCCCCACCATGGAAATTGGTGACGACCATCTCATATTTCTCGTCGGCTTGCACCTCATCGAGCAACACCGTCTTCGGCTGATAGGAATTGTCTAACTGCCATTTGGAATACTCCGCCTCCGGGATGAATTCGAGGAAATTAAGGTTAGGAATAAATGTCATACCACTGTAGTCCCAGGTCTGAGTAGCTATGATACCGGCTTCGGTGCAAGTGTAGGTATCCAAAGGATATCTTCCCCACAGCTTCTTTATCTTCTCTTTCAAGACCACACCGTCGGTGCCACCGCACATAATCCCGCTGACTGACCACAGGTCTCTGGGCAACATGTGACGACGGGCTATTCTGCTCTTCGCCACCCCTTTGACTAGGCGAAACAGAGCCTTCGGCTGAGACAGGAGTGGACGTATATCTCTCTTCTCTGACGGACGGCTAAGCTTCTCCCCCACCGCAACCAGTACAATGGGCAAGCCGAAAAAGAAATCAAGCCCCCGGGACAGGGCTTGCTTGAAACCGAGCTCAACCCTATCTTCAAAAGTCATCTTCTCGGCTTCTTCCAGAGGCGGCAGGAATTCCGGTTCGATTTCCTCCTTCATGATATAGGTCAAGACACCCGAAGTGTAAGGTCGCGGAGCTACAGTATAGACAACCTTTGGGCAGTACTTAAGGCCGGAGATATCACCCCTTTTCTTACAGCTGGCAAATATCCCTATGCCGAACATCAATATCCCAAGTTCATGGCAAAATCTGGGGGTTACAGGTGCCCATTTATAGGGGGTTAGTCTAAAACCGTATTCAGCTGACCTACCAGTGCTATGCTGCCAGATTATAGGCTTCACTGGCAGCGAATCTTCCTTATACTCCGGAAGCTCAGGATAATAATCTTCATAAGTAGTGAGCGGCACCTGCTCTCTGAACTCTTCCACAGTCTCGGGCATGGCACCACGCATCACCTTTCTGCCAAGCTCACAGTTTTTCAGCAGCCCGATCTGCTCCAGCAGCAACCGTTTCTGGATAGACATAAACTGCTCCATGCTGAGGTCAAGGAAACCACAGCACATCTGCCACAACTCCTCATGTCTCCCCTGACGAAAAAGCTCAATAGGCTTAGACATAACGCACCTCCTGAACCGAATAATATGGAAACAATATGACATGGTTTGGTCGGCTTGGGAAGTGATTATGTTCTAGAAAATAGTTCTATCTGATGGGATTAAGAGATTGATAAGGCGGGATAAGAAGAGGAAATCTGCGGATTCTTCTAGGCGCTTTTATTTTTGCCGGAGATACTCAGGACCCGTAGCTTCTGATTTAGCTTGTCAAGCTCGCTATCGGTGGGTTGTTTGCCCAACTCCAACCCGTAGCTAAGGAAGAACTCAAGAAAGTTGCGCAAGAGTTCCCGTATTCCCTGCTCGAACTGGCGGAATTCTTCTTTAGTTACATGGTCACCATTCCGCCCATTGACATCCTGCTTCAACTGGTTGTCAATAAGAAAACTGATGAAATGCGAGATGCTCATGTCACCGCGGTTTTCATCTATCTTTCTGGCTACATCTGAGTCTACTATAAGCATCCTCTTTTCGGGCATAGGCAATCTCCTTATTTGATAACATTAGTGGTTCAGTAACCATTATCCCTGAATTCAAGCACATCCAGTATGGTATCTATGCTTTTCAACAGGGATGACCCTCTTTGCGTCACCCGGTAGGTAACCACCGGATTACCCACCTCCAGCTTATCGATAAAACCCTGACCAATGAGCAAGCTCAGATATTTCTGCAGCTGGCTATAGCTCATGTTAGCACTATACATTATCTCTGTCTTACCAGCCCCGTTTGCACCTACCCTTAACATATCACCTATTATTTCGATATTAGATCTCCTCCGATGCATAACACTACCCCCAAAAACGTGCTAAGGACTATTTATCTAGGACAACAGTACTATATCACCACCAAAAGAGGCACTGTCAATAGGTCGCTAATCGTCCTCACCAAAAAAATTTTGTCTGGAAATCAAACTGTCAGGATTGAGGATTTCTCTGAAATGAGTGGGGGCAGGAAGTCAGATTGACCCGAAGTTTCCAGGCAACCTTACCTCTTCTTAAAAAGGCTGAGAAACCTATCCTGATACTCGTTAAACAAGCTCCACCGCCTTAATTCAGCTACCAGTTCGGTTGCCCAGGATGGGTCTTTGCTGGCTTTTTCAAAAAGCTCCTCGATGTGGTTCCTGGCATCCCGAGGCACGCCTGCTGAATCCACATTCAGCAGCCCTTGTCTTTTCAACTCAGACACGTTGTCCTGCATCGAGCTTGTGGTCAGCTCGTAAGTGAACTTGAGCAACGATACATCCCAAAGCTCCTCAACGCCTTTAATAATGGCAGTCAACGGATCTCGCTGGCTGTCTATACGCTGGTTGATTTTATCAACTGTTGCCTCTACAGGCTCAGAGACAATGTTCATCTCGCCGGGCTCATTCTTGTAGGTGTAGAAAATCCCGGGTTCATGAGGATGACTCTGTGACATCATCTCTATAAACCTTCTGGCCTGCTGGCCAAACCCCTCCAGATTGATGAGGTAGGAGGGAGTAACAATCTTTGGTTTGGCAGCAATCACCCTCCCCTCCCTGACCACATTCACCAATTCCGCCAGCTCCGTCACCAAATAGTAGTAAACGTTCGTAGTGCCGAAGGTTGCCAGGCTCTGCTTCGGTGCTCTCAGCACTTCGGTATGCTCAATAGCATATTGAATTTTTTCATCAGCTTCCATAAAAATCACCTGCCCGTCACTTCAAGCCCTTCCCGTCTGTCATCCTGAGCGGAGCGAAGAACCTTACAACAATTCTCCGAGCAACTACCGATAATAATATCGAGACCCTCCGCCATCGCTCAGGGTGACGGGTAAATATCTAAAGAAACAGCTTCACTGCCTGAAAATTGCGCTCCACATTCAGCCTGCCCTCCACAATGCTGCCATACTGGGTACTGTGCCCGGGAACCAGAACCTCCGCATCGAGCTGCGACAATTTATCTATACTTTTCTTAAGCAAGGAAAGGCTACCGCTGGGAAAATCAGTCCTACCAATACTGCCATAGAAAACCACATCCCCCGTTATAAGAATCTTATTATCCGGCCAGTAGAGACAAATCGAACCTGGAGAATGACCCGGTGTATGAATAATCTGGAGTTCAACTTTGCTTTTGGTGCCCAAGCTCAGGTCACCCTCCTTAAGGTGGAACAGAGACGTGAACTGTGGTACCTTCACCCCCAACATAGCGTACAGCTTCTCCCCCAATGTGTTTCGAAATTCGTCTTCCTCCTCGGACATGGTAATCCAGGCTCCGCTTTTTTCAACCACCAGCTCATTTGACTGGCAGTGGTCGGGGTGACTATGAGTATTGATTATCAACCCTATATCATCAATTTTAAAGCCGTCTCCTTCCATAGCCTTAACCAGGTTATCGAAACAGGTCTCACCGAATTCATTAGTTATATGCCCCGGATCGACAATAGCGTGAGGCCGCTCACCACGCAGAACATCAGCAAACAAACAGGTATTACAATTATTACCGCTTCCCTGCCATATATAACAGTAAAAGCCATCAGCAAGCTGTACGGACTTATAAGAGTTCGATGACCTGAAATTCATATCTCTTACCAACCTGATATGTTCTTCGTTTGAATATACTAGAATTATAAGGTAAAATCCCATCGAAAACCAATCTGTATACTCGACCCTGCAGCTGAGACAGTCACAAACTTCAAAGCAATACTGAACATCGCCAGCGTAGATTCTCCGACAGGCTAAGAATGAGCGTTGGCGAAGGGGTCGCAATGACAAAGGTAGCCAAATGGGAGAGATTAAGAGTGCTTGGGAAATCGCCCAAGAAAAGGCCGGCAGGCTAGGTAAGCTATCACCGGAAGAACGAGAAGGGCAAAGACAAGACCAGTACCGCCTGACGGGTAAATCTCTGGCTGAGAACTATCTCAGCCAGTATGACATTGGCTTATTCGAGGCTGAGCTCCACAAACACAGCGCTCAGGATAAAGAATTAATAAGCGAAGCCGCAATAAACCGGCTCATTGAGGCAATAGACCTGAGATACGCCCAAACGTTAGACAGAATAGGCCAGGGTATTCTAACCCTGGACAGTACCACAGCTGCTAAAAAAACGCTGGGCAAAATAAAGGAGCTTTTCCATGAATACGAGGAATCTGAGAACAGAGAAAGGCAAGAGATAGAAAAGGCAGGCAGAGAGATGCTCCACCAGCTAAGAATCTCTGGCTCAGCCATCAGCCGGATTAACATTAGCGCCAAAGAGGAATGGCAGAAAAAATTGAGCCAACTGAGTCAACCTTTTGAAGAGAGATTAAAAGACCTCAAAAATGAACTGCTGAGTAGTACACGCGTTTAGATTTGCCTAATGAGAGCTGTAACCGATGCCTGCTATCTTAATACTATTGCCAACTACCTCTACTCCAGCACCAAACTTACCTAAAACGTATTCTATCAGCCACAAGTTAGCTTCAACATGGTCGGTCATCCGGGGTATAACGTACTCTGTTACACCATCAGCCAGGGCAGCGTAGATTACCAACTGGTCTGCTAGAAACCTATCAACTGTAGCCCCAGACTCAATATCTCGAACAAGAGTATTCACCACATAACTGCCGATGCTCTCAGCTCGCCTTCCCTTTTTACCCGCCCTATCCGAACCAAAAATACAGGCTTCGGTTTCCGCCCAAATAGCCAAAGCAGCACCCTCATGGCTTGCCGAAGTATCATAGATCGTCTCTATTGTGGCATTATAACCCTTTTGTCTCAACTCCATTTGGCATTCCTTCGCCATTCGGTCGCTTACCCTGGCTCCCTCCAAATGCGAGCTGATGGCAATACCCATTATCTTCCTGACTCCATCGCATTTAACAAGGCTTATAGGTTTAATCTTTGCCGTCAGCGGTTCGACGCTAACTCTGATGATACCGCCACCTTGCTCAGCATAGCCAGGGCGCTCTAGCTCCAGATCAGCCATTATATCCATCTTGCGTAAAGTAGGAAGAAGAACATATTTCATATAATATGCTGAAGGGGCAAAATCCTGGAAGGTGCCACCGGATATATCAAAAACGCTCGGCCCCCCTGCGAAACAAGCTAAGGGCAACAAGGCCATAGACAGCATTGTCGTTGAACCGCCAGTACCTATATCCCACCTATAGTGGCCACCTTTTATCTTTCTACTCGGCTTATATCTTATCTCCGTTGAGCCCAAATCTACACCCTGTACCAAACCTTGGGACAAATCCCGGACAGCCAGCACCACCTGGCGATGCTGATGTCGTAACCCGGGCTTATCCCTGCCTGCACGGATATTACACATATGCAGTTCTTCATCCAGCAAAGCAGCCAGACTTATGCCATAACGCAGTAGCGTACCACTGCCTGACTTGACTGAGCCATCTATCTCTATCATCTGAATACGAGATTAATCTTGATCAGAGCCTGTAGAATTTGGGAGAGCAGAAACCGCGGGCACCAAAGGTTTCAATACGGAGCCCAAGAGTTATATTAAACTCAAATCATAATGTGGTGGGCAAGCTAAGCCAGGTTCATAGCCTGACGCATAGCGAAATCAATATTTTTATGCGTATCTTCTGTGGCATCCTCAACTATCATATTTGCCACTCGTAACAATCTATCCTGCTCTGCACTGTCCAGGTGCTCTAGCAACTCCTCCATTCTCCTTGCCAACTGCACCTGATGCTCTAAAGAAATACCCTTTGACGAACGGGGAAGAGCCAGTAATGGATGAGCGAAAAGTATCGGCTTAAGCAAAGCTGCCAGATAAATAAATTTAGCCTGCCGATTAGTCTGGGCTGACTTCCAGGCCTCTTTATCCTGCTCCGAAGATTGCAACCACTCCAGTGCAAAAGCAAACTGGCAACCGATGAAGTCATGCTGGACTAAGAATTTGGTGGCTTCGAAATCTTTAACCGCCACAGACACATAGTAAAGAACCTGGTCCAGCACCGGCGCATCGAGCCCCTTAATCTCAGCCGTATGACGGCAATCATCAGGCATTCTGAAAATATAATACTCCAGCGAACCGTGGAGGGCACTATGAGCTGCCTCATGCCTTATTGCCCCCAATCTGGCTATCTTGTCAAGCTTAGCCAATCTTTCCATGCAGCAAATCACCCGCGGATAACCACGCCAGGCATCATGAGAACAGATAAATTCTTCATCCCCGCTGGTAGTTATGCCAAGCCTAACCTTATCCTCTTTAAGCAAGGCTCGCATGTTGGGTTCCCTGTCAACTACATGTATTTCAACTTTGAATGGTATTCTAGACCCGAACCTGCGATAGCAATCGCGAAATATATTTTCAATGTCCCTCTTTAAGCTCCTAGGGATATTGCCACTGGTAATAATACTCAGCTCAACAGTAGCCATGCTTGTTAATAACAAAGATAACAATGTTAGTCGGCAAAGTCAATATCATTGCAAACAGATGAGGCAAGCGCAAAATACCCACAAAACGAAGGGGGGCTCATGGACAAAGTAGAACACCACAGCCTGATGGGATATTCCGCTCTACTTAGCCTAGGTAAATTACTATAGTATAATAACACAGCGACATAATAAGGCATATATAAAGTATCTCAGCGAAAAATATAACCTATGTTTACAAACCCAAGAGCTTCCTTTTTCCTGGCATACAAAGCCATAAGCAGAGGCAACAAAGGCACTCTTGCCCTGACTATTTTGGTTATCACTCTGGCTTTCATCAACATCACCTTCATTTCATCCATATTGAGCGGCGCTATAAACACCGCTTACCAGCAAGCGATAGACAACTACGTCTCTAACATAGTTATTGAGCCAGGCACGGATGACGACTACATCGAGAAGGTATCTTCGCTTAAAAGAAGTATAAATATGCTCCCGGGGGTTACAAGCTGTGCATCGCGTTACTCGCTAGGCTCAACCATAACTTATGATCCAGATAAAGATGGTAAGGATATTAGAGAAATCTCCTGGACCATAAAATCAATAAACCCTGAGGAGGAAACTCAGGTAACTAATATTCATAATTTTATGGTAGACGGCCAATATCTGGACAAATCAGACCGTGACCAGGTTATCCTGGGTAGAGAGGTCTCAGGTGGCTATGGCGCCAGTCTTGAAATTCAATCACTTAAGGGAGTTAAAGTAGGCGACGAAATAACAATACATTTCAGCAACGGAGTTAAACGCGACTACACGATAAAGGGGATCTTTGTCACAAAATTTCCACTGTCAGACATGGCCGTCTTTATTACTGAAAAAGAGATGGAATCAGTTTTAGGTTTGCACAACCGCGCCTCAGAGATCCTGGTAAGACTTGACCAGCCAGGCCAGGAAGAACTCTATATCCAGCGACTCAGACAAACTGGTATCGTGGATGAGGAAATCCACCCCTGGGTAGATTACATTGGCTTGATTTCAGGTATAACTCAAAGCTTCGATATAATCAAACGGATAGTCACCTTCATCGGACTACTGGTAGCCGGAGTCACTATTTTCATCGTTATTTTCATCAACACAGTTGGCAGACGAAAACAAATCGGCATCCTGAAAGCAATTGGAATGGATGAAAGGATTATTATCACATCATACATGTTCCAGGCTTTATTTTATGCCGTTGTAGGAATTGGGGTAGGACTGGCTGTAATACGTTTCATTCTGTTACCCCATTTCACCAGCCATCCTTTACCCTTCCCTATGGGTATGGTCAGCCTGCTGATAACCAAAAAGGAGTTGCTTGCAAGCATAGCAGGTTTAATTCTCGTGAGCCTCATTGGGGGGCTTATCCCTTCCTGGCGGATTGCCAGAGAAAATATAATTAGGGCAATCTGGGGCTAGCAGCCGTGATAGAGTTTATAGACTTAAAGAAGACTTATGAAGGCCCGGTGCCAGTACAGGCACTTAGAAAAGTAAGTCTTAAAGTTAAGAGGGGGGAATTTGTAGCTATAATGGGACCCAGTGGCGCTGGAAAATCTACCTTACTCCACCTGTTAGGCCTTCTCGACACCCCAACATCCGGGCAGATAATCATCAATGAAACAGATGTCTCAAAGCTATCATATTACCAGAAGACAGCATTCAGATTGAAAGAACTTGGTTACGTATTTCAAGAATATGCCCTTTTACCAGAACTCAATGCCCTGGAAAACGTTTATCTTCCATCAATGTTGTTGGGAACTGCAAGAAAGGAATACATAGAAGCAGCATCCAGCCTCCTCGAAAAGGTCGGGCTTGGGGAGAGACTCCACCATCTTATCCATCAACTCTCCGGAGGTGAGCAGCAAAGAATAGCTATAGCCAGGTCCCTAGTGAACAAACCAAAGACATTACTTGCCGATGAACCGTGTGCCAATCTCGATACCCAAAATAAGAGAATAATCATGGAGCTATTACGCAAACTATGCAACGAGCTAAATCAAACAATTGTTATGGTTACTCATGAAATGGAGGAAAGGGAATACGCCGATAGAGTCATTTGGCTTAAAGATGGAATTATCGAACGAGAAGAAAAGATTAGCTAAAGAGTTGCATATTAAATATTTCTGTAATCACCTTTGCAATCAATTCCAAAGACAGGTAAGATAAAGCTTGGGAAAGAAATGGAGCAACTCTGGGCACCGTGGCGAATAGAATACATACTTCAATCGGAAAAGGGCAGCTGTTTTCTCTGCGAGAAACCGAAGGAAGAGAACGATGAATCCAATCTAATCCTCTACCGGGGTAAAGGCAACTTCATAATCTTAAATTCCTTCCCTTATAACCCCGGGCATCTGATGGTAGTACCCTATCGGCACATCAGCCATCTTGATGAGTTTACCGATGAAGAAGCAAAGGAGCATTTCGACCTAGTTAAGCTGGGGCTTAAATTGCTAAACGAGGTAATAAAACCGACTGGTTTCAACATTGGCATGAATCTGGGCAAGGTGGCTGGGGCTGGAGTGGATGACCATATTCACACACATATAGTACCTCGATGGCAGGGTGATACCAATTTCATGCCGGTGATTTCAAATACTAAAGTGCTACCGGAAGCATTAGCATCAAGTTACAAAAAGCTGAAGGCTGGTTTGCAGACTGTGCCCTAGCCCTCAATCGCCGGCACGTGGATAAGAGCCAAGTATCTTTATGAAGTTGGTCTTCTGCTTAAGTCCCTCAAGGGCTTCCTGGCTAACCGGATCGTCTATGTGTCCCTCAAAATCAACATAAAATATATATTCCCAGGGTTTATCCTTACTAGGTCTTGATTCCAGCTTCGTCAAGTTTATGTCCCTGGTAGCAAAAGCACCCAAACAATCATATAACGCTCCCGGAATATTCTTGGTGCTAAAAACCAGAGAGGTTTTGCTTTTCGGTGTAGCTTCGGCTTTCTTCTTGGAAATAACGAAAAACCTGGTGTAATTATTGGGGTTGGTCTCAATCTTCTCCGCCAGTATCTCCAAGTCATAAATTTGAGCCGCTCTTTTGCTTGCCACAGCCGCACATCCTTTCAGGCCAGCCTCCTTGATCCTTTTAGCACTACCAGCAGTATCATAGGTAGGCACAATCTCAACCCTGAGCTTCCTCAAAAACTCTTCACACTGGGCTAAGGCCTGCGGATGTGAATAGATCACTGTTATTCCATCCAGACTTTCGCCGGGTAAAGCCATCAAACAATGACTTATCCTGAGATGAATTTCACCAACAATATTTAGAGGATAGCTTAATAACAGGTCATAAGTATCATTAATGCTACCGGCTTGAGAGTTCTCCACCGGAACCACACCAAAATCAACATCATCCCTAAGCACCGCTTCAAAAACATCGCCTATATAACGGCTGGGGAAAAGTTCTACATCGCCAAAGAAGGTGATTACAGCGTCTTCACTGAATGCCCCCCGTTCACCTTGAAAAGCGACCTTAGTCATTCTTCCACCACATCCCAGAGCTATTACTCGCTAGCCAGTTCCTGTCGCAGAGCCTTTTCGCCATCAGCGGTCGTCAGAGCGATGATGCGATCGTTAACCTCCATGATAGTATCGGCCGTGGGCACATGAGGCCTCTGTCCATTTCGTATTAGCAAGGCTAAAATAGAATCGGAGGGCAAAGACAACTCCTTAACCGACTTGCCCACCGGTTTTGACCCCTCAAGTATTTTAATCTCAACAATCTCTACCTTCTCCTCCCCCACAGTCAAAAGGTGAATTAGAGGATGCGTGGGTATCTTCTCCTCAATATGCTCCAGAATTAGGTTAGTAACACTGATGGGACAATCAATACCCAGCTTCCTGAAGATTTCTTCGTTTTTAGGGTCATTAACCCGGGCAATGGTCCGCGGTACACCAAACTTGTGCTTCGCTATCTGACAGGCCACCAAATTGTCCTCATCCTCATCGGTAGCTGCTATAAAAACCTCAGCCCGAGATACCCCAGCCTCAGCCAGAGTAGCCACTTCACAACCGTCACCTCTGACACACACACTTCCTAGCTCATCTTCGAAGTTCTCACACTTGGTGGCATCCTTATCCAATACCAGCACCTCGTGCCCGTCCTTCAATAATGCTCTACACAAGTGATAGCCAACACTACCACCCCCGATGATAATCATATACATTTTTACAGTTTCTCCCTTTTCATGTATCAAGCAGCTTATCTCTTAGCAATTGAGCGAAGACTGTCGTCGGACTGACAGCCTCAATCCCGAGTGCCTCATAGACGTCTTTGCGCAATGGGTCGTATATGCGGCAGAGTACCTTCGGAACATTGAATACATGCTTGGCAATTTGGGCTGCCATAACATTGCGATTGTCGCCCTGCGTCACTGCTATAAAAGCGTCGGCTTCCCCAACACCGGCTTTCTTTAGCATCTCCTCATCAGTGCCATCGCCAACCAGCGCAGTACCCCCAAAACTCGGCGGCAACCGCCTAAAGCTATGGGCATCTACATCCAAAACAGTTATCTTATGCCCATCAGCATCCAGTAAGCCTGCTAACTGGGCTCCAACCCGTCCACATCCCATAATAACAATTTTCATGATTCGTACCTCAAGACATCGGTTCGCGACACAGCAGGACACGACAAGGTGCTTCTTCCAAAATATGGGGTATTGCGCTGCCTAAATCGAAAACGCCGAACCGCTTCTTATAAGTCACACCAATTAAAATCAGATCAACCTGTCTTTCCATTGCCTCGTCCACTATAGCCAGGCCCGCCTCACGTGCTTGAATCAAATCGGTTTCTACCTCATAATCTCTGTCAGCAGCAATATCCTCAGCGCGAGTTAACACTTTTTCCGCCTTCTCTATTTCAGACTCTATCACCGCATCCAGCGGCAAGCTACGCTTCACTTCAATAACGTAAACCACATAAACTTTTGCCTTAGATTTTTTAGCCAGATCACAGGCTAACTTCACCGCCTCCACATCAGCATCTTTGCCATTTGCAGCAACTAATATTCTTTCGAGTTTCATCAGACTGTATTACCCATTATAGTTGCGCCTAGCCGGTTGTGCAATCACAGTTGGTTTTCGCTAGATTCGGTCGGTAAACGGCGCGTTCTATCCAAAGAAGGTTTCCGCCGCCAGCGGAAGATAAAATAGATAACAAGCCCTAAAGCCATCCAAACAAAGCCAACAAAACGGCTATAAGGCTGAGTGAATATCACAACCAGCCATACCACAACCGTACCTACTAACCCCAAAATGGCAGTAACAGGTAATTCCCGCTGGTTGAATCTGATATTCCAACCCAGTTTAAAAGGACGAGGCAGGTCTGGGTCCTTAACACGCAAACTCATAATAGATGCGTGAGCCAGACTAAATGAAAGCAACGAGCCAAAAGCATATAAGGCACCGAGTTCGACAAACATACCCGGCGCAAAGAAACCTGGAATAAGAATGGCAAGAGCTACCAAAGAAAAAATGATGATGGCAATATAGGGGGTTTTAAATCTTTGATGGACACGTCCCAGGATTGGAGGTATCAATTGATATCTACCTAAAGAGAAGGCAAGACGTGATATGCCCATAAGGCCGGCGTTAGTGGCGATAAAAAGTATGCTGGCTGCTAGCACAGCCACCAGAACCGGCAACGCGTCACGGAGCCCGGTAAATATCCAGGTAAGAACGATAACAACCTCATTCCCCGTGGAAAGCCTCGCTGCCATCTCCTGCGGTGTTATAGCCGTGGAGATACTATTAGCAATGCCTGCCACAGGGTCGGTAGCCCAGGAACCGGCGAGTTCCTGAGGAGTCATAGCCGAAAGCCCTACGGTAGACACACCACTGAATAAAATAAGCACAGTAACTATCATCAAAATAAGCGCTCTCGGTACTCTTACCGCGGGTCGCTTGGTCTCCTCGGCCATCTGAGACATCGTTTCAACTCCAGTATAGGCTATAGCGGCTAAGGCTATGCCTAAAATCAGTGCTTCCCCAGTCGGCCAGTAAAATTTAATATTATGGACGAGGACGTCAAAGTTGAATACAACCAGCAAACCCAGAGCTATAATCAACAGTTGCACCAATAAATCAAAGATTGACGCAGCCACATTAATGAAGGAAGTCTCTTTGACGCCAAAGACATTGATAACCATAAGGAAGAAAATGATCCCCATCGATACTGCGGTACTAATAATTGCAGATTCCTTTAGCGGTGGCCAAAAATATCCCAGGTAAGGCGGGATAACAAAGGCAGAAATGGCTATGGTTACAATATAACTCAACATCAGTGCCCAGCCGGAGATGAAGCCGACTGAATCGCCAAAACCATGCCGGGCAAAGCTAGCTGAGCCACCGGCTTCAGGATACATAGCTGTGCCTTCAGCGTAAGTGAGAGCGGTGAAAATAAATAAAATGCCGGCCAAAGCCAGCACTATCGGCGTTGCCCCCATCGCCACTAAGACAACTATTCCCAGGGCGTAGTAAATAGATGAGCCTACATTGCCGTAACCGGCGCTGAATAGACCGGGAATGCCCAGTACGCGCCTTAAAGGATGCGCTTTAATTCGAGGACGGCGAACAATTTTATCGCCTAATTTAGGTTGCCAATTATTATGCACAGTTAATTAATTGCTCTGCACGCTCAGTTGGCGAGAAATTGTAGCCCCGCTCTTATCCTTTGTCAATAGGTGCTCAGTCATCACAGCCCAATTTCGATGGTCCAAATTGAATCCAAAATACCTGTAGGCTATAATGACTAGCTGTAGCTCATGGTGAGCGTAGCCGAGTGGTTTAAGGCGCCAGGTTGTGGCCCTGGAGAACGAGGGTTCGAATCCCTCCGCTCACCCCAATACTAGCAAGCTTTCAAAAAATGAAACTCTTGCGGCTTGAATTGCGCCTATAGCTCAGCGGACAAGAGCACCGGTCTTCGGAACCGGGGGTCGTGGGTTCGAATCCCTCTAGGCGCGCTATTTGTTTCCTCAGTCTATTGAGCCCTAAACCCCTTCAAACATTTCCGCTGCCACCGCGACCGCAAGCAAGCCACAGTAAACAGCACGGCGGCATAAATACAAAATATGCACCCTTTTAAAAAAGAGGCAGCTGTATGATAAACTAGGATAAAGGAGAATAACCATGTCGCAGGAGCTAGGCAAAATAGAAAAACCCGAAGCTGCAAAATTCCAACAAGGGAGAAAATTACTGCTCATTCCACTGATATACTCATACAAAGATGCCCCTTCTGAATACAACGATATATATGAGCACTACTGGAAACAGGTGGCGGAGCATATAGTCAACCTTGAAGCGAAAATAGGCACTGTCAACCAAGTCTACCACGAATCTATCAGTCTGGGCGGTGATGATGGCCTTAAAATTATGGAGCAGCTTAATCCAAAGAGCTGCCAAATCTCCAGGCAAAAGTGCCAGGATGGGGCTAATCTTGAGGTAATAGAAGATAAGGAGCTAGCTGAGGAAACCATCGACTGGGAGAGGTGCTTATTCATCGGATTTCTGAGCGATAAAGTGGCCGGAAAAGTGTCTGAACTCTACCTCGAAGCCGCAAAGAAAAGATACGAACATATCAGCAAAAAGATAGACGAGACGCTTAAAGCCGATGAAATGGCTATATTGTTCATTAGAGAAGGGCATCTAATACAATTCCCCCAGGACATCGAGGTATTCAGCGTGGCACCACCCGCCCTTGATGAAATCCGCCGTTGGCTTCGCGACCGCACGTCAACACAAGAACCGGAAGGCAATAGCAAATCGGAAGATTAAATCTGCTCTAATATATTGATAATCAGCCCTTTCAGGCATGTTTTTAAACCGTGATATAATATCTTATGCTCCGAATAGAGCAACTTAGGAGGTCATTGAATTATGGATGATGTTGAGAAACTGGTTAAAACAACCCTCGGAGAAATCGAAAAGGTGCTTGACGCCAAGACCGTTGTCGGTGAACCCATAATTATCGGGGACACAACCCTGATTCCCCTGATGAGCGTTGGCTTCGGCTTTGCCGCTGGCGGTGGAACAGGCAAGGGAGAGGCAAAGGAAACATCAGAGGGTGGCGGCAGTGGTAGTGGAGGCGGAGGTGGGGTAAAGCCAATCGCTATCATAGTCATCAACAAAGACGGCGTCAAAATAGAGCCAATCAAGGGCGGTATGGCAGCAGCCATAGAGAAGTTGAGCGAAACAATACCCGGCGTTGCAGCGAAAGTCAGCGAAAGATGGGGAGAACACAAAAAGGAGGGTGGAAAATAGTTGTGGGTCATCGCCGTTCTGGCCAGCCTGGCAGCACTCATTACCCTTCTTCTCTGTGTGCCGCTTGATCTGGTATTCC
>Ga0180433_10002878_pt1 | contig 25958 bp, 22 predicted proteins | sample SS_ome_8_FD_132980 | JGI IMG/M metagenome (GOLD analysis project Ga0180433, IMG submission 132980) | Hypersaline lake sediment archaeal communities from the Salton Sea, California, USA - SS_1_D_1 metaG | ecosystem: Environmental > Aquatic > Non-marine Saline and Alkaline > Hypersaline >... | reverse complement strand
CCCGGTCACGAAACAGTCCAAACTGAATAATCCGGAAACATTCAAAAGAACATTTCCAGAGCTCCCGCATGCCCGATGGAGAACCCCCGGGAGAACCCAAGACCGACGGAGTGAAAACTCTACTTGGGGAACCACGGAGGGCCATCATCAAGCTCGCCATTCCGATGATCGTGGCCATGTCGGTCCACACGATCTATAACTTCGTCGACGCCCTCTGGGTCTCGGGACTGGGTCCTGATGCCCTCTCCGCACTTGGATTCTTCTTCCCCTTCATGTTCATGTCCATAGCCCTGGCCACCGGCCTGGGGGTCGGCAGCACGTCCTCGATCTCTCGGAGGATCGGGGCCGGGGACAAGGTCGGCGCCGATAACGTTGCGGTCCATACAATCATCATCATGGTGATCATCGCCACCTGCTTCTCCATCCCGCTCTACATCTTCGCCGAGGATATATTCCGCCAGATAGGTGCCGCCCAGACCCTTGAGATGACCCTTTCCTACGCCAGGATTCTGTTTGCTGGGATCATCGTTCTGTTCTTCTCCAATATTGCCAACGCGATTCTCAGGGCGGAGGGAGATACCAAGAGGGCGATGTACGCCATGGTACTCGGGGCGGTGATTAACATCGTGCTCGACCCGATCTTCATCTACACCCTCGATCTCGGAGTCTCCGGTGCGGCCTACGCAACAGTCCTGTCCATGGGCATAACCTCGATGCTCCTGTCTTACTGGCTGTTCTTCAAGGCGGACACCTACGTCTCATTCGCCTTCAGGAGCTTCAGCTTCGATTCCCACATCATCAGGGATATCTTCAAGGTTGGGCTTCCAGCCACGGTCCAGCAGTTCTCCATGTCCCTTACGATGCTGGTCATGAACATCATAATCGTGGAGGTAGGGGGAACCGACGGGGTTGCCGTCTATTCCACCGGCTGGCGGGTGTCTACCATAGCCATCCTGCCCCTTCTAGGGATTGCCACTGCCGTGGTGCCCGTTGGCGGGGCTGCCTTTGGCGCCAGGGCCTACGACAAGCTCAAGGGCATCTTCCAGTATGCTATCCGCATAGGTCTCATAATGGAGGTCGTAATCGGGATCGCGACTTTCGTTCTCGCCCCACAGATCGCGGGGCTCTTCACCCAGGCCGAGGGTGCCGGGAGAATTGCCGATGACCTGATCACTTTCCTGAGGATTATTCTGCTGTTCTACCCCAGCGCCGCATTCGGGATAATGTCCTCCTCCATATTTCAGGGAACCGGGAAGGGAGTAAATTCCCTGATAGCCACCCTTCTCAGGACCGTTATTTTCACCCCGCCCCTCTCTTACATCCTCGCAATTACCCTGGGATTTAAACTCCCCGGGGTCTGGTGGGGGCTGGTCGTCGCCAATATCCTCGGCGCCATCATCTCCTTCTCTTGGGTGACAATCTACATACGCCGGCTGAATGGTTCTGGATATACCGGGAACCCCGCTTCCTAGATGGCGATATCTCTCCGGTAGGAGTTCTACCGGCCTCGTTAGGTGTCCACCACCAACGTTACAAACCTTTTTCAGATCCGGAAGAGGCCCCGGACTGGGGAAAACGATGACCATTGAAAGGGCCCGAATCAAGAACCCATGGCGTGAGGAACACCCCCGCGAGTTCTCCAGGATCGAGACCGAGGTAGAGCGCCTTGCGGAGAGTGGAAAGTCCCAGGAGAAGGGGATTTTCATGCCCGTGATCTACGAGTACTGGGCTCCATTCAACTACCCGAATATTAGGGTTGAGCTGGGGCGCGTCGATCCCTACGTCGGGGCGGAGTTCAATCCCGATGGGGTAGAGCTCGACGTGCCCCCCTACGGTGCAATCACAATCACCGAGAAGGAGCCGATTACCGGAATTACAGTCATAGGAAGCGCTTGCTGCCCGCCCGGGTTCGTCCTCCTCCACGCCGAGCCCCTGGAATGGAAATACCCACGGTCCGGGGTGAAGATGAAGATAGGTGGTCTCTGGGGGGAACACATGAGGATAGAGCCCTGGAACCGGGGGATAGACGACGGCTACAGGGACGCCGGGATGAGCTGTGCCGTCTTCGAGGTTCCCGAGTCCCGGAAGGTGACGATAATGACCGGGAGCCAGATGGACATAGACGAGAAGGACATCGAGAACATGAGACACGATGCCCACTACTGCACCAGGATCATCAGGGTGACTGTCAAGCGGCCCATCGAATGATGCCGGGGCGTTTTATAGGTGCTGGATGGAAAAGGGGCATGCATCGCGGTTCTTCTCATCTGCCTTGCCGGAACCGTCTGTGCACAGGAGGATGCCAGGATAAGGTGTTTCCTGTTGGGCAAGGTCAGCCAGAGTGCCTGTCCCTTCACGGGATACTTCCGGGATGACCCGCTATTCATCCTCAACCTCGAGCCGATCCCTGCTGATCTTCCTGACCCCGACAAGAGGAAGATAGACAGGCAGTACTTCCCCCGGAACAGGGAGGGGCTCCTTATGTACGACTTCATCGTGTTCTCTGATGCCCGGGTCCAGCACTTCACCCCCCGGCAGCTGAACGACCTGGACTACGCCTTCAGGGAGGGTGGTGTCACATCGTTCTCGAGCTTCGGGCCATCCTGGATCCACGCCTTTGAGCCCACCACCCTCTACGACATCGTGCCAATATACGACTACGACTTCTACTTCCACAGGCCATGGAGGGTGAAGTTCCGTCCGGAGAGGGAGCCTGTCTTTGCACCCTTCGTCGAGCTGGGAATTGAGAGGATCTGGGGGGAGGCATACGGCGAGGCCACGCCGAGGCAGGGTACGACAACCTGGGCCGACATGGAGCCAAATGGCTTTCCATGGCTCATCTCATGGAGGCCCGGCGGGAAGAGCGCCGGGATTGCGTGGGTCTGTGCCGACGAGTTTAACACCGTCTGGTGGGGTCTCGCCCCGGGGTCGAGGGGAAAGAATCCCTACGCGATCGACCTCACAACCAACCTGGTGCTCTACTCCATGGGCAGGCCCCTAATCAGCGATATACCCTCCCGTCGGGAGGCCAGGCGGCTGCTTGCGACCTTCCAGGCCCAGAAATCTCTAGTGCTATCCATGATGGAGTGGGCGGACAACTTCGGTGCCAATATCTTCCCGCTCTCGGAGGAGCTAACAACCCTGGAGGAGGACGTTGAATCGGCCATCGAAACATACCTGGACCAGGATTACCCCGCAACGATCTCCACCATGGAATCAATGGAGCCAAGGCTGATGGGTATAAGCGCCGATGCCATCGAGCTCAAGGACCAGGCGCTGTTCTGGGTCTTCCTCTCCGAGTGGCTGGTTGTCACATCCGTTATGATAATGTCCGGCTTCGCGGTCTGGAGCCTGATGGTCAGGCGAAGGGCCTACAGGGATGTGGGGGCAACCCGCCTGAGGCTTTCGTACTAGGCCGGGGAGCCCTACCCGAACCGCAGCGAGTAGAGGTCCGCGTCCCTCAGTGCGAACCGGAGCTTCACCACGCTGCCGCTCAGGTCACCCAGGTCGGCACCGGACTTCCACCTCACCCTTCCATCGATCTCATCCCCGTATAGCTCCTCGCACTCCTCAATCTCAAAGCCCTCGATGGGTGAGCCCTCCCGGTCCTGGACCTCTGTCATTATTCCCCCGGCCGCCGAGGTCGAGTAGTTCAGCACAAGCCCATCGCCCTCGAACACCAGGGGCTTTGTTGTAAGCTCTCCTCCCTTGAAGTCAGCCGAGATGGAGACGAAGCCATCCAGCCTAAGCGTCAGGCGCCTGAGCCTGTCTCCCTCTTCGTAGTATTTCTCGTTCACGTAGAGTGAGAGCTCGTCCGGGGTGCCGGGTATAGATGATTCCGTCTGCAGCACTCCCCATGAGGGCATGTTGCACCTCTCCCACCAGCGATCCCTTTGAACCCCGGGCCGGATGAAGGCCTCCTGCCAGCGGTGCCAGTGCACACCGTCCCTGCTGGTCATGAAAACGCCCTCTGATATCCCCGGGTTCGGATGCTCATCGACCTTCTTCCTGTGGGGCAGGAAACGCTTTGGGAACCCTATCAGGAGATGCGGCGCCCTGAAGTATGGGGTCACGGCGTTGGTGTAGAGGTGCTCCATGGGCGTCTCCCCGAAATCTAGGAACACCGGGTCCTCCCAGTTGATGAAGTCCTCGGAGGTGGACATCATGATGTCCCTTATGCGATCCCTGGACTGCCTGTGGTATTCCATGTAGACCCCCCGGTGCCCGTCCCAGAAGGCGATGTTCTGGGAATCGAAGGCGCCCTCTGTAATCACCGGTTCATCCCGGATTGTCGACCAGTGGATCCCGTCCGGGGATTTGAATGCGATGAGTCCAGAGCTGTCTCCCCCCAGGGCCTTGTATTTTGCGTCTGGGCCTGCCCCCGGGTTGGCGTCTCTGAATGGAGCGAAGTTGTGGTTCCCCGGCCCGGTCCATACGATGTTGTTATGGGTGGAGCCCTGGAACTCGAAAAGACCCAGGTCGGGTCTCTCCCAGTGAATTCCGTCGGCGCTCTCGGCGTAGCAGGCAACCTGGTGGGTGCTTTTCCTCTTCTCCCAGTCGTAGTTGGAGCCGCGGTAGTACATGCGGAATTTTGTCCCGTCCTCGAAGACCGTGACGTAGGCGCAGGTGTTCCCCTCCCACGGCATGTTCCACTCCATGGATACCTCCCGTGTAACGGGGTTATTGAGCCTCTGCACAAGGCCCTGCATCCCCTCGATGAGCCAACCATCTGTGAATAGCTCGAGCCTCGAACCGATCTTGCGGACATTATCAGCTTCTTGCATTTCCCTCCCCGGTTATTCGGGGTCGACGCTCAAAAGCATTTCCTCGATGCACCCAGGCCCGCTACCCCGCCTATTGCTGCCACCGGGTCCAGCTGTACCTGGAACGGTTCTTCATTCTAACCAGCTTGCCCCGTTGGTCCCGATCGGGAAGACATCGTGTTCGGGTTCCAAGTTTTCAAACACCCCATCCCTGTAGGTGTACATGCTCTGCTTCCTATCCATCACGTCGGTCTTTGAGCCAACCTGCCTGATGAATAGGATCCCGTCCTCCTTCCACTCGGGTATCATGTTCGCGTAGCTCGAATCCAATACGGTGGTCTCCCCGGTGATGACATCTACTGTTACCAATTCGTAGACACCGAAGGGCTCGTTCATTTTTCCCGTTTTCAATCTTGAGAAGACTATTCGGCTATTATCTGGGCTCAGATCGGGGTCCGCATCTATCCCGATTGGATATGGGCCGTGTGGCCCTTCATCATCCGGGTTGGGTCCCCCGTCCGTTATCTTCTCTTGGTTGCCGCCGTCTGCATCCATCAACCATACCTGGGAGGGGATCTCCCACGGGTAATCCTGCACGGGCAGCCTGCTGAAGACCACCTTCGTCCCATCCTCCGACCAGGAACAATCGAAATCCATGTACTCATCGCTATCGGTTATCTGTACGAGGGTTCCGTCCAGATCCAGGGAAAAGAGGTAGTTGTGGAATTTTTTCTCCCACTGGGCCGAGAAAACGATCTTCCCGTTGGCCCGCGAGTAATCAGGGTTGTTGATTGACACCAGTCCCAGTTCGCAGGTCAAGCACTCCACCCTCTTTTCACCCAGATCAACCAGATAGATCCCCGGTTTATCCTTGGTGCTGATAACCCCATCGCCATCGGTATCGGAGCACATGCCTGCGGCCATTATCCTCGTTGAATCTATTGGCTTCGAGCTGGAGAAATCACACTCGAGGTTGGTAAGCTGGACAACCTCCCCAGTTTCTACGTCCAGTGAGTACAGCTGTCTCGGGGAGGCGAGGACGTCCAGCTCATCGTTGTATATCTTCCTGTTGCAATCGGCGTCGTTGAGGAAATTACTCTTGACGTTATAATCCTCGTCCAGGCAGTCCAGGTCTCTGAGTACATATCTCATCGATACGAAGATTATATCTGCGTTATCTGGCATCCTGTCAACCAGTATGCCCTCTGGAATTTCTTCTGGTGGCTGTTTTTTCTCCCTGCTGATCCTATCCATGGCAGCAAGCAAAACAAGGACGAAAACGATTCCAATGGCAGCTAGCAATATCTTTCTCAACTGTACCCTCCGTGTATTTACCAGATCATAAAGGTAACATTTCATTTTCCCGAAAGTATGTGAATATTCATCGGGTCGTCTCCTCAACTAACCAGCTGATGTATCGCTCGGAACCCCCGGAGATCGGGAGCACGATTACCTCTGGTAGCTCGTACGGGTGGAGTTTCTCAATCGTGCCCTTTACACTCGATACCAGCTGTGCCCGGGTTTTAATGAGGAGCAGTGCCTCGGAATCCTTTTGTAGCTCGCCCTCCCACCAATAAAAGCTCGTGGCGCCGCCGACGACGTTGACGCATGCCGCCACTCTGGAGGAGACAAGCGCCTCCGCTATTTCCTCGCCGATGCCCGCCTCAGGAACCATGGTCATTACAAGAGCCAGATCCATCCTAATCATCCTGCAGCAGTCACCCGGGATCAAATAAATGGGCCCAAAAAAGGGCAAAGATTTCAAGAAAGAGATCAAACATGGACCATGAACGGCCGAGAGAGAATGCTGACAGCGATGGATCTCGGTGAGCCAGATCGCGTGCCTATATGGGAGCTCATCATCAACGATCCCGTGATAGAGGCCATCGCAGGTCCCATGTCAGGGGAGGATTTTGCGGCCAGGGAGGGCCTCGATGGCATGACGATATTCGAGGACACAAAGGTAGTCGAGTGGGAGGACCGGACGACCTACAGGGATGAGTGGGGGATCCGGTGGAGGATAGAGCCCAGCGGGTTAGCCTACCCCGGCGGGGGCCCGATTTCTAGCGAGGAGGATCTCGATAGTTACAGTCCGCCGGACCCGGATGACGACCACCGCCTGGTGACCCTTGAGAGGGCAATTAAGCAGTATGGCGATGAGATGGCAATTATTTTCCTCTCCCACGAGGCCTTCGAGTTCTCCCACTACCTCCATGGAATGAAAAACCTTCTCGTTGATTACTACCGCAATCCCAAAATGGCGATCAGGCTCGCAGAGATGGTCACCGATTACAAGACGGGGCTAATAGAAAGGGCCTGCGATATGGGCGCTGACATGATAGTCACCGGCGATGATTACTGCAACCGAACCGGTCCCATCATGTCCCTGGACCACTTCAAAAAATTTGTGCTGCCCTACCTGGAGGCGACCGTGAACACGAGCCACCGGAAGGGCGTTCCCCACATCAAGCATACCGATGGTAACATCTGGCCCATACTTGACATGATGATCGGTGTCGGCATAGATGCCATAGACCCCCTGGAGCCCATCGCTGGGATGGATATCGGGGAGGTCAAGGAGAGGTACGGTGACAGGCTCTGCCTGATGGGGAACATCGACTGCGGGGACCTCCTCTCGAGGGGAACCCCGGAGCAGGTCGCCTCGATGGTGAGGACCACAATCGGCAGGGCGGCGAAGGGAGGGGGTTACGTCCTCGCTTCCAGTAACAGCATACACCCCGCCGTCAAGCCGGTTAATTATTCAACCATGGTGATGGCCGGCAGACAGTACGGTTCCTATCCGATTTAGCGCATGCACCCTAAGATCTGCCTGGGTCTGTAATTGGAAACACTTAATAGCTGATCTCGCTGCCCCGCGTGGCAACGGGTCGGGAAGGGCGACTATTTCTTCCACAATCCCCCCAAACACAATCCCCCCGCCTTTCCCGGCCTTATTAACTACCACAACCCAGTTCACCCCAGGTTAGTCCTGTGTTGGGGAAATATCTCGTGAAACCAGGTGCAAGTTACCAGGTGCCTGCTTTTTAGATTCATGCCTACGAGTACAGCAGTGGCTAGGCGTGATGGTTGCCTGGTACAAACTAGCTATGTCAGGGTATTAGTGACAGGTCACCCGTGTAGGCTGCCTCGAGTGTGGGCGCCATCAGCTTGTCAACGTCGCCTGCATCCGCGTCCATCGGCGTGGGCATGTTCTGAAGCTTCATCTTCAGCTGCGGATTCTTCGCCGCCTCTATCATCTTCTCGAGGCGCTCGTGGGGCGCTCCCGCCTCCTTGAGGGATACTGGGAAGTCGATGGACTTCGAGAGGGCTATCATTCCCCCGGCAACTCCCTCTGCCAGCTCACGTCCCTCCAGCTTCGAGATGCCATCCGCGCAACCTGCGGTCTCGAACACCGGGGCAAGCCTCTTTAGCTGGTCCTGGATTGCGTCCGAGAAGAGCACCGTGTAGTACGGATTGAGGACGGCACATCCCCTGCCGTGGGCGAGCAGGTCAACCAGGGAGAAGCTCCCCAGGTGCCCACCGTTGGTTCCGCCCAGCATTATGCTGTATCCGCCCAGGTCCGTTCCCAGCCCCATCGCGTAGCGGGCCTCCATGTCGTTTCCGTCCGCAACCACGTCCTTGATGTTCTCGACAATCAGCTTGATGCCCAGGTAGGCAACGTCGCTTATCTTGTCATAGTTGGGCTTTCCGGTTGCTCCCATCCAGACCTCCCAGCAGTGGGCAACCCCATCCAGGGCGCCGTCCTTGGTGAAGCCCGGAGGCATCGTCCTGCTGACATCGTACTGGTAAACGGAGGCCTTCGGGACTATCGACTCGTCGACAATTAGTTTCTTCTGCCCGGTAACCAGGTCGGTGATATTGGAGTACTTGGTCAGGTGGGCGCTCGAGCTGCTGGCCGTCTGCACCGCCACAAGGGGTATCTGTTCCCCTCCGGATTTCTCGGTAACCAGGCCCGTGCCGAAGTAATCGTCGATAAGGCCGCCGTAGAGCTTCAGCACCAGTGACGCCTTTGCAGCATCGATGGTGCTTCCCCCGCCAACGACAACGACCCCATCAGGATCGTTCTTGGTGACCTGGAAGGCCAGCCTGTAGAGGTCCTCCCGCGGTGCATTTGCCCTCGCACCGTCGTACGTGTCAATGACCTCGGCTCCCGCGGACCTGATCGAGCCCTCGATCTCCTCCGCCACAGGACCACCCTTTATGTAGGTATCCGCAACGATTGCGATCCTCTTGCCGAGTTCAGCGGCGTAGGGCCCGACCTTCTTCAGAGCCCCATCGCCAAAAGCGTACCTGTCTCCCTTGAATTCTCTGAGAAGCTTCTCTGCTTCCTTTCTATCCTCCTCGTTCAGGATAATCACCTTGCCCAAGCATCCCGCCCGTATCTCTTAAATGATGCCACATCACCGAGGGCAGGATAGCCTCTCGATCATTTCCCCCACGGCTTTCCTAGTCTCGAGCAGGAGCCCGGGATCATCGGTGTAGCGGGTGAGGTCCCGGCAGACCTCCGGGGGGATATCAAGAAGTGCCTCGGCCTCTTCCAGCATTGAGGGTGAAGCCCCCCTATCCCGTGCGGATTCGACCTCGCATTTGAGCATCGCAAGAAGCTCGTAGTCCTCTATTCCGTGGCGGACGCACTCGAGGCGCACCGAGCTGAGAGGGCCACCGTCGGTACCGGGGTATATCAGCTGGCCATCCCCGTTGGTCGCAGTCGGCCCTGTGTAGGTGTTCCACGGAACCTCGGGCCACCTTGAACCTGCCTCGATCGCCTCCCGGTCCCGGGAATCCGGGAGTGCTGCGACCTCCTTTTCCATGAGCGGTTGCCCTGTGCAGTTGCTGGACCAGAGGTTAATGCAGTAGTAGAGGAACCCAGTTATCCCGAACTTCCAGGACTGCCAGAAAAGGATCCTGTGGTCTATGGCGGGGTAATCGACGAACATGTTGGCAAACGGGTGCCTGGGCCACATGCTGACGTACCACCAGAGCTCGTCACCCGCCGACTGCCTCCCATGGTAGACCCTTTCGAATCTGTCAGTCTGGGGAATCCATATGTCCACGGTTCCAAATATCTCCGGTAGATCGTGCTCCGGTCCTATCGTGCAGGCCCTTGGAAGATCCGGGTAGGCCTCCCCCAGCCTCCCGTAGGCCTCCTTCAACCTTTCGTACCCGGGTGGTCCGACCTCGTCGAAGCCGTAGGCATATGCCCATTTCAACCATCCCCGGGACCTCAGGAACTCCACCATCGGTCTGATGCCACTGATGTAGCTGTCGAGTTCATCGTATTCCAAGTAACCCATGGACACCACGTTCGTTTCCCGGGACATCACCCTTTCCATGTCCTCCTCGCGGGGTCTCGGGTGCTTCTCGTACTGGCACGACGGGCTTATCCTCCTTCTAAGCAGGAAATCGTAGTACCTCCACCGCATTTCCTCCTCGAGGGGCCTCCCGTAGAACCTCTCGATCTCTCTTTCGAACATCGGGAAGGCCGTCCTCAGTGTTGTCCTTGCGGGAAGGTCGAAACCCCAGACTTGGAGGGATAGTGGGATCCTCGCCCTGGCGGATCCCCCTGATTTCACCTCCGCCCATCCCCGGTATGTCCCGGGTCTCACCCCACATGGAAGGCTAACGGTCAACCAGAAAACCTCGTATCCACCGCTCCGGACGTTGAAACTGGAAGCGGGCATGAGGGGATCGGGGTGGGGGCCCACGTGCTTTACTAGGTACCTGGGACGCCTGGTAACCACGTCCCCGACCCTGTAGAGTTCAATGCAGTTACCGGGGATTTTCTCCGATTCCGGTCCCACCAGGGTCGAGATCATCATCTCGCAGTCCTCCAAATCCTCGTCGAAGGCGAACACCACCAGCTGGACCGAGTCACTCCCCCGCCCCGGTGCCGCCAGTTCGCCCTCTTCCGAGAAGATATCCGGAACCGGTAGACCCCGGATTATCTTTGTCAGACTGTTTACCGCGAGCAGAGCTACCCCGCCATCAGGCTTTGAAAGGCCGGACCTGACCTCCAAAATTCTCGCCGTCCTCTCCAGCGAGCGCAGGGAGAGCTCCAGCCCGTGCCATGAATCGGGGTCAATTTCATTCGAGGCCGCCCTGTGTTTGAGGCTCTTTACCCCCTCCATTACCTCCCATCCACCCTCTGCAACCCTACTGCACCCTGACTCCATGAGTGATATTGCGGCCCTGTGCAGCTTCCCGATTCTGGGGCCGATCTCCATGCAACCGGTATTAACCGGCCAGGTCGCTATTGACTCTCCCCGGTCATCCACAAGTCTCAGGAGCAGGCTCCCACCATCGCCCAGCTCAAATTCCTGCCCAATGACCCTCCTACCCGTATCGACCTCCACGACCCTGCGGAAGATAATCTCCTCTCCCCTGAGGACCTCGAGTGAAAGCTTTCGGGTATCCTCGGAGCGAACCATCCAGCGCACCTTGCTTCTCCCTGGTGCAACCTCGTCCTCGAGGATTCCCCCGGAGACATCATCGCCGAAGACCACCTCCCCGTACCTCTCAGGGATATCGATCCTGCCAAGGTACATCACGGACCACGAAGAGTTGTCCTCCTGACGCTTGTACAGGTATCTGAACAGGTTAATCCTCCAGACCTGGCCTCTGTCAGGGCATTCCACGCCCAGGAGCGAGAATGGTATCCTGACGGCAAAGCTCCAGCCGTCCTCCTCGATGACCTGCCGAATCTCACCACTTTCATCCCACCACGGTCCCGGGGCATCCTCGCCACCGGAATCTATGGACATCACCCCGCCCGGCCTCAACCTTATCCTGAAGCCCCGGAGGCGCTTGGGGGTGGGGTTGATAACGATGTGAAGCTGCTCATGCTCCAACTGGTCCTCGATGATATCATCCCTCCCGTGAATTGGACCGTAAAGCCTCCCGATCAGCACGAAGGAATTCGAGTCATAGCCCAGCCAGAACCTGGCCCTGTCCGGGCTTTCAGTTCCATCCATGTAGTTGACCAGTCGGGGTATCTCGGTCAGGGTCTCGAACTCACCCTCCGCAACTGGCAGGTCCGGGAGGGGAAGGTCGGCAAACCTTGGTATCGTTATGCGGGGAATAGGGTAGCAGTAATACTGTTCTTCCATCGGGTAGGAGAAGCTCCACATGGCATCCAGAATCACCTGCTCATTGATAGGGTTTTCGGCTGTCGCTAGCGAGGTCTTCCTACAACCGTCATGTAGAGGGTGCTCTCGTCCTCGCCATCGACTCCAACGATCTCGTTTACCTCATCGTCGTAAAGGGCCCCGATCTGGCATGTCCCCAGGCCCAGCGCAACTGCCGCCAGAGCAAGATTCTCGGCGAGGTGACCGGCATCGAGGTAGACGTACCTGTAGGCCCTCTGTCTGTACTTCCACTTCGCTCGCTGGAAAACCCCTGTCCAGATGAAAACCGCTGGGGCCTGGCCGGCCATTGGCTGGTCCAGGGCGGCCATGGCAACCCGCTCCCCGTAATCACCCCTGTATAGCTGCTCCAGACCGTGGGCCAGAACAGAGTAATGGTAGACCCCGGGCTCAAGACCATCCACATGGCTGGCCACTACGTAGGTCTCTACCGGGTAAAGCGCTCCGGCCGAGGGCGATGCCCTGAACTCGTGCTCACCCCTGGTACCCGTGATGCCCTGGCAGGCCCAGAGCATTTGAGAGAGGTCCTCCAGGGAAAGTGGTTCGCCCACGAACCTCCTCACGCTTCTCCTCTCCGAAATTACCTCCCAGATTGGCCTGCCCCCCGTTTCAGCGGGTCCCGGTAGTTCGAAACGGGGCGATCCGGGGTAGGTCTTGTAGGTCTCCGGCCTCCCCGACCAGTCAAGGCCCCCACCGGACAGCTTGTCCCTCCCGTATTTGGTAGCCCTCTGAAAATCATCTCCAACGGTATCCCTCATCTCACCACCGAAGTTAGTTCCAGTATAGTCATTTACTTATATCTCTTGAGACAAAGATATGGTATGAAGGAGGGGGATGGATGAATGACGAGGATATCGTTGGGAAGAACGCCTTTCTGAACGGGAAGTGGTCCGGCACCGTTCACGACTTCTACCTGACACTGAAAGACCCTGTAGTTCTCGGGATAAGTGTATCGATGGGCTTCAGGTCAAGGCCCATCAAGGGAGGTCTGTTCACATTCGATGGTAAAGATTACATCCTGGATCCATCCTCAAAGGGAAGTGACTGGAAGCCTTCCAAGGGAAGCACGGTGAAGTACACCAGGGTCAGGGGAAAGGAGGTATTCGCCGGGCCCGGTTGGAAGATAGGTCGCATGAACCATCTCCAGATAGATACCGATGATTGGAGGGTCACCGGTATAGATGTCCAGGTCGAACACCAGCTGATAATAAGGGACGTAGGAGATTACGACAGGCTCGGAGAGAACACAAGTACCTACGGTTTCAAGCACTTCTACGCTGACGCATACTCCTTCAAACCGGGAAAGATAGTCAGGGAGATGGGGGACTCGAACAAGGCACGCTTCCTGACCGACTCCGGCGATAGCAACATAAGGGGGCTTGGCGAAGCCACCTCGAAGGTCCAGCTCCCCGCGACCGGCATGAAGATCCACCGGAGCGGCACCATAACCCTCCCAATCAACCCGGTAGCAGTCGAGGAGATAGCCATCTCCCTGGTAAAGGGTGGGGCCATGGAAACCGAGGAGGGGAGAAAGAACATCCTGCGCAGGGTATTCGAGGAATATTACAGCAGTGCCTAGAGCAGAAGCTCCATCAGGACCACATCCAGCCAACGCCCGAACTTGTATCCAACCTCCCTCAGCCTGCCCACCTCACCGAAGCCAGCCGCTGCATGTATGGCAATGCTGGCCTCATTTCCGGCATCTATCCTGGCTATCAGGGCGTGGTATCCCGACCGCCTCGCCTCCCCGACCAGGACCTCCAGGATCCGGGTTCCGATTCCCCTGCCCCTGAGGTCGCTCCTGACGTAAACCGAGTCCTCAGCAGTATTCCGGTAACAGTACCTTTCATTGTGGGCCGACAGGGAGCCCCACCCCACCGGCTCGCCATCAATCGATGCAACGATTATGGGGTACCTACCCCCGTGCCCATCCATCCAGGCCTCCTGCTCCTCCACGGTCCTCGGGACCGAGTCGAAGGTCGCCGTAGTTCTAACGACCGCATCGTTGTATATCTCGGTGATTGCCCGGAGGTGTCTGCGGCAGGCGGGTTCTATCTTCAGGGCGCCCCCTTGCGTCAGTTAATCTCCCCCCGGATATTCCTCGTAGGCTGCCCTCCTCGAGTTAACTTCCCTGAACACCGCCGGGTCGAACTTGGCCTCCCGGTTGTACGTGCAGAGGCCGTTTACCTCCTGCTCGATATCGTAGAGCTGGGTGTAGCAGAAGCCCGCGATCCCTGGATTCCCTAGGAGGGCGCCGACCAGTGCCCCGTACCTCTCCAGGAAATCCTCCCCGGTTACCGGTCTCTCCCCGTACCCCCAGTCATCCCTCCCGATCTGTCCGGGATTCCACCAGGTACCCCCGAACTCGCTCACCATGACCGGCTGCCCGGCATATTCAACATCCTGGTGCGGGTGGTTCTGGTAGGGGATTCCATTCTCCATAATAGAACGGTGCCTTTCCGCGAATCTCTCGGGATCCTGATCATAGTCGTGGCTGTCGTACACATCTGTGACGACGTGAGTGTAGCCACTGGTGTCGATCACAGGACGTCCCGGGTCCAGTCTTTTAGTTAGCTCGTAAACGGCACGGACCAGGCTCTCGTTCTGGTCCACCGGTGTCTCGTTGAAGGGACACCAGCCAATGATCGATGGGTGGTTCACATCCCTCCTGACCACCTCTGACCACTCCGACATCAGGTTATCGCATGCATCCGGGTTTGCCATGTCGATTCCCCAGCTGGGATACTCACCCCAGACGAGATAGCCAAGCTGATCGGCCCAGTAGAGGAACCTCGGCTCGAAGACCTTCTGGTGGAGCCTTGCCCCGTTGAAACCCATCTCGATGGAGACCTCTATATCCCGCTTCAGGTCCTGGTCAGTGGGCGCCGTATATATTCCATCCGGGTAGTAACCCTGGTCCAGAACGAGACGCTGGAAAACCCTCTCCCCGTTTACCAGGAAGCTATTTCCCCGTATTGAAACAGACCGCAGCCCGAAGTAGCTCTCGACCCTGTCCAATACCCCCCCGTTCGAGCTGAGTGTAATGGTGGCATCGTAGAGGTTCGGGTCAAGGGGATTCCAGAGGACGGGCGTCTCTATCTCCAGTGGGACCTTCGTGTTCCTGGTGGCGGGGCTCCGGCCCCTTCCCACCACGTTCCCGTCCCGTGATACCTCGATCTCCACGTTTCCCGCGGGTCTTCCCCCAAGGTCAACGATGGCCCAGATATTGCGTCCCGACCCCGGCATTCCCACCGTCACCCCATCGACGAAGCTCCGCCCAACATCCTCCAGCCAGACTGTCTGCCATATCCCTGTGACCCTGGTGTACATACAACCGTGGGACTCGGGCTTTCTCGACTGCTTTCCAGCTGGCTGAACTCCGGTTCGGTTGTCATCCCTGACCTCCACCAGCAGCAGATTTTCACCTGGCAGTATCTCATCTGTTATCTCAAATGTGAAGGGGGTGTACCCTCCGATGTGGTTACCCAGGTACCTCCCGTTCAACCACGCACTTGCCTCGAAGTCCACCGCTCCGAAGTGAAGCAGGACCCTTCCACCGGGAGCAATCCTGTCATGCCTGAAGGTCCGGGAGTAGCGAACGGTGGGCATGAAATTCCTCACGCCGATCCCACTGAGACTGGCCTCCGGCGGGAAGGGCACGACTATCTTCTCCTCCGGGTTCCCCTCCCCAACCCCGAAATTCCAGGTTCCGTTCAGGTTCTGCCAGCCTGATCTTCTAAGATCCGGTCTTGGATGCTCCGGCCTTGGAACCTCGCCCGTCGTGCCACCCCCCTCAATGTTCCCTGCAGCTAGTCTGTCCAGGATTCGATTATCCGGAGCCCCGCTATCGCGGAGTCCCCGTAGGCATCGACCCCGGCCTCCTTCGCCCTGTCCTCGTTGGCCGCGTTCCCACCAACGATAATCTTGACATTCTCTCTCAATCCAGCGGACTCCAGGGCGTCCACCACCTTCTTCACGCTTGGCAGGGCCTGCGTCAGGCCGACCGAGAGCGCCACAACCTGCGGTTCGACCTCCCTGACCTTCTCGACGAACTTCTCGGCCGGGCAGTTCGCCCCCACGTCGAAAACCTCGTAACCCGAGGAGACGAGTATGGAGATCAGTATGCTCTTGCCCATGCTGTGGACGCTGCCCTCGACAGTTCCTGTCACTATCCTTCCCTTGACCTCCGGGGTCTTGCCCTCGATATAGGGCTTGCTCATCTCGAAGATGTCCTCCGCCAAAGCCGCTCCCATTATGAGGTCGGAGAGGAAGTACTCCTTGTTCTCGTACCTGCGTCCAAGCTCCTCCATGCCATCCCTTATCGCCTCCACGACCCTCTCGAAGCCACCGGCACCCTTCAGGGCCGCTGCCGCAAGCCTCTTCGCCTTCTTATCCTCGAAATCGACAATAGCCTCAGCAATTTCATCCATGAGCGCCACCCATTCCTTAGATCAACGATTCCAAACCGATCTTGCTTTTTGAAATGCTTTCTATCCTGGTGATTTTTTCAGCTGAAGGAAGAAGGTCTCGCCAGTGTAATCGGATTCCAGGACCTCGAACCCCGACTTGCCCGCCAGATCCAGGAAGTCCCCAAGGTCCTGATCGTGTATCTTGCAGCCGTACCCTGTCTCCACCGACCTGCCATCTGGTAGCATAACCGTCAGGGGTACCACACTGATCTCCTTGTCCACGGATGCGGGAACGTGGAATCGGGCATCCCAGATGAAAAACTGCCCACCCTCCTTCAGCACCCTGTGGGCTTCCCCGAACACATCACCCCATTTGTCCCCGGGCACGTACATCAGGGCGAAGAATGAGGTAACCGCATCGAATGTCTCGTCTAGGAACTTTAGGTCACAGGCATCCATCACGATCTTGAGGGAATCGTTGCAGGTCTCCTCCAGCTCCCTACGGCTGGTATCTATCGACACAACCCGGCTTCCCTGCAGAAGACCTATTATGCCCTCCCCTCCCCCGCCGATGTCAAGGACCCATCCCTCGGCATCCAATTTTGGGAGCCTGACCTCCTGGTGTGGTAGCGTGAAAAAATCCTCCATGTACTCATCCTGCTTCTCAACGGTACCTTCCGTACTTGTGCCCGACCTCGACCATTGCCAGAGCATTTTCCACCGGCACTGCCGCGTGAATTACATTGCTGCTTGAAAGCACGTAGCCCCCTCCAGGTGCAGCCCTCCTTATCGCAGACTTGGTCTCCTCCACCACCTTCTGGACGTTCTCCCTCGTCAGCGTCCAAGCACAGTCAACATTCCCGAAGATGCATATCCTGTCCCCGTATTTCTCCTTGACCTGGTGGATGTCCATGTTCGAGGATGGGTCAATGGAGTGCAGGGCATCTATCCCGGAACCCACGAGCCCGTCGAGTATGGGCCTCAGGTCCCCGTCGCTGTGTACCAGAAGCATCGCTCCCAGCCCGTTTACGACCCTCGCTAACCTTGCCAGGTTGGGGAAGATGAACTTCTCGTAGAACCGGGGGGCCAGGTATGGACCCTCCTTACCGGCCATGTCATCCAGGCCTCCCCTGATGATGTAGAAGCCGGCATCGACCTGCTCCTTGGCTCGTTCTATGGCGTTCCTCGTCATCTCCCTGCACTGCTTCCTGACGGTACCCTGATCGTAGTAGAAGCGCCGGATCGTCTCGATGTCACCCATGCTCCCCGGCATGGGGGAAACCGTCCCGCAGCCTCCCAGGTAGGCGAGGTCGGGGGCCAGACGCCTGGCGGTGGGAAGCAGCTCCACCGGTACCGATATCATGTCATACCCCAGTCTCTTCCAGAGCCTGAGTCTGTATTCGAAATCGAGCTCCTTCACCCTGAGCTCTTTCCCTTTCTCCTTCAACCTGCCCGCCTCCTCACGGCTCAGGGGGTTGGGCCCGATGATCTTCTCCGGTATCTGGACATCGAACTCGAACATGGGTAGCCTATCCGGTTCCTCCTTGTTCAGCGCTGCCCAGATCCGCTCCCGGGGGGTCATAAAACTCACCAATTTGTGATGCTCCCTTCCCCCGTGATATGTATTTTCATCGATCATTCCGCCCTCCTGAAAACAGTAATGAAAGGTGCACCGGATTTCGGGTCGAGCTAATGGCAATCCTCGAGACGGTTCTGCCGAGTTTCATCGTCATAGGGCTGGCATACGCCCTCCAGAAGAGGAGGAAGCTGGACCTGGGGCCCCTGATAGACACCGCCCTTTACCTGGCGTCCCCGTGCCTGGTCTTCGGGTCACTATCGGCGAAGAATTACTCGATCGGCCAGCTCCTCCCCGTTTCAATCTCGGCATTCCTGATCATCCTCGGGACCCTGGCGATATCCTGGATACTCTTCAGCGGGCTACGCCTTCAGGACAGGGAGAGCAGGGTTCTGCCAGTGGTCCTTATCAACTCCGGGAACCTCGGAATCCCGATATCCCTCTTCGCATTCGGCGAGGAATCCCTGGGAATAGTCGTGATGTTCTTCGTGGCATCTGCGGTTATGACTTACACCCTCGGCATATTCCTGGCGGCCAGGACATGTGAAACCACGAACCGCCCCTGGGTCGAGGTCTTCAAACTCCCCCTCGTTTACGCCACGGTCGCGGGAATCACCGTGAGCCTCCTCGATATAGAGATACCTGTAATCATCGAAAGGGCCGTCAACCTCCTTGGCCAATCTGCCATCCCGCTCTTCCTGGTATCCCTCGGGATGAGCCTCGCTTCGATAACTCCAAGGCGGGACCTTCCCTCGGCACTTCTCTCGGCCTCGATGCGAATCGGCCTTGGTCTTGGACTGGGAATCCTGGTGGCAACCGCCCTGGGCCTCGAGGGAATCGCGAGGGGCGTCGTCATCCTCCAGTCCTCAATGCCCCCGGCCGTGGCGAGCTTCATGCTCTCCAAGAAGTACGGCTGCAGGCCGGACCTGGTTGCCGCCACCGTCTTCACGGGAACCCTGATGAGCATCTTCACCATTTCCCTGGTACTAAATTTCCTGGTATGAGGGGGCGGATGAATGAAAACAATGATTTTGCCCCTGATCTCGGTGCTCCTCCTGGGCATGGCACTTGGTGCAACTCCCGGCTCGTTCGGCATCAGCTTACTTCGGTGTCTGGGGTTAGGCATAAGCCTATCTTATAACCGGAAAAAAGGTCTTCTGATAATTGATGCAGTCGATCTGACGATGATGGGGCATGAGAATCCCATAATAATTACATTTGGTCTGGGGGGCGAGAAAAAGTGTTTAGGAGAGACGAGAGACGAACTTGTTTTTAACCCACTTTTTTAAGTAATTCATTACTACATTAGGTTGTGACAGATAATTCGTATGGACCCTATAGATCCTTATCCTCCATAGGAAAAAAAGTTCTTCCCGAAGCCAAGGCGCTTCATAAGAAGGGGATATCTTGGACCGATATTGCCAAGGAACTCAAAGTCTCAAAGAGCGCACTATATGTCTGGAAAAAACTTGAGGCTTAATCCTAATGTCACACTTTACCGTAACCAGTTTCGAACAATAGTATATATGCTGTTCAAAGCTTGCTATAGATGAGATCAGCTCTTTTATGAGCTGAAAAAGGGAAAGGAGGTGGAAATCTGAAAAAGGGAACTTTATTGCCAATAATAGGTTTTTCAGTCATATTAGTTACTATGAATGTTTCCTGGGCATTGGAAGTCTACATCGAATGTACTGCAAGTTATGATTACGATTATGATCTAGTTTCATATGAAACGGGTGACTGCGAAGTATGGGGGCAAATGTACAGCGAACCACCGGCCACACCAATGTACGAAGGTACAGGGGATTTTGATAGTGGCACAGGAAGTGGATACTATGGCTGGACATGTGAATGGTATACAGACTCAGGAGAATTAGAGGACGGAGACTACACCGCACTAAAATATCTGTTAGAGTATAACGAGATCCAAGATTCATCTAGTGCAGCATACTACAAGGCATGGTTACATATATATAAAAAATCAGGGGGAGGCTGGACATATGTAGGCGGGGATGATCACCAATTCGATGGCGACCAGACTCCTGAATCAACAAAAACATTATCATCAACATACGTTTATGATAGCTCCGAATTTAAATTCGTATTTTTATGCAGAGCTCATCTCGATGACCCGGACGCAAATACAGAGATCATTAATTGTGAGATTGATGACAATCAACCAACCCGAGGACTCTATGTCATAGATTAACAATAACAACCTTTTTCTTTTTTTATCAAAATATTGAGAAGAAGGCTTCCTACAATTCTAGGAGTTTGGTTTGGTGATATGTGACTATTTCGAGGAATTACTAATTTTTTTCCTGTTATTTGCCAGCCCAGTATACGCATTTGACAATGCGAAACTGGGTAATAGGGTATGGCCTCCTGTCCATGTGAATCATACTTTTCTCGGTAATACTAATTCCACAGATGGGATTAGTCTTGAGGTTCTGGCTATGGGGGATGTGGTTGGGGAGAGAGAGTTGATTGTTTGGGTGGAATTGGACAATAATCATGATTTTTACTATATTGTTAACCCTTTAGAGATAAGAATTCAAATTGATGATGGTCCTATCAGGTCCTGTTATTATCATAAATGGTCACAATTCTTTAGAGGGTCCGCGTGCAATGATCTTAGGATAATCCGCTGGAAACATGAGAACTATAATCTAAGTCCTTTTTCAAGTGTTGGTTTTTGGCTGGTCTTTTTGCTACCGAAAAATCAATTTGATTTGATGACCGAGATAAAAGTTGAATATCTCGACTCTATAATGATCTCGTTAAATATTTCGAAAACTCGGATCGTCGAAAATACTCCTTATATTACTATAAATGCTCCCGAGGAAGGGGAAATATATACGGGTTTAAGGTCTATTAATTTTAGGGTTGATGACGTTGATCTTGACCCGATAGAAATTGAGTGGTGGGTGGAAGTCGATGGGAGCGCAGTTCTTAGCGGAGAAAATACACAAAGGTATATTGGGTATTTTACAGTCTGCCCCATTATTGTAGAGAAGGATGTTGATCTAGAGTTAGGGAATGGTTTACATGACCTAGTCGTTTATGTTTCAGATAAGTATGCAATAAACTCTGCCCAGGTAAATTTCTCGATAATACAAAGGGAACCCCAGATCCCCCAGCTTTCCGTAAAATGGGTTTTAAACATTAGCTCGTTATTTCAAACCACTATCTTCGGCTCAGGTCACAGAAGTACCCAAACTGTTTGGGATGTGGACAATGATGGAGAGAACGAAATTATTTTCGGGACTAGAAGAGGTGACAGTAAAAGACTTTGGTGCTTCAGCCACGACACCAGACTGGAGTGGGTTTATCCCTCGCTTGACATGCCTGGTCTTCTAGGTGACCCGACCAGTAAAATATCCTTAGTCGATGTCGATAATAATGGTGTCTTCGAGCTTTGTTTTGCAGGAATTGGTGGAAGGCTTCATGTACTTGATGGTGACGGTAATCTGGTTTGGTCCTGGGATGAACCCAACCGCCAGAGTATGATGGGTGCTCCTCAAGCATTTGACGTGAATGGGGATGGCTATGTCGAGTTCTTCATGAATACTGAAGATGGATTCATCCACCGCATCAACCATCTGGGGATTAGGGTGTGGACATCATTTCAAACACAAGGAGGAAATCTGGGTCATCCCACAATATGTGACATTGACCAGGATGGATTATATGACGTGGTGTGGGCTTGTCAGGATAATTATGTATACTGCATTGATGCAATATCTGGATCAGAGAAATGGAGATTTGACACTAGAGCAAATATTGGGATTAACGAGGTAATTGTTGTAGATGTAGATAAAGATGGTTTTTTTGAAGCCCTAACATGGACAAGTGCACCTACATCCTCGGTGATAAGTATCGGTCCCGATGGTTTAGAGGAATGGGTATGGAAACATCCCGTTCTCAATTCGAATATAAGGCTTTGTCAGGCAATAGGTGACCTCGATAGGGATGGGGGCATGGATATGGTGGTAATGACAAGTGATAATGCGTATGCTCTCGATATCAGTGGAAAAACTCCTTTTATTATGTGGGATATTAATTTCACAAAATTAAGTCAAGAAGGATACCTTCCATTGGGAGCGGTATCTAGTTATTGGTCATCATATCAATTAATTGCCGATATCGACAACGATAGTATGTTGGAAGTCTTGTGGTTAGCTCCATTCCCCATTGTTACGGATGCTGTCACCGGGAAATTAGAGGCATATTACCTAAACGATGACATAGCTATTTCCAGACGAGCTGAGAACGGTGCATGGTGGGGAGATATCGATAATGATGGTGTATCAGAATGGGTTGTAGAATTACATGGTCGGACGAATTCAGGAACCCAGATTTATGCTCTAAGCCTGGGCGGTGAATTCCCATCCGAATCTCCCTGGCCGGAGTATTATCACTCCTCCTATCCTGCATCATACCAGAATCAACAGGATTGGCTCATCCTGAAATCTGCTTATTCCAATTCCCTTTGGTTCCCCATACCACAAATCTATATCATCCCAGTAGTACTGATGTCCCTAATCACTATTCAAATATTACGTATGCCAGGCTGTGGGGATGTGGATGAAGATGGATTAATGTATTAGGTGTAAGCAGAAATACTTGACGGGTTTGATTCTCATCCATGTTCTTGCCGTGCCAGAGTTATGTGGTTGTAGTAATAATGTTGATCCAGCGTTTTTGTGGAATCCGACTAATTCACCGGATCTTGGGTCAGGGCCCTCCGAGTTTTTTGGCCTATCTTTTGGGACGCCGGGCCAAATCTTGTTGAGAGGCTTTTAGTATCCCCGATCATCGTGGTTCTGTTCTTCCAGATATCCGGAGGATTTTTCCTTATTGTTGCAGCTTGGGCCATCAGAATAGGTGGAAATCGGAGTTATGAATTTCCCGAGATTACCCTTGCTGGGGGTCAGGACTTCTTGGTAGCTTTGCTGTTACTTGCTTTTGGGCATGTCCTAGATGGCTCAGTGAGCGTATTGTCAATTATCAACTATTTCGTTAGGACAGGTGGTCAGGACAGGAACATACCAGGCGGACCGAATCTGGTCTCCTTATCATAAGTGTCCATATGATGAATCCTGTCAATACAGAGGTTCCTGTTACGACTGTCCACTCGACTACGAATATCCAGAAAAGAGCTTCGTTTTTCATCTCAATTGATCTGTCCGCTATCTGTATAAGTCCATCAAAGGCTTCCTCAAGTTTATCGAAGCTTTCTACGTATAACTCGTCAAGATAGAGGACTTCGGCTTCTCTTTTAATATCATCCACTTCGCCTAACATATTTTGGAGCTTAAAGGTTGGTGCGCCATACTTCTCGATGAAATCAATCAAGGAAGTTGCCATAATCCGCTCGAAAAGATAGGTCAACGTCCTCTCTCTTATAGAATGAACAAGCTGGATGTCTTTAGGAATATCCACATCAGCCAAATACCACATCTGATTGATCCAAAAATCCACAGCATAAGACCATTGTATTATCGCCTCATCGTCAATTTTATCGAGTCCAGGTAGACAAGTAAGCGTGTTTCCCTTACCATAAGGGCGGATGATTATGGCATCTTCCCCTTTGGGGATAAATTTTGCGATCACAGTTGCCCCCGGACGTGGAATCTCAAATCCATAATCCCCTGAACCAAGGATTTTATATTTGGTCATCTCAGGTAGATCAACGATGGGATGAGGTTTCCCTGTTTCTGGTAACTTGACTGGTGCAATGCCCTCAAGTGGTCTTGGAACAGATTTTCCAGATTGTAGGCTTGCTGGCATCGCAGGATAAACGGCAGAAGCAACAAAAAGGTCAAAACTACCCCAATTTGAGGGATCCCAGTTCATCTAATATTTCCCAAGCCCCATCCCTACTTCTCTTGCGGCTTTTTCCATCCAAGTATATTGTAATGGGGTGAGGACGTCAACCTCAAAATCAGATAGAAGAGTAACATCATACAGGGCAATATATCCATCATATGTTCTGGGCATATACTGGCGAACAAACTTCAGGGCATCATTTCTCGACCTTCCAACATTACTGAAGCTGGATTCTGCCCAGTTTGCAATCAAATACTATACTTTTTACATTCCATTCAGAGAATTATTCGAATTTTTATGGAAGAATGGCGAAGAGGTTATGTACGAAGATTGGTAGAATCTTGTACCAGTTAAATAGGCATATCAGACAATCGTTGAGATATCATTCAATATGCTTGCTTACTTCTACTGGTACGATTACAGCACCAGCCTTCACATCACGGTTGGTGGAGAGGACTCGCTGACCCACCACCCTCCCGGGATCGAATCCTTCAGCTACCTGAACGAGGAATGGCACCGCCGGGAGCTGCTGGACATGATTGAGGCGGGAGTTGACTTCCTCCTGCCGGTCTACTGGGGAGACAGGGTCAACATGGCATGGGCCGTACCCGGTCTGGAGAAACTGGTATCTGCCGAGTTCGGCCTCATCCAGGATGGTATGGATCCTCCCAGAATAGGGATGTTCTTTGACACCACGGCCCTGATGATGGAGCACAGGTACACGGGGCAACCGGGTGACAGGCCCAACCTCAGCACCGAATACGGATTTGACCTCTTCTATTCCATGATAAGCGCTTTCTACTCCGCGGTTCCCGCCGAGCTCTGGGCCCGGGTTGATGGTGGCGCAATCGTATGGCTCTACTCCTCCGGATGGGCGCTGGATTACGACCAGTCCCTGGTGGAACATGCAAGGGAGAGGTTCGGGGAGGAATTCAACTGCTCGCTCTACCTCGTGAAGGAGCGGTCATGGGACGTCGAGGCCGACATGGAGTACGGCTGGGGCGCGGCTCTTGGCCCCGTGATCAGGGACGTGGCCGCCATCGGACCGGGATTTGACAACGAGGGCGCGGTGAGATGCTACGGCCAGAGCCCCCTCGCGAGGGAACGCACTGGGGGATATGGATACAGGGATGACTGGGAAATGGCATTAAGGTCCGGTAAAAACATCGTCGTGATCGAGATCTGGAACGAGTTACACGAGGGAACCGAGATATGCGAAACCGTGGAGTTGGGACGGGAGTACATCGAGCTTACTGCCAACTACTCAGCCATCTTCAAGAGCGGCTCCTGGAACCGGATCCTGGAGGAGATGGGCTCCATGGTATCATTCACGACCGGAAGGATCGAGGGAGTTCCGGGTGGGACTTGCGACCTCGAGATCAACTTCACCAATAACGGCTGGAGAAGCTGGCCCGAGGTCATCGACCTAAGTCTCTTCTGGCTCGCTCTGGAGGGAGGCGATAGATTCGGGGAGATATACAGAGTCGAGTTCCCCGGTCGGCTCACGACCGGCCCACACGTGGAGACCCTCAGGATCGACATGCCTGGCACGGAGGGGTATTACCGGGTCCTGGTCTCAATGGGGGATCTGTCCCGTAGGACCGAGCTGGAGGCAGTCGTCCCGGAGGTCTGGCCACCCCTGGCCCTCATTCTACTCATGGTCGCCGCGGGCAACCTGGGCTGGAGGGAGTCCTTCGATTGAGGTCCATCTGGGGTGGAAGGGGTTCAACCCGAATCGTCACCTCCACCCTGGGCGTTTTGGTGGGACTGGCCGGCATCGAACACGGGATATTCGAGGTGCTCCAGGGTAACGTGACCCCGGAGGGCCCCATGATCGAGGCCATTGGACCGGGACAAAGGTTCTGGGAGTACGGAACCGAGACTGCACTGACCGTGGTTCCCAGCATCTTCCTGTCGGGCATTCTCGCGATCTGCATCGGGATACCCCTCACGGTTTGGGCGGGAGCCTTCGTGGAGAGAAGGCACGGTACATCGATCCTGGTCCTTCTCTCCGTTACACTCTGGCTTGTCGGTGGTGGATTTGCACCGATCTTCATGACCATACTGGCCGGCCTAGCTGGGACTAGGATAAATGGTTCTCTTCAACTTTGTGTGGGTGGTTGTAGTTTTTCGAAGTTTTTTGGTGTGGGTAGGTCCAGTTTTCCTGCTACGAGGTATATGATGGTTTTGAGGTATTTGGGTTTTTTGAATCCGT